>Ga0209580_10001543_pt1 | contig 10562 bp, 9 predicted proteins | sample Coa_R1_5_FD_187153 | JGI IMG/M metagenome (GOLD analysis project Ga0209580, IMG submission 187153) | Surface soil microbial communities from Centralia Pennsylvania, which are recovering from an underground coalmine fire - Coalmine... | ecosystem: Environmental > Terrestrial > Soil > Unclassified...
ACTGTCGGCGAAGGAATCCGCGGGGTCGAAGACGAAGCCGAACAGCACGAGCGCGGACATGGCGCTCGGCCGGATCTCGGCGGCCAGCATCGAGATACACGCGCCGCGCGACCAGCCGACGAGCGCGGGTGCGGGAAGCCTCGGATGCTGCTCGGCGATCCAGGTGAGCACGTTGGCGACGTCGGCCGCCGCGCGTCGGGGCGTGAGCCAGCCGGTGGCGTCGCGCGGCGTCTCGCCGTAGCCGCGCAGGTCGATCGCGTAGGCCGCATATCCCTGGGCGGCGAACGACACAAGCACGGATCGCTCGAGACCCGGCACCTGCAAATCGAAGTCCGGTCGACCGCTCCAGGTGAGGCCGTGGACGAAGAGCACAGCCCCGCGCGGAGCCGCGGCACGGCGCGCCCAGACAGACATCGGATGTCCATCGGACGGCACCGTGAAGTGCTCGAGCACCGGCGCCAGCGCCGGCTGTGCGCCGGGCGAAGCCGCCATCATCACGAGGACCACGATCAGTCGCCGAAACATGCCGATAGTCTAGTGCCGGGCGGTCAGACGCCCGCCAGGCCAGCCACGGCGACGTACTGCGACGCATCGGCCTGAGGCGCGTTGCCCGGCCTGGTGGCCAGACGCACCTGAAAGCCGGCCTGCCGGGCGGCCGAGAGTTCGGCCGTCACGTCGCTGACGAACAGGATCCGGTCGGGCGCCACCTGCAGCGCCGCCGCAATCCGCTCGTAGCTTCCCCGATCGACTTTGGCCCCCACACTCGTGTCGAAGAAGTCATCGATGATCGTCGTGAGGTCACCGTCCGTCGTCGTCTGGAACAGGCGACGCTGCGCGAGCACGCTGCCCGACGAGTAGATCGCGATCTTCCTGCCGGCGGCATGCCATCGCCGCAGTGCGCCTGGAACGTCGTCGAATACCAGCCCGCGCAAGTCGCCGCGCGAATACCCTTCTTCCCAGATCAACCCCTGCAGGGTTTTGAGACCTGGCGACTTTCGATCCCGATCCATCAACCATTCGAGGTACGCGACGAGCCCATCCACGCCCGGCCCGTCAGGCCAGGCGGGCGGCTCGGCACCGGCGGAGACGTCGGCGGCGTGCTCCTGGCGCAGGCGGGCGATGGCTTCGACGACCACCGGGACGCGGCCGTGCGTCGACGCGAACGCGCCGAGCCGCGCACGTGCATAGGGAAAAAGAATCCGGTGCACGAACGTGATCGGTGTCGTCGTGCCTTCGATGTCGAGCAGGACGGCCGACCAGTCCGAAGGGGCGTCAGCCGTCACACGCGCCCGGGTACGCCGGCCGGAAAGTACGCCGGCCCGAAGCACACCGGTTGAAAGCCCTTGTCGACGCCGCTGTGCGTGTAGTGCGGCGTCCACCCCGACATGTCCTGGAAGAGGCGAATGGCCCGGATGCGCCGATCGCCGCACAGATCGAACCAGTGCAGCGTGCCCTTCGGCACACGAATCAAGTCGCCGGCCTCGACCTCGATCGAGAACACCGGACCGGCCTTGGGGTGGATATGGAACAGGCCGCGGCCCTCGACGATGAATCGAACCTCGTCCTCGTCGTGCCAGTGTTCCGAGTTGAATTTGTTGAGCATGGCCTCGAGATTCGGCGTCGCAGACGTCACGTCGATGACATCAGCCGTGACGTAGCCGCCACGCGCCTTGAGTTCGTCGAGTTTGGCCTTGTAGGCCAAGAGCAGCGCCTCCGGCGGCGCATCCGAGGCGACCGGCGTGTGCGCGGCGTGTTCGTACTCGATCTGGTTCGCGGCGAGAAACGCCGAGATCTCGGCCGCGTCCCGAATCGTGCGGTGCGCCTCAGGAATGTTGACGACTGCCATGACCTGATCCCTCGCGGCCGATCGTCTCGAAGAGGAATTCGAAGATCTCGACGTGGCGCTCGGCCTCGGCCAGCGTCCGGCCCCACGTGTAGAGACCGTGGCGGCGAATCAGGAAGCCGTGCGCGGCCGGGTGATCCGAGAGCACGCGGCCCACTTCACCGGCCATTCGCGACATGTGCTGATCGTTCTCCACGATCGGCACCCACTCACGGTGCGCGTGGGTCGAGACGCCGTCGAGGCCCTTCAACATTTCGAAGCCCTCGATCGCGAGCCCCCGCGCGGCGGCGTGCCGCTCTGAAAGCATCGTGCTCCAAATGGAGTGGGTGTGCAACACGGCGCCCGCGCCGGCCCGTCGGACGATCTCGAGGTGCAACGCGGTCTCGGCCGATGGTCGACCCGTCACACGGTGCGCCGGCTCGCCCGCCGCGTCGATCTGCAGAATCTGGGAGGCCCGCAGCGCCCCCTTGTGAGCCGCACTCGGCGTGATGGCCAGCCGCAACGGCGACCGCCCGACGACGACGCTGAAGTTGCCGCTCGTGCCCATGACCCACCCGCGGTGGTAGAACCGGTGACCGACCGCGACCACGCCCTCCGCCGCGGACGCCATCGTCGGCACAGCCCGGGCGCGCGGTGACCGCATGCCGGCGATTTTAGAACCAGCCGCTCGAGGACGCGGACCGGCGGTCATGGTTTCACCGCGCCACGAGGTCCAGATAGCTCCGAATGCGGCCGGCGGCCACGCCCTGCACGAGATCGTCGACGCCACCGAGGAGTGAGGCGCTGCCATAGCCGGGCAGCATCGGGACCGTGCCGCCGACGGCGCTGATGAACGCCGACCGGATGATCACGCTGCGTGCGGTGTGCGGCAGGCGGGAGACGTTGCCGACGAATTGCGGAAAGGTGCCGGACCGAAACAGATAGAACTCCACGTTCGACGTGTAGAACGCGCCGAGCACTTCGCCGCGCGCCGTCATCAGGCGGCCGATGTTCCGCAGGGCCGTCGTGCCGCCCAGATCGCCGACGACGGGGATCACGAGATCGCGCGCTTCGAGGGCGCGGACGAACTGAAAATCGTCCTCGCTGGCGCAGTAGCCCGCCTGATGGCCGTCGCCGTCCCGCTCGAGCAGCAGATCGCGAAACGTCGGATAGAAGGCCGGCGAGCCGCGGCCGATGATCTCGAGCTTGAGATCGAGGCCCTCGGCCTCGAAGGTCCGGTGGAAGCGATCGATCGTCTCGAGGTCGGTCGCCGAAAGAGGCACACCGAATGTCCTGAGCCGGGCTTCGATCGCACCGTGCCGAGTGCGCGTCGCCGCGGCGTCGGCCAGAGACGCGCGATCGAGACCGGCGACGATCTGGCCGACATCCGCGTGGCGCCATGCCTCCAGACCCGCGGGCGCCGTCCGACCGATCAAGCGCGCGAGAAAATCGATGCGGGTCGACGATTCCGCGAAGAGGGCCTTGAACAGCAGGTGCAGGAGCAGGTTGTCGCGCCGGATGTCGATGATGAACGCAATCGACGGGCGCGTCTGGGCGATGTAGGAAAAGTTCGTGTCGGGGCCCACACCAATGTAGGCCGTGCCGGCGAGGCCCGCGTGGCGCAGCGCGGCGGCGACGTGCAGGTAGGATCGTTCGTTCGAGATGAGATCGTCGGTGTCGAAGTAGCCACCCGGTTCGGAGAGCGTCGCGATCCGCGCCGCGAACGTCTCCCCCGCCGCGACCGACTGGGGGTGGGGCGTCGCCGCGGCGAGCGCGGACGAACACCACGCCAGAATCGCCCAGACCCAGGCCGTGCGACGCATCGGTCTCATTATCGTGGGAAGCGGACGCGCCTCGCTAATGCGCCCGCCGCGGCGCGGCGGAGCGCGTCGAGGCGACAAGCGCGGCTTCGATCGCCTCGCACGCCGTCGCGACGCCGTCTTCGGCGCGCACGCAGCGGCCGATCTCCGCCGCGGCGGTCGCATAGCGCGAAGCGGTCAGCAGGCGATCGAGTTCCGCGGCGGCGCGGCGAGCGGAGTAGCGGCGCGCCGGAACCGATCGCGCCGCGCCGATCCGAGTGGCGCGCCACGCGTTGTCGGGTTGGTCGTGGGCGTGTGGGACGATGAGCGCTGGCCGGCCCGCCCGCAGCCCCTGGCCGTTCGTCCCCGCGCCGCCGTGATGCACGACCGCGGCGGCACGGGGAAAGAGCTCGCCGTGCGGCGCGTAGTCGACGACGATGATCGTGTCCGGCAGCGGCGATTGCGGCCGCCCGGCTTCCCGCCGACCCACGAGCAGCACGGCGCGGCGACCCAGCACGAGCGCAGCCGAGACGCTGTCGGCATAGAAGGCTTCCGATCCCCGGGCACCCACCGCCGTGCTGCCCAGGGTGAACACGATCGGCGGATCGCCGGCGTCGAGAAACCGCGCGAGATCTGTCGGCAGGTGGCCGTGTCCGTCATAGAACACGAACCCGGTCACCGTCGTACGGACGGGCCAATCGAGCTGCGGCCGTCCCATGACGGTTGAAAACAGTGCGAGCGTGCCGAGCGGGGAGAATTGACCTTCGAAGAGCGGGTGCCCCGACGGGGCGAGACCGAGATCGCGGCGCAGCGCGTCGACCGGCGCCGTCCATGACCGCGTCGCGGCCCTCGACAGGGCCCGCATGGCGCGGGCGGTCCACGGCGCGAGCCGCGCCGCGCGCGTGAGCTCGGTGAGCGGCGGAACCACGGGAAAGTCGTAGCGTGAGAAGAACGACAACGGCGCCAGCACGGTCGAGAGCCACGGGACGCCGTGCCGTTCGGCGGCCAGGGGCACCGCGAAGGTGATGGGATGGGAGAGCACGAGGTCGGCGCCGGAGACAATCGCCTCGAAGTCCTCATACGATGCGCGGAGGGCGGGCATGACGAGCTCACACACGACGGCCCGGCTGCCGTGGCGCGGGTCCATCACGCGCGCCAGAATCGAGGCGTCGAACGGGTCGAGATCGGGCCGGACGGGATGGAACGAGAGGTGCTCGCCTTCGACCAGAGCGCGGTAGTGCGGCGAGGTCGCGACGATGGGCTCGTGCCCGCGGCGCCGCAAACCGATCGCCAGGCCGATGGTCGGAAACAGGTCGCCGAACGAGCCCGCGGCGGCGAGAACGATCCGGGCAGCCACGCGGCATTCTGGCACCGAACCCGGCCCGTCCGCGGCGATGTCGATCCGCGGTGCCGCCGAACGACTACTGGATGGAGGGACGTCATGAAGTACCTGTGTCTGATTTACGACGACGAGAAGCACCTCGCATCGATGCCCAAACACGAAATGGAAGGTCTGATGCGCGACTACGGCGCGTTCACGGAGGGCCTCAAGGCCGGAGGCCAGTTGCTCGCGTCGCACCGCCTGCAGCCGATTCACACGGCCTCGACGGTGCGAGTCCGGAACGGCAAGGTGTCGGCGACCGACGGACCGTTCGCGGAAACAAAGGAACAGCTCGGCGGCTTCTATCTCATAGACGCGCGCGACTTGAACGACGCCATCCAGGTGGCCGCCAAGATCCCGTCGGCCCGCCTGGGCAGCGTCGAGGTGCGGCCGATTTGGGAGATGAACTGATCGGGCGCGCGGCCCGGCCGGAGGACGCGGGCGACCGGACTCGAGCCGAGGTCGAGGCCATCTATCGATCCGACTCGCGCCGCGTTCTGGCGACCCTCATCCGCTTGGTCGGCGACTTCGACCTGGCGGAGGAGGCGCTCCACGACGCCTTCACGGCGGCCCTCACCCAGTGGCCGTCGCAGGGCGTCCCGGCCGAGCCTCGCGCGTGGCTCGTGTCCACGGGACGGTTCAAGGCGGTGGACGTGCTGCGGCGGCGCGCGCGGGCCGACGCCTTGACGCCCGAGCTCGTGCGGCGCCTCGCCGAAGCGACCGGCGCGGCCGAGGACGACGACGTCGGCATGGAAGACGACACGCTGCGCCTCATCTTCACGTGCTGCCATCCCGCGATTGCGCCGGACGCCCAGGTGGCGATGACCCTCCGTGAGGTGTGCGGCCTCACGACCGAGGAGATTGCGGCGGCGTTTCTCACGCGACCGCCGACGATCGCGCAGCGAATCGTGCGGGCGAAGGCCAAGATTCGCGACGCCGACATCCCCTATCAGGTCCCCGCGCGCGCGGAGCTGCCGGATCGGCTCGACGCCGTCCTGCACGTGATCTACCTGGTGTTCAACGAAGGCTACTCGGCCTCGTCGGGCGCGTCGCTCACGAGACGGGACTTGTCGGCCGAGGCGATTCGCGTCGGCCGCCTGCTCGCCGACCTGCTGCCGGAGCCGGAGGCCGTGGGCCTGCTCGCGCTGATGCTGCTCCACGAATCACGCCGGCCGGCGCGGACGTCGGAGGACGGCGAGCTGGTCCTGCTCGATGACCAGGATCGATCGGTCTGGAACGCCGCACTCATCGCCGAGGGCCGATCGCGGGTCGCGACCGCGCTCGCGTCGCGACGCGCCGGACCGTATACGCTGCAGGCCGCAATCGCGGCGCTCCACGCCGAGGCGCCCTCGGCGGCCGCCACCGACTGGGGCCAGATCGCCGGCATCTACGACGTCCTTCTCCGGATCGATCCGTCGCCCGTGGTCGCGCTCAACCGGGCGGCCGCGATTGCCATGCGCGATGGCCCCCTCGCCGGGCTGGTCCTCATCGATGAAATCCTCGCGCGCGGCGACCTGGCCGACTACCAGCACGCCCACTCGGCGCGGGCCGACTTGTGTCGTCGACTCGGCCGCACGGCCGAGGCGCGCGCCGCGTACACCCGGGCCCTGGCCCTCGCCCGGCAGGAACCTGAACGCCGATTTCTCGCGCGGCGATTGAAAGAATTGTAGGCGCATAGGGGGACGACATGCGCGACAATCGCCGCATGCGAACCATAGCCGTTCTCCTCGCGGCGCCGGTCGCGCTCACGGCAGCGACGTTGCCCGTACTCATCGGGCAGGGCGCGCGCGCCAGCCAGTTCACGCCGGCGCTTGCCGACCGCGCCGACGTCAAGCAGGCGACGAGCTACATCGACCAGCATTTCGACGCGCAAGTCGCCGAGTGGATTCACCTGACCGAGATTCCGGCGCTGTCGACGCACGAGCAACAACGCGCCGCCTATCTCGCCGGCGAGCTGACCAAGCTCGGGCTGGCGCCGACGGTCGACGAGATCGGCAACGTCATGGCGCGGCGGCGCGGCACCGGCGGCGGCCCGACGATCGTGTTTGCCGCGCACATGGACACCGTGCACCCAATGGACACGGATCTGCACGTCCAGCGGCTCCCCGACGGGACGCTCCACGCGCCGGGCGTCTTCGATGACACGTCGTCGGACATCAACGTGCTGCAGATGCTGCGCGCGCTTGACGCGGCGAAGATCCGGACCCGGGGCGACCTTATTGCCCTCTTCACGGTGCAGGAAGAGCTTGGCCTCAAGGGCATGTACTACTGGTTCGATCGCCACCCGAAGACCGCCGACATGATCGTGGCGGTCGATGCGGAACTCGGCGCCGTCAACTACGGCGCGCTGGGCATCTACTGGTCGAAGATGACCTTCACCGCGCCCGGCGCTCACACGCTGAACTCGCGCGACCAGCCCAACCCGGCACGCGCCGTCGCGCAGTGCATCTCGGATATCTACACCGTGCCGCTGCCGCCGGCCGCCGATCCGGTGCCCGTGATTTACAACGTCGGCATGCTTGGTGGAGGCTCGGTCGTGAACGCGATCTCGCCACAATCCTGGTTCACGGTCGACCTCCGCACGATCGATCCCGCGCTCCTGAAGAAATACGACGCTGACATTGTCGGCAAATGTGAAGGGGCCGCGCGCGCCCAGCGCGTGGCGTTCGCGCGGGAGTACATCCAGCGATCCGAGGCCGGCGGCCGGCCCGAGCAGCTCACCGCCCAGCTGAACTCGCCCGTCGTCCAAACCGCGGTGGCCGTGCTGGCCTACCTGGGCGAGAAGCTGCTGCCAAATGGTCAGCCGGTGCCAACCGGATCGACCGATGCGAACGTGGGCGTCGTCCATGGCGTCCCGTCGGTCGCCGTCGGCCGGTCCCACGGCGGCAACCAGCACTCGCTCACTGAGTGGGCCGACATCAACTCGGCGAAGACCGGCACGAAGGAATTGCTGCTGATGGCCCTGTCGCTCGCCGGCAGTTGAGACGGTTCGGCTCGCCCGTCGAACAGCCGACGGGCACGATGGGCTACGAGAAGATGGCTTCTAGACGTTGGAGAACAGGTCCGGCGCGGTGCCGCCGGCCGGAGTCTCCTTGCCCTTGCGCACGGCCTTGCGAGGCTTCAGTTTGTAGAGCGCTTGATCGGCGAAACCGAGAAGCGCCGACGGCGTTCCGCCGTCGGCCGGATAGACCGCGATGCCGCCGGTCACCGTCGGCAGCGGCTGCTCCTTGATCGCCGCGAGGCGGTCTGAGATCCGGCGCAGCACCTGCGCCGCGCCCTCGCGCCCGGTCTCCGCGAGAACGACGGCGAACTCATCGCCGCCGAAACGGGCCGGCGTGTCGGTCGTCCGGCACGTCTGGCGTAAGGTCTCGGCAATCTGGCAGAGCACGCGGCTACCGGCGAGATGCCCGAAGCGATCGTTGATCTGCTTCAAACCATTGACATCGAGGAACAGCACGGAAAAATCGCGCCCGGTGCGATCCGAGCGCGCAATCTCAGCACGGAGGACATCCATGAGATGCCGGTAGTTGGCGAGCGTCGTCAGGGGATCGGTCGTCGCCTGATCGTGGAGCCGGTCGAGCGCCGCCTTGCGATCGGACACGACCGCGGCCACGACCACGCTTGTGATGGCGGTCACCCCCGTGTAGATCTGCAGGATCATCAGCGATTCGTTCGGCGTTCCGCGTACGAACGGGCCGTAGCCGTGAAGGGTGCCCCACACCGCGGTGCCGGACAGGATCATCACGGCCGTCACGACCTCGCGGCGGCCGAACCGAAACGCGGCCCACAAGAGCCACGGCCCGCACAGGAATTCAAGCGGGTACGTCTTGATGCGCGATGGAGAGAGCCCGCCGAAAACGACGAGCGAGACACCGACCAGACTGACGAGCAGAAACACCGCCTCAATCGATTCGAGCCACCGCAGTTGGCGCCAGTTCGTCACCACCGGTTCGGCGGCCCAAAGCAGGATGAACGGCGCAAACACCAGATCGCCTGTCAGGTCGCCCAACCACCAAGTCGTCCAGATGTAGCTGAAGTCCGCCCATTTCGCGAGGCCCGCGAGCGAAAGCGTGGCCACGCCGATCCACGCGCCGACCGTTGTGCTGAAGAGTCCGGTGAGAACGGCGGCGCGAAGCGATGACTCGACGGTTTGAAAGGCCTTCCGGCCTGCGGCAAACCGCATGACGAGTGCGCCCGCAATCAACGCCTCGACCGTGTTGCCGACGCCGATGAACGCGGATGTCCACACCACGCCTGTGGTCGTGACATTGACGATGAACGCGCCGAGGAGGATGACCGGCCAGACTTCGCGGCCGAAGATCACGACGGCCGCGAGCGCAATCCCAGCCGGCGGCCAAAACGCGCTGGCGCTTGGGTTGAAGAAGGCAAACTGGAGCGCGAATCGTCCCGCCGCGACATACGCCGCGAGGATTGCGGCGCGGACGATTGGATGTCTCGCCAGGGGCTGATCCATGGCTCGCCGTCTGCAGGGGGCGGCTAAGGCGGTGCACGCTCCATGCCATCGACGAAATCGCGGCCGACGCGCGGCCGCTCACCGCGTCGCCGATCCACTCCATTCGCGAATCGCCACGACGCCGTTCTTGCGATCGTCGGTCTTCTCGCCCTTTACTTTGTAAAGAACGCGATCGGCCGCCGACAGGAGCGTGGACGGCGTCGACCCGTCACGCGGGTAGAACGCGACGCCGGCGCTGACCGAGAGTCGGGGCTGGTCGGGGTCGGCCGACAGGCGATCCGAGACGCGACGAACGACGTGACGCGCGCCCGCTTCATCCGTATCCGGCAGAACGACGACGAATTCATCGCCGCCAAATCGGGCGGGAGTGTCCGTCGCTCGACAGGACTCCCGGAGGGTGTCAGCCAGCCGGCAGACGGCCCGACTCCCCGCCAGGTGACCGTGCTCGTCGTTGATGGCCTTGAGGCCGTCCATGTCGAAGAAAACGACCGAGAACGGACGCTCGATCCGGTCGGCCCTGAGGATCTCGGCCTGCAACACCTCGAGCAAGCGCCGGTAGTTCGGCAGTCCGGTCAACGGGTCGGTGACGACAAGCGCCCTCAGCTGGGCCTCGGCCACCTGATACTCCGACGCCAGGGCGGCGAGAGCCATCGTCATGACGCCAAAAACTGTCATGAAGCCGAGGAGCCACAGGAGCGATTCGTTCATGTCCGGATGCCGGAACGGTCCGTGCCCGGTGCGGGTGCCGACAATCGCGATCAGCGTGAGGGCGGCGAGCGCCGCCGCGGCCTCCCGGCGACCGAGACGGAACGCCGCCCAGACCATCACGGGAACGCAAAGGAACTCGAGGGGCATCTCGCGGGTATCCACGGGTACGCCGCAGAACACGACGAGGCCCACGAGAACCACGGTCACAAGGAGGGCGGCAGCCTCGAGGGCCTTCCGCGGCCGCCAGGCGGACCACGAGCCGGCGCCCCACAACAAGACGCACGGCGTCGCGAGCACGATGCCACTGATGTTGCCCAGGCACCAGGTCATCCAAATCGTGCCGTAGTCGGCCCAGCCGGCGAAGCCACCAAGCGCCAG
>Ga0209580_10001544_pt1 | contig 10562 bp, 7 predicted proteins | sample Coa_R1_5_FD_187153 | JGI IMG/M metagenome (GOLD analysis project Ga0209580, IMG submission 187153) | Surface soil microbial communities from Centralia Pennsylvania, which are recovering from an underground coalmine fire - Coalmine... | ecosystem: Environmental > Terrestrial > Soil > Unclassified...
AACCTTTTTCGGGAAGGACGCACGCATGTTCGGGAAACAACGGGACGTTTTTGTTTATAACAAGACGAAAGAGACTTTTTTAGCCTTTCGCGTCAAGGTAGCCGACTCGATCTTCGGCCGGCTAATTGGCTTGCTGGGCCGGAGGTCTCTGCAACCGGATAGTGGTGTGTGGATTGTTCCGGCAAACGCGATACACACCATCGGTATGTTGTTTACTTTCGACCTGGTCTTGGTGGACAAAAACTTCAAAGTCGTTGGCCTTCGCGAACTGGTACGTCCCTTCAGAATCACCATGCCTGAGCGCAAGGCGGAGAGTGTGCTGGAGCTCCCAGCACACACAATTTTCCGGAGCCGCACTCAAGTCGGTGATCAATTGCTCATTGAACGTTACGAGGCCCGGAAACCTTCGATTGCTGGACCAGTTGAAGTGCAGGCGCCACCTGCCGAAATCGAACCTGCGGCGCAACGTCAAGCAGCCGTGCCCATTGCTCCGCAAAGCTCCCGCGCCGCGGTATCGCGCTCGAGCGTGGCGGCGACCAAAATTCGATAGTTCAGCATTCGCCTCGCGGGCGGTCGTGCTCGGGGTCGCCCGCGTCCCTTTCCCCAAGGGACGACCGAAGTCGCTTTTTTGCGTCTTTCGAACTTCGCGTTTAGGAAATTCGGCCCTAACGAGGCTTCGCGCGCAGCTGGGTCATCACGAAAGATGACGCAGTGACGAGTATTGAGGGGTCTTCACGAACTGAAGCGCCACTCCAAATGCTCAGCGCGCGTGCCTAATACAGATTTGCCCGAGACGGTTGGAACTCGAATCGTCTCGATTTTGCCCTTGTCATTGTGCTCAGGGAATGCGAATACAGTGTTTCCAACTCGGCACGACAGTGAAGACATATGTTCACTCTTTCCTGAAAGATAGTCGCGGCCAGGGGCTTGTCGAATATGCCTTAACGCTTGCACTGGTCGCCTTTGGCTCTGTTGCTGCAGAGCAAGCCTTCGCCTGCAGAGTCTCGTGTGCCTTGGAACTTACGGCGAACCAGATTGAGCGAGTTATGTTCGATGCGAAAAAGATTCCACCCGGGCAGATTAAGAAATGCAGCAAGAAGTGTGATTGAGGCGTGTACCCCGAGCACGAAGGAAGTCAACTCGCATGGAATCCATTATTGGCTGCTCAGAGAGGCTGCGCCAATCCGAAACCCACTGCCCCGTCTCCATATCCTATTAATCAGTCGTTCCCGCTTGGAAGTACTTGCCCGCTGTTCTCGGCTGAGCGACATATATTTTTGTCGATCTTCCACCGTAGCCCATCCGAGCCATTCCCTTCCATGCAGCCAGCAGACCTCGGGGGAGAGCTGTTCGACGGGCGTCTGCTCACAGCGGGACAACGGCAGCTTGCAAGCGTGATTCGATGGCGAGCGCCCTGTCAGCGTGCCAAGCGCTTTTCCCAACGCGCTGAAAAAAGCAGAGTGCAGCAGCGTAAGTTTCACGCTATTAGATTTCGGACTGAGTCTCTGGGCAAATTCTTGCGAGCAATGCTGCCTGGAGAACACGCGTGCTTGCGATTTCCTGCGCTGCTAGCGCAACCAGTAATTTCTCGACAGCCATCCATAAGGAATCCAGAATCAAGCCCAAAGGAGTTGAATATGAAAATCGAGAGTCTGCGTGATCTCTTTGAAACGGAACTTCGTTATACCTACGATTGCGAGCAGAAGCTGGTAAAAAAAGGCCTGCCTTCGATGATTGAGGCCGCAAATTCTGCAGAATTAAGAAGCGCACTGGAGCAGCATCTGCAAGAAACGAAAACCCATGTGAGCCGGCTGGAACGGGTGTTTTCGATTGTGGGTGCAGAGGCAAAAAACGAAGGTAATGACATTCTCGACAAAATGACGAGTTTCACTAAAGACCTGATCGACGATATCAAAACTCCCCGTCTTCGCGATGCCGCTCTCATTGTGAGCGGGAATCAGGTGGAGCATTATGAAATGGCGATCTACGGATCGCTAATCTCCTTTGCCCAGCAACTCGGCTTTCAGGAGGCCGCTCAACTGCTGCAACAAACCTTGCAGGAGGAAAAAGCCGCCGATGCCAAGCTGACCCAACTCGGCGAGACCAGAATCAACTCCAGCGCAGCCCAGGAACGCCGGGCAGCGTAGCTACGGCTGAGCCTAGTCGCGCAGAAAATAAACCTGCTTGCCTCAGGGTAAGCAGGTTTTTCCTATCGAAGTTCCGCGTATATGCTTTTGCCGAATGCGCTCTTGGAATGGCAATAGGAGCCTCAACCACTGCGCTCACGATCATTTGCAGCCCATTCCAGCAGCTGATCGATGGGCATGTAATTGAGGATTCTCTTTGGATCAAGATTAGCCCGTATCGCCGCAGCCACGCCGAGTTCCATAAATTCAAGCTGCGAGGGCCCGTGCGCGTCCGTTCCAATCGAAATGCGGCATCCTTCCTTCCTGGCGATCGCAAGGAGATCGACGCTGAGATCCTGCCGGTCCGGATAGCAGTCAATCTCAACGGCTTTGTCGAGTTCCGCCGCCAGCGCGAAGACCCGTGACCAATCCGCGCTCAAGCCAAGACGGAAGTTGTAAATACGCCCTCGCGGATGACCAAGTATGTGAATTGAGGGGTTGCGTAGCGCAGCAAGATAGCGTTCTGTCTGGTCCTCCTTCCTCCTCAGAGCACGGTGAAAACACCCAAGTACAAGGTCAAGCCTGTCTAGTGCGGATTGCTCCATGTCTCCGGCACCAGTCGGCGACAGGTTCAACTCGACAGAACGGAGGACGCGAAAGCTGGCGGTCTTGCGGCGCAAGCCTTCGTTGACCGCGGTGATTTCCTCCGCTTGTTTTGCCAGTTGCTGTTCGTCGATGCCACCAGCGATCTTGAGCCCCTTGGAATGGTCGGTGATCGCGATATAAGAATATCCGCGCGACACCGCTGCCTCTGCCATGTCCTGGACCGACCCCGACCCGTCGCTCCAAAGCGTGTGCATTTGCAGATCGCCGCGAATTTCGCTGAAGCGCTCGGGATACTTTGATCGCAATGTCCTAGCGTCCCCGAGCGTTAGAAAGTTATGCCGGATCTCGGGAACTGCGCCCTCAAGCTCCGGCGGATGCTCCAGCCAATCGACGATCTGCTTATTCAGATAAGGGCCTATACCGGAGAAAACTGTAAGGCTCTCCCCGCGTGCATGGATTTCTTCTGCCTCTTCCGGCCACAGAAAGGCACGGCGTGCGGCGCGTCGGAGCGCTCGCTGCAGGGGCTGCTTTGCATGTTCAGCCGCCCGTGCCAGCAGTTCGGCGATGTCGGAATTTCTCACGTCGCTCTAAAGATGCCAAACCCCGGCGTGGCAGCCGATGATTCAAGAATTTCTCTATTCCGGCCAGCATGCGCCTTCATACCAATGAGGACGACTCCGCCTTCAGAATCGCTCAGCCCGCAGCCGGCCTTGGCTAATGTCCTTTGTGCATCGCCATCGCTCGCGGGCCACGCTTTGCAATCAAAATGAACGTCCTCTGACTGCCCTGTCAATGACCTTAAAACTTCGGCATCCTGAAGCTGATTAAATAGTTCTTCTCCGAGTGTCGACATTGTAATCCGCTTTTATTACCACAAATTAAGCTGTAAGCCTTGCCGCCATCAACTGACTTATGCCGAATTCTGTCGCTAACTTCCGAGCGCTCACGCCCTGAGATCGCAGCAATTTCACTGTTTCGATGTCAATCGCACAAAATTTCCGCCGAGCAAGCCTGCCCACATTCTTTCCGGTTCTACGCGCCTGCGCCAGTCGCCGCGACTGTTGCTGACGGTTCCGAGAGAACCTTCAACATTGCGCCGACCTTGTGCAGCGAGTAGGGTTTTGTGTCGGCACCGTTTGGTGCAAACGCCGGAATCTCGGCGAGCTTCACGGGATATGCGCCATCGAAATAGCCCTGCTGCGCGGCGTGGCGGAAGATGCCACTCAGGAAATCTCACACGTGTTTCAGTGTCGCCTTGGAGATTGCCTGTTCTCGAGCGATTTCCTCCAACCACAATTGAACTTGATGAGTCTTGACTTCCCTCAGCCACGCTTGCGCGACTGGTGCTTTCAGATAATGTCCTAACAACTTAGAGTACCCTCTCTATTCAGGACTTCTAGGGAAACGCCTGGTTTGAACAGATCCAGTAGGACTCAGGCACGCGAGTGCCGGCGCATTACCACGCTGGAATTCCTGTTCCTGCAAGACGCGCAACAGCTTCATCTGAGTTTCCAGAGGGGGGGTCACCTACCTGATCCAAAAACAGCGTCTCACTGCCTGCCACTGCCAAGCGTCCGTACCGAAGCCCTTGCCCCGATCATTTACGAGCAAGGACTATTGTCACTTCGCCATGCTGGTAATTGTGATTGAGCTTCATCTGGGACCGCCCGTCCGCAGCAAATCGATACCAGCCGGGGGCAGTTGCTTTGAAGGCGGCGCCCCGCGAATTCTTGACCAACCAAGGCGTTCGAAAGTCAAAGGTGGCGGCAGACGATGCAAGATAATCGAAGTCCACAGTGTACAGTTCTCCCTGCAGACTCACCTTCGTGATCTTAAGTGTCTGGCTTGGCTCTCCAATCCTGACCAGCGGCGACTCAGGTACGATAGCGACTCCGCCGGCGTAATCGATGGTGAGCGATTCGTTTCCATGGGGTAGTTCTAATTCCACTTTTGCGTGAGTATCCTGCGGATGTTGCTCAAGCGTGGCAGCGATTGGCTTGCCTTGCAGGCGCGCACTTCTCAGCTTTGCCCCGAAAGGAATCTCGGGATCAAAAATAATCTTTACTGGCGCGCCGTCATTCTGCATCTGCAAACGCATTTCATCCGCGGAGGTCAGTAATTTGAAATCGAGGTGGGATGAACCAAACCGCAAGTTCCGGACGGCAATCGCGTCCCAGGTCGGTGGCAGGTGGGGAGTGAAGGTTACGCGTCTCGAAACGCCATCGACCTGAAGCCCGAGCAATCCGTTGACCGCTGCGGCAAAGAAAGTCGCGGATGACCATGTTTGTTCGGGAACAGATTCCAGTTCTTCGTGATAGTAGTCGCCGGCAAGCGCCTCATTCATGTGTCCGAGAGAATCGAGAGAGCTCCACGCGACAAGCGTGTTCCAAATTGGAAACGCAGTCGCTGGATGATGCCCAGACCAGAATGCAGTCGCTACGGACGCAGTGCTGACAGCCCAAACGCTGCCGTCAGCATATGAGTTTGGGTCATAGGTGCTGGAGTTCGCGGACCGGCCCCGGGTGCCCCAATCCGTCTGAAAATCAGAAGAGGCGAGCTGTTGAAGGATTGAGTCCCGCTGCGCGTCCGAAAACAGCCCCCGCCCAAGAATATTCACCGGGCCAATTTGGCGGTCGATCAGCGGCGCTCCGGAGCGTGTATAACCTGTGATCCAAAAATTCTGCTGGCTGCCCCAGTACCTCTTGCTGATGATAGTCGCGCTCTGTCGGCTAATCGCAGCGGCTTCGTTTGCAAAAGCGTTATGACCGGTCGCTGCCGCGAGCTCGCTATAGGAGTGTGACGCGCCGGCCCAGTTCGCCGTCAGCGCGAGTTCCTCACTGAGCGGCTCTTGTTCCCTGCTCCCTTCTTTGCCAGTGGGGATGCGGGGCACACCGTCTTTTGGATCCGCAAGCAAGCGGCAGTACTCGTAAGCAGCCTGAATTGCGGGCCAATGCACTTTTACGAAATCCAGATCGCCGGTTGCAGAAAGATAATTGTTCACAGCATTGAGAAATTCAAATGTCAGCTCAACGTGAACGAACATGTATGGATATTTTTGCCAGTCTATCCATCCACTACTCTGCGAGAGTTCGTGCCAGATCATGCCGGTTTTTGGATCCTGGTATTTCAGGATGAATTCGAGTTCCTCTCGCGCCCGCTCGTACTGCCCCGCGGCCAATAAAGCGGGGAGATCAACCATTCCATCTCCGGCGAAAAACCAGTCATATTGGGGACGTCGCGCCTGGCGCGAAGGACCGTAACCAGCAACCAGCCCGCACCCCAGATCGGGATTGCACACCCACGCTTGATCCAGCGAGATTTCAGACCAGGCCAATGCACGATTCGTGGCCTCATCTGGCGTTTCAATTTGCAGACCACCGGACAGCAGTGAGGAATAGTGATCAATTGCGGCCTTTTCGAGGGAATCCCTTTGTTCCAGGAGTTTTCGCGCGATAACGCTCACGTCTTGCTCAGGGCGGCTCGCCGCGATGATGACGCTGGCGGCGCGATCGGCGCCTGCATGAATCGTAAAGGCCAAGCCTGGCGCACTACTGATTCGGCGATTGTTGTTGGGTGTTCCATCATGCGCAACGATATCCGGTGAACCGATACTCGCGTTGAAACGCTTCAACGGCTCAGAAAGCAAGTAAGCGGATGAGGCCGAACTCCACCTCGCCTCCTGGCCTCCGATTCCACCCGGCCACATCAGATCCAAAACCGGAACGAAGCGGACCACGATATCCAGGGAGCGAGCGCCAGCAACTTCGTAGCGGATAATCGCACCGGGCACATCCAGCGGAACAAAAATTCTTTCGCGAATGACGAAATCCGGGCCACTGTAGATTCGCGTCACCGATTCCGGACTGTAAATGATCCGTCGCAGCACGGTCTGGCCGTCGATGGTCGTGGCAGTGCCTTCTGGTCGAAAGCTTATCTTGAAGGAGCTGAGAATCTGAAAGGGATACGCCCAAACCTCGAGACCGTCTTCGGAATAGCCGAAGACCGCAGCGCGTCGTCCGTGAACCGCGATGAACCGCACTGGACCAGTGGAATCCGTGCTCCAAGCCAAGCTGCCTGCGCTGTTCGTGTCGGTTTGGGCTTGAGCATGCAACCGGACAAATTGGGCAGCGAATACCGAGAGGATGAGAAGTAAAGTTGTTGAGCATTGCCTAGGACGAACTTTGGTCGATCGCAACATTGCGCTGCAGAGTCTATCCCACGCGGAGGTAGGTTGAGTATCGCTGTTCATCAATCGCGACGTAAGGCAGAAATCTTACCCGATTATCGCCGGTACCAACCTTCCACTCGTGATTTCCCGTCTGCCGAGCAGCTAACAACTGAGAACGCGTCAATGCCGGTCGTGAATCATTTTCGTTGATCGCGAATAGAACGAGTGGACCACATAGTAACGCCACGGTGTCCGGGTGCTTGTTACCAATCGCCTCCAGGCGCAACTTGCGCGGAAGTTGCAGTTCGACCCGGTCGCCATGCTGCCATTGACGCGAAATGTTCGCAAACGTTCCGAGCGTTGGAGAAACTGGATGACGTTTCCCATTCACCTCGATACGAGCTTCTTGCGCCCACTCCGGGATGCGCAAGTTCAGCGCAAATTCCTTCGGCATAGATGTGGTCAACTCGAAAGACACCGAGTCTTGAAACGGATATTCGCCGCTTTGGGTGAGTGAAATATTCGTGCCTTCCTGGTTCCAGCGAACGCTCGATGGAATATAGAGGTTTATATATACTCCGCGGGCATCGCGAAAGTAGGTGTTGATGCGATAGTCCGCGGCGACCTGCGGCAAGGTGCCCGAACAGCAAGGGAATCGGTGGTTGGAGTAAACCTTTTTACCGGCGAAATTGTAATCCGCGTAGTAGAAGGCGTGGCCGTCGGACTGCAGAGGCCTGGCGCCGAGCACCGTGTTATACATCACGCGTTCCATGCTGTCGCCGTACCGAGAGTCGCCGGTCACGCGGAGAAGATAGCGCGTGATCTTGAAATGCGCGTAGGATCCACAAGGTGTTTCAAAGCTGTTGTGGGTGCTGGTCAAGCTTTGGCACAGGTCGTCACTGTCTGGCGCGCGCAACATTTCATCCGGCCCCCAGCCGCCCGTGGCAAAGCTTTGCGCCGTGAGCATGTCAAAAGCATTCTTCGCAGCCAGCAAATGTTTGTCGCTGCGCAAAGTCAGGTAGGCCTGCATGGCTGAACTGAGCGAATTCACATAGCTGTAGGCGTGTTTTCCGGCGAGAACATTTTGCCCGTGCGACAGCGGATCGAACCAGGTGGAATCAAGCAGATACTGAATTGCGAGCTCGCGGTATTGGTCACCTGCGCCGCGTTGATAAGCCAGGAATAAATTTTCAGGATTGGTGTAAGATTCGTCCCACCGGTATGACTGATCTTTGCCCGGACGCCACGCCAATTCCCGATCGATCGCCTTGCCCGGAAGGTGCGGCACTGCGGCCTTCGTTGTGCGCTCCAGAATTGCGAGAGCGTCGGAATCGCGAACATATTGGCTGGAATCAATCAGCCCCAATACTAGCTTGTCATAGCAGTAGGCTGGAAATCGGTTCTTGTCGTAAAAATCCTCTGAGATGGTCTTCGCGTAGAGCTGGTTCAGCCGCAACACTTTTTCACGCGTTTCCGGCGAACCGGTGATGGCGTAATTTCGCGCCAGCGCCGACACCCACTGACCGAATGTTGCACTGGGAGCGAAGCCGGCGTCGTCTTTGTGCCAATCGTAATTTGGGTCGTAGTTGTACCAACCCCCCAGGTCTGCACCTGGCGCTGGTTGTTCGGCCATCTGGCGAAAGGGCTTAAGCAGGCTGTCCTCGCTCATGTTCATCAGCACTTCATGAGTTTCGCGGCGCTGCGCTTCGTGAAGAGTGCTGGTGATCGTCACATCACCATAATTGAATTCGCTCAATGGAGGGGTGGAAGGAAGATCCTGACCATCAGCCTGCGGGAACCAAAGTCTGCGGCTTGCAACTGCGCCTGCTGCGGCGACTGATCGTTTGGTAAACTGGCGGCGAGAAATCATAGAAACCTTTTGTCACTCTTTACGAATTGCTGTTTTCGCCCGAAGGTCATGACAGTAGCCTTGCTATCTCACGAACCGTTTTGTCTCTGCCCTTGACCTTCGCGCAAAGTAAGAAAGCGATCCACGCTGCCACCTGGAAAACTTTCGTTATTGCCATTCGGCCATCGTACTTCGATGCGGCTCACTTTCGTTGCGCTTCCGAGTCCGAAGTGAAGCCGCATATCATTGTTAGAGATGTAACTGGAGCCGCTGCGGACCTCTTGCACATACTTGTGGCCTTCAACCAACACCGTCACCTTGGCGCCGATACCGTCTCGATTCGACTTTGAGCCTCTGGTAATTACGCCTAGCCAATGATTCTGATTGCGCGCCTGGTTTACAAGGAGCATGGGCTCTCCGTCCATATTATTTACCACTGCGGAAATGCGTCCGTCGTTCCATAGATCGGCAATCGCCAGACCGCGACTCGAATCCGGTTGCGTGCATCCCGGACCGCACTGCTCGCTGATGTCCTTAAACTTGCCGTTCCCCAAATTCCAATACAAAAGCCTTGGTTCGCGATAGGAAGAGCCGAGATGGGCGGAATCGACCTCGGGATAGACATGACCGTTGACCGAGAGAATGTCTGGCCACCCATCGTTGTCAACATCTAGAAACATCGTTCCCCAGCCTAGGAATCGCGTGTTCAGACGCAGGCCGGCTTCAGAGATCGCCGACGAAAACGTACCATCGCCATTGTTGTGATAAAGAGACGATGTATCGTCAGAAAAATTCGTTTTGAAAATGTCTGGGTGTCCGTCGTTGTCGTAGTCCCCCACCGTTGAACCCATTCCAGCCTGCTCGCGTCCGTCCTCATCGAAAGCCACGCCAACTTCGGCAGCGACGTCGGTGAACGTCCCATTTCTCAGATTGTGATAGAGAATGCTCGGAGTACTGTCACAAGCCACATAGATATCGGGCCAACCATCGTCGTCGTAGTCCAGCGTGGAGACGCTCAGGCAATAGTGCCCATATGTCTTTTCGATTCCGCTCGATTTGCTGACATCCTCAAACTTTCCGCCACCCAGATTGTGATAAAGAATATTCGGCGACGAGGCCAGTCCCCGGGGTCCGCACATCACAGGCGTGCCTTTCCACACGCACATTAACCCTTCGCCCGGCTTGGGCACAGTCTTGAGATCAAAAGATACGTAATTCGCGACCATCAGGTCGAGTTTTCCGTCACGGTCGTAATCCACAAAAGTGCACCCCGCGCCCCATGCCTTGCCATCGCCCGCTACTCCCGCCTTACCGGCAACTTCCCTGAAAGTTCCATTTCCTTGGTTGTGATAGAGACGATTCTTGCCGTAGTAAGTCACATAAAGATCGTCGAATCCGTCGTTGTCATAATCTCCTACGCACGCGCCTTGCCCCCAGCCAGTAAATTCCAGGCCTGCGGCATGAGTCACGTCGGTGAAGGTTCCATCGTGATTGTTGTGAAACAGATGGCTGGTCGGAGTTTCGCCTTGCATTTTGTATTCGTCCAGATTGGTGCCGTTCACCAGAAAAATATCCGGCCAGCCATCGTTGTCGTAATCCAGAATTGCCACGCCGCTGCCCGTAGTCTCAATAATGTATTTCTTCGTATCCACGCCGCCGTTTACATTTTTCATGCGTAAGCCTGCTTGGGAAGCTACGTCGATGAACCATGCTGGTGCCGGATGCGTGTCGCTGGCTGGATATGGTGACGCCGATTCTTTTTTCGTCGAAGGCGTGAGTGGTTGGGTGCGGGTGGGGGGCGGGGCTAAACACG
>Ga0209580_10001545_pt1 | contig 10562 bp, 8 predicted proteins | sample Coa_R1_5_FD_187153 | JGI IMG/M metagenome (GOLD analysis project Ga0209580, IMG submission 187153) | Surface soil microbial communities from Centralia Pennsylvania, which are recovering from an underground coalmine fire - Coalmine... | ecosystem: Environmental > Terrestrial > Soil > Unclassified...
GGCAGCTCCAGGGCTCTGAGGATCGTGCACTGAAAAGCTCCTGGCCGCCGCAACCCTGAGACAGGTCTCCGGGCGCGTGACGAACACGGGTGAGTCACTGAGCGTTCTCGAGCTGTAGTACCGGATCTCATCGCCTTCTTTGACAATAGTGGCGTTTTGGGCCGTTTCGTTACACGAGGCCAATCTGCTCCCCTCGTTTTGTTTGAAGTGTTAAACTAGCTGCCACTCAGCCATCCGCGAGGCCCGTTTCCTTGCAACTCCAGTCCTTTGACGAATCTTATGTAGAGCGTCTTCAGGCAGGAGACTTCCGAACGCAGGAACACTTCGTCGCCTATTTCAGCGAATTGATCCAGCTGAAACTGCGCTCCCGCCTGCATTCACCGCAAGCGATTGAGGACGTGAGACAGGAAACATTTACTCGCGTCTTCACTGCGCTGCGGGGCGGAAAAATTCGTCAGCCGGATCGCCTCGGCGCGTTCGTGAACTCCATGTGCAACAACGTGTTACTCGAACACTATCGGGCATCTTCGCGCGACAGTTCGTTGGACGACGAAGAGCAACAGGACTTTCCTGCTACGAATGTGGACGTTCTTGGCGCCGTGGCTGCCAAACAAATGGGAGAGAAGATTCGCGAAATCCTCGAGGAAATGCCCGAGCGAGATCGAAGGCTGCTGCGGGAGATCTTCCTGGAGGAACGCGACAAAGATGACGTGTGCCGTGACTTTGGCGTCGACCGTGAGTACCTCCGGGTGCTGCTGCACCGGGCAAAACAATCCTTTAAGTCTTTGTATCTAAAGCATGTTGCGGCTCGGCCGCCGGGAGCTGCGGCCGTCGAAAAACGCTGAAACGATTTTGTGCCGCAACACACTATCTGTTATGAGGGGAATCGACATGGACCATGATGAGGCGGTCCGACAAAAGGCCACGGAGAAGTACCTTCTGGACGAGCTCGATCCTGAGCTTCGGGATCAGTTCGAGGAGCACCTCTTTGACTGCCAGGATTGCGCTCTGGACCTGCGGTCCGGCGCCATGTTCCTCGAACAGACGAAAGTAATTCTGGCGGAGCCTCCCGCTGTTTCGGTGGCCCGTGTTCCTCTTGCAGAAACCACTAAGTCTGGATGGTTTGCATGGCTGCGTCCCGCGTTTGCCGTACCGGTATTGGCTTTGCTGTTGGCGGTGATCGGGTACCAGAACTTGGTTACGTATCCGAGCTTGGTCGCAACCACGAATCAGCCTCAGGTCGGCCCCTGGGCTTCCGTCAATGTCAGCACTCGCGGCACAGCTGCGATTTCCATGAAGGTGCACAAGGGCGAAGGCTTCGGAGTCCTTGTCAATCTCCCTCCGGAGGATGGATTCGCATCCTATACTTCGGACCTGTATAATCCCGCCGGGAAGAAAGAATGGTCGAGGCAGATTGCTACCGCCTCCCATGAAGAGACCCGGCAGATTTACGTCCAGGGTCATAATCTTGAATCTGGAACCTACACTCTCGTCGTAAATGGCATCACCCCGGGGGGCGAGAGCAAAGAACTCAGCCGTCATCCGATTGACGTGCAAATTCACAATTAGGGGTTCGTCTTAGATCGATCTGAAATCGCAAGTCGATCGATTTGAAGTCTTGTGGTTGTCTTGAAAGGGCGCGGCTTACAGCCGCGCCGTTAGGGCCATCAGAAAAACAGAGCTTTAGCCCCTGAGGAGCAAGGCGGGTCAGATCGGTTCGAGCCCTCGAACGAGCGAAAATCATGAAAGACAATCTCAACTCCCACTATTTTCATGCGGAAGCCCACGCCCTGAGCGGAAAGCTTCAGCTTCCGTTCGAACAGCAGATCAAGAAGCAGGCCTTCGTGAAGTTGGAGGGCGAAAGTGAGAGGCTGCTTCTCGAAGGCGACCAGAAGCCACTTAGCGAGAAGAAAGCGCAAGAGAACTATCTCTCGCAACACTCGAAGAACTACCGGCTGGAAGGAATCATTTCGTACACCGCCGCCCACACCCAGGTGTCCGGTCACCGCAGCAAGAAGGACCCGAGAGCTTTCGTGACGCTGGCTACGTCCTCGGTTGAGAATCTGAACGTTCTGAACGTGGTCACCGCGGACCGGGTGGTGGGTCAGATTTCAACGACGCATTTTCCAAACCAGTATTCGCCGCAGGTCACCTTCCTTGGCACCCATTTCGAGAATCTCAGGATTGCCCGCCACAAGACCGAGCCCGTCGTGAATCTTGCTTTTGCCGGTGATCGGCCGGTAGGAGAAAAGGCCTTTTACCCCACTCGTGAAACGTCTTTGATGACGTCGATCGAGAATCAGTACAAGCGGCTGCGAGATGCCGTCAAAGGACTGAAGCGGGAGCATCGCGAAACCATGCGTCTGGATGTCCGGGACAGCTGGCTTTCAAGGCATTATGATGGGTTCTCCGAGTTCAATTACGAAGGCCTTCAAGACAGTGCTGCAAAGGCAGCCGCACCAAACGGACCCAAGTGGGATGGCGTCACATGTTCGCTGGTAGAGCACATCGAGATCGAGGACATCGCGATCAACAAGAAGGACGGCGATCGGATTCTGATTCCTTCTCCCGCGCGATGCCTCGGCCATGTGATCCACGTCCCCGACTTCGGAACAATTTTCCTGGCCGAGTTGAAAGTGAATCACAATTCCTTCCATCTGACGATGATCCGCCTGGAGCTGGGCTGCATAGCGGACGGCAGCGCGTCGATCGCGACGTGCAACGTAAACGGTGGTCGCAAACCGCCGGGCCCTTAGAACCTCCGCACTGTTTGTTGATCCTTCTTGTCCTGAGTGGTCTATTCGCCTGCTCGGTACGACGGGATCCTCAGTCCGCTTTCGATCATGCCACTCGAACTTTCAGGCACGGGAACTTGGCCGCCGCTGCAGAGGAAGCCGAAAGGGGCTACAAAGAGTTCCATGGAGTCAGCAAAGAGTGGGCTTGGAAATTCCGAATGCTACAAGCTAATACCCTATTATGGCGGGGCTTGGGTGAGCAAACGCTTGACATCCTTGCTTCTGAACCGTCGCCCCCTTCTGCCGGTGATCTGGCAGTTCAAAAAATCAGACTGGAGAGTTCGGCGTACATGGCTTTGGGCAATTTCACCAAGGCGGAGGAGAAGCTCAATGAAGCGGAGCGGCTGTGCTCAATTTCGGACTCGGAGTCTTGCCTGACCGTAGCCTTTGAGCGAGGTGGCTTACAAACCGCGCGCGGACGTTTTGCAGAGGGACAGCTTTTCTTCGAACACACGTTACTGTTGGCTCGCAAGCGTGGAGATCGTTTTCTCGAAGCAAATGCACTTTTGAGTCTCAGCCAATCCGCAGTTGGCCAAGAACATTTCGATGAGGCGCTCGACTGGTCTGAGCGTTCATACCTGATCGCCAAAAGCGTAGATGCGGATGACATTGCACAAAATGCATTGGGAAATCTCGGCTGGGCCTACTACAAACTTGGCGAACCGGAACGGGCAGAAGAACTCTTTGTCGAAGCAGAGAACCGGGCCACTCATCTGGGTGACGCTACTGACCAGGTTAAGTGGCTTACAACCGTTGGTTACGTCTACCTCGATGCGCACGAATACGAGAAGGCGGAGCATTCCTACAGGCAGTCTCTCGAACTAGCTAAGCAAACCAATCAGCAAGACGTCATCGACGCCCTCGTGTCACTTGCCCTCGTCTCGGAGCGCACCGGAAAGCTCGATCAAGCCCGCGATTACGCCGATAAGACGATTGCCCTCGTACCTAAAGACGGCAACCGCCTCGACGTACTCTATCCCATGCTAGTCAAGGGTCATGTCGCCGCGCGCATGCACGACGCCCAGCAGGCGGAGAAGATATATCGCGAGGTTGAGCAGGATCCCAAGAGCCACGTTTTTCTGAAATGGGAGGCCGAGCACTCCCTCGCCCAGCTCTACGAAGATGAAAACCAACCTCAGCCTGCAGACCGGGAATATCGAGCCGCTCTCAGCACCTTCGAAACAGCCCGATCTTCGCTGAAGGGCGAGGATTTGCAGCTTCCATTCCCCTCAAACGCTCTTGGCATCTACGACGACTACATCCACTTCCTCGCGAGCCAGGGCAAGACCGCAGAGGCTCTGCAAGTGGCCGAATACAGTCGTGGTCGAACCTTGGCCCAAGGTTTGGGACGGCTGCAGAAGAGCACCACGTTCAAGCCGGACGCGTTGAATCTGTCGGAGACTGCGCGTCGCGGCGGTGGCACAATTCTTTTCTACTGGCTCGGCGAGAAGCAATCTTACTTATGGGCCATTACAACTCAAAAGACCAGTTTGTTCACCCTACCTCCGAAGTCGGAAATTGACCCGGTTGTTCGCCGCTATCGCAAAGCCCTTTCTGAACAACAGGAATTCCTCCCAGCAGCCGATGACGATGGACGCACGCTCTACCGCACGCTCGTCATGCCAGCGAAACCTTCGCTCGCGAAAAATGCGAAAGTCATCATCATTCCCGATGGCAGCCTGAACACTCTCAACTTCGAGACTTTAATCGTTCCCGAACCGACTCCGCATTACTGGATTGAAGACGTTACTATCGCCGATGCTAATTCACTTCGTCTGGTGACAGGCTCGCGAGCGGCCGGAAGGCGCACGCCCAGCTTGCTTTTGCTTGGGAACGCTATTGCTCCGAACCCAGATTATCCCGAACTGCGAAAAGCCGGTGCGGAGATGGAAAGTATCGAGAAAAACTTCTCACCACCGCAACAGAAAATATTCACGCGCGACAGTGCGACGCCATCGGCATATTTGTCTGGTAAGCCGGAGCAGTTTTCCTACATTCACTTTGTTGCGCATGGGACTGCCAGCCGCACCAGCCCGCTGGACTCGGCCATCGTTTTGTCCAAAGCCGGTCCCGAAGATGATTCCTTCAAGCTCTACGCCCGTGACATCATTCATCATCCGTTACACGCAGAGTTAGTCACGATCTCGACATGCTACGGAGCAGGCGCACGCGCCTACTCAGGCGAGGGCCTCGTCGGACTTTCGTGGGCATTTCTTCGCGCTGGAGCGCACAACGTGATCGGAGCTTTGTGGGAGGTCAGTGACGTCTCCACTCCCCAGCTGATGGACGAACTCTACGGAGAACTCGCAAAAGGAAAAACTCCCGACACCGCTCTCCGCAATGCCAAGCTCAAGCTGCTTCGATCCAGTACAGCATTCCGCAAACCGTTTTACTGGGCCCCCTTCCAGCTCTACACCGGATCCTGAGCCCGCCGCACTGCGACAGATCCCGTCAGAAGAACTTCTGAAGAAGTTGTTTTCGGTTCCGTTTTGAAGGGGCGCGGCTTTTCAGACGTGCCATAAGTAGCAATATCGTGGCGGCTTTAGTCGCTGAGGGAGTGGTGGGCGGCTGAGCTACGTTAACCCACGGCCTCCAGCCTCGGTGATACGTTTCTCACAAAATTATCACCATTGTTCTGTTGGTCGGAAAAGCGCAGTGGCTCCCCGCGCAGCGAATCTCTCCGCACCAAACACCAAACAAAACTGGAGAATTCAATGAAAAGTATCGTCGTAGCAGTGTCAGCGTTGTCTTTAGCGCTGGGAGCCCTGGCGCAAGAAACATCGCGAGGTAACGGGCAGCCTCTGGTGCTTCAAACCAGCGAGGCTACCCCACAGGCCGGGTCGACCTTCAGGCCAGAAAGCAGCAAGCCGCAAGCAGCGGGACGCGTTCACACTACCTACGTTCTGCGCAGCACCGACGGTAGCAAGCCCCTCGTGGTTCAGTCTCCTGCCGCGTTGAGTCCGGCCGCGTTGAACCTAATTGGGCCGCTCGCCACAACCGAAATGGCCGAGACGCCCCAGTCACTCGGCTGCCTGTATGTCGCGAGCCCCGCCAGCGCCGGATGCATTCCAAATTACAGCTCAGGTTCCGGCGGACCAACGGCCGCTGGATACGGCGCGATTGCGCTGGTCGATGCCTTCGACAATCCGAATGCGGCCTCTGACTTGGCTGCCTTTGATTCTTATTGGGGCCTGCTCCCACCCACGTTCGTGAAGGTTTATGCGAATGGAAACGGTTCTTGTACAACTCCTCCCGCGGACGCTGGCTGGTCCGTCGAATCGTCTATGGACATCGAGTACGCGCATGTCTTCGCACCCAAAGCCGCGATCATCCTCGTCGAGGCATGCTCGAGTTCATGGACCGACCTTCTCTACGCCGAGCAGGTTGCGTTCAATTACATCGTCGCCCACTATCCGGCGGGCGGACAGGTCTCCAACAGCTGGCAGGGCGGCGAGTTCGCGGGTCAGATCGCGGATGACTCCTTCTTCGCCGATTTCACTTACAACTCGACCGACGGTTACTCTACCCCGATTCTGGCCTTTGCCTCTGCCGGCGACGGCGGCTTCGGCGTGGGCTATCCCAGCACGAATCCCTGGGTGATCTCGGCTGGTGGCACGTCTATCCTGCGCAACTCCACCACGCTCAAGATGTCTTCCGAATCCTGCTGGGGAGGTTCCGGTGGCGGCGAGAGCACGGTCGAGACCTATACCACGTCTTGGTCCGGCGGCAACGCCGGTCCTTGGGCCAACTTCCAATACCCGATCTTCGGGCAGTCCAATCGCAGAACGCCTGACCTCTCGTTCGATGCGGACCCTGCTTCGGGCGCATGGGTCTTTAGCGGCTTCGGCATGGGCGGATGGGGCGTTGTCGGCGGAACAAGCCTGTCCTCACCTGCTCTCGCTGGCATTGTCAATCGCCTGGGCAATAAGCTGGGATCGGTTTTCCTCACCCCGGCGACGAGCGGCGGCGACTGGTTCAGCACCTGGGAGAACAATCTGTTGTATTCGCAGTTGGCAACGAAAAATGCCTACAAGAGCAACTTTTACGACGTGAAGACCGGATCCAATGGAGTCTCGGCCGTGGCGTCTTGGGACTACTGTACAGGTGTCGGTAGCCCGCGCGGAGGCCTTGGTAAGTAAGTCGTTTCCGTATATGTAGAAACAATTGCGGAGGGGTCCCACGCAAGCCGCGGGGCCTCTTCGCGTGTTAGGTCCAAATTCAGGTTACGGTTTTCGGAGGATTCATGCAATTACAGGAACTATTCCGCAGGGTTACGATCGCGGCTTTCGTTCTCACATCCGGTTTTCTCGCTCAGGGACAAGGTGTCTGGAACTTTCCCGATTTCTCAGCGACGCAGGTTCTAGAATCGCGAAAGGCAGACATCTCGATGAAGATATACCTCGCAGGGGACAATGTCCGAGTTGAACGGAGCGGCGCGCTTTCGACTTTGTACGTCCCCTCGAAGGACATGGTCTATAACCTGACCACCTATCCGGACCACAGCCATCAATGTGTAGTGATGAAGCCGGAACAGGCGAAAATGCTGCCTAGCCCGCTCGAACTGTTGCAGGGCTCTGATATCAAGCGCACCGCGGCCGGCACAGAAGTAGTCGACGGGCATCCATGCAAGATTGAAAAGGTCGTTGTGACGCGGCCCGACGGAAAGATCATCGAGTCCAAGGTTTGGGAGGCCGAAGACCTTAAAGGCATTCCCGTCAAGATCGAGTCTCACATCGGCGACTTCACTCTGGCAGCGGTCTACCGCGACATCTCAACGGAGACTCCGGACCAGAAGCTGTTCACGGCGCCTGAAAAGTGCACACCTTTCGACAAGATGGGCCAAGTCGTAGAGCAAAAGATAGTTAGATAGCACAGTTATCAAGGCTCATAGTCAGAACCAAAACATCATGTCAAACTGTGATCGTACCTACCGTTCGAATGATTAGCCCTGATGTCAGAGGCTGGGAATATGGATATATTCGTAGCTACTCGTTGTGACTCAATCCGCTGGAGTGCTATGTCATGAAATGATAAGCGCTATCACCAAGTAACACAGCTGATCATTCGAGTGCGACTTGTAACAAACAACGTGGTGCTGTCTGTCTCCAACGTGACTAAGCCGCCTCGTCCTTTCGCTCAAGCCACCGCGTCAACCAGGAACTCTCGAAGGTGTGATAGTCGTCGTGGTGAAACCAAGGCTCAGCCCCATGTTCTGCTACTTCTCTGGCGCTGTCGTTGGGGTGCGTCACTGGGTACATCCCAGGCCGCGACTTGCTCGAGGCCGATAGAATTGCATGCTGCGCGACACTGCCGTCGCTCATCACTAATGCCTTGCGACTGTCGCTGACCGGTTTCAGCCTTCTGATTTCCCGCAATGTAAACCAGAAGCCTCCTGCGAGCAATAGCGCCGCAGCCACGGGAAAGACGATCACGGTCAGGTCACGTGCGTTGCTTGGTCGCGGCCCAACCGTGGCCGGCTCGATACCGAATCCAATTTGCGCGATCTTGCTTGCTGCCTGCTTCTGCTCGGTGGCTGGTCTTTCCGGATCAGGAACTGTCCAAGCGGGAGGATACAGCCGGAGGTATAAGTAGGCGTCTGCCACCTCGTCTTCACCCAAGTAGTAAAACACGGGCATCCTGCCTCTGAAAGGCGATGGTGGCGTTCCCATCACGATCGGTGCGCCGCTTCTGATTTTTCGCTCGAACTCCGGCAGGCTCGTCCGTGCTGTAAGAGTACTGAGTGGTGGGATCGCCCCATTGAAGATCTGCTGCGCGTTGGGGTTCTCTCCTGTCGCATTGTGGCAAATGTGACAGGTAGACTTCACGATATGCTCGCCTACCCGTACACGCGACTCTTCGACCGCTGCTTGTTCTCGTTCTGCGCCGGGAACTCCAGCCAACTGCTTCAGGTATGCGACAATAGCACGGACCTCCGGTTCGCTGAGGTGCGGAAACGGCGGCATGTCGGTGCCTCCCTTGTGCAGTCGTTCCAGCAACGCCGCCTTCGACTGATTGGCGAGCACTGCCGCGTCTCCCCGACTCATGTCCATGCCGAGATTCTTCATTCGTTCCAGGATGACCTGGGTGGACATAGCTCTTGTCGGGTTGATGACTGAGTTGATTTCAGGGGGTGCGCCGAGGCCGAATTCGCCGTGACATCCCCAGCAATTCAGCCGATAGAGATCCGACCCGTGCAGGGTCACGGTTTGATTTGTGGCGTCTGCTGATAACGGCTTCTGCCGGTCAAAAGTTTCGTCTCCGCCGATGGCGCGAGGAGGTCCTAAGCGACCGGTTTTGCCCATGCTGGTTTCTTCGAAAGTCCGATGGAGGTGTTTGAGCCAACTCTCGCCTGCAACAGGTGTTGCTTGAACTGTTTTAGCGCCAGGGGACTGACCAAGCGCCGAGATTGCTAATACACAGACCAGTACCAAAGTCTTCATCACCTGAGAATCTTTCTTGGAGCGCGCGAGTTAAGGAGGATGAATTCTGGGATCGCTGCGCGCTACCTGCACGTTTGTGTGCACACTAACGCACCTGAGTTTTATATTCTTGCTCTGCCGCAAAGACCATGTTTGTGGGTGGTAAATTTCTTGTAAATTAAGTTCGCAGTTGCACGAGGACATCAGAGTTCTGGCCGTTGCATCCATCGGCACAGATGTTGAGCCTATGCGCGCGGCTAACAGCCACATTTGCGCTGGTCTTTAAGCTGCGGTAATAGCACAGGAGGGCACGAGAATTGGTTCAGGATCGACAAGGTGCGTAGGATCTTGACTTGCGTTCAGGCCACATGCGATAAGACTCGAGTGTGACAAATTCTCTGGAGTTCCATGCACGGAGGCCGATCGTGCGTTTTTATCGAAGAGCTCTGCGAACACCAACTTTCCCGGAGCAGGGAAGGAGACGAGTGAAACCATAATAGGAATCCCCTAATTGCAACCGACACTTTTAGTCTCCCGAGTTATTCACAAGTTTCACAAGACGCTGCTGATCTTACAAGTTATTTACAATCTTCCTAGGCTTCGCGTGTTGATCTTATCTGCGGACTGTGGCATAACTGCGATGAGCCTTGCTGTTTGTTTGTGGTCGTCTCCCCTGTTGTACCCTGCGAGATAACCGAGACCGTTTGAATGCGGTGCGTAGTCTGCATTTCTGAGACTACCCGATGGTTGGGAAGTTGCGTGAAACGGTTTCGGGCCCAGGTTCGTCTCTCGAATTCCTAGAAACTCCCTGGGATAAGTGTTGATATCACGACACATCGGTTGGACTGCGGAGCAGACAGATCTACCGGTGTTTCGAAAACAGAGCACAGAAACACTCGATAAAAGGAGAATTCCTCGATGAAGAAAGTGGCGGTGTTATTGGCGTTGGCATTTCCTTTCATGGTTATGCTGTTCGCTACAGTGAATCCACCGTGCGTCATAGCTGTTCCAAGCTTCGCGCGGCAGACGGGACTGGCGTGCAATGGCTGTCATTACACGCCGCCGGAGCTGAATCCCGCCGGCCGCAGGTTCAAGCTGACCGGCTACGTGGACCGGGGCGACGACACAAAAGTCATCAAAACCGAGGGAGGAAAGAGGAGCTCTGCCCTCGACATTCTCTCCTCTCTGCCGCTGTCGGTGATGTTGGATGTTTCCTTCACCTCGACCAAGTCGCCGATCCCCACCACCCAGAACGGCAGTTTCGAGTTTCCGCAAGACATTTCGCTGTTTCTGGCGGGAGCGTGGACCAGTCACGTCGGCAGTTTCATGCAGACCACCTACAGCGCTC
>Ga0209580_10001546_pt1 | contig 10562 bp, 8 predicted proteins | sample Coa_R1_5_FD_187153 | JGI IMG/M metagenome (GOLD analysis project Ga0209580, IMG submission 187153) | Surface soil microbial communities from Centralia Pennsylvania, which are recovering from an underground coalmine fire - Coalmine... | ecosystem: Environmental > Terrestrial > Soil > Unclassified...
ATTCCCAGCGAACCGATCATCATCGTGGTCAGGGCGTTGGCAAACTTGCTTTTGAACATCGAGCCTTCGCAGGCGACCACGCCGTGGTGCTGGGGAACTTCACGCGCAAGAAATGGCGGAAATATATCGGGAAGATGCACCTGCCGAGTGTATTTGAAATAGCCGTCAGTGAGCTGAAAGTTCTGGCTCATGACGCTGAACTCGACATTCTCCGCCCCAAGCACGTGGCGAAGTTGCCGAATCATCTCCTCGACGCGGGCGTCCGATCCCATATTGCGAGCGCCGTTGTATCCAGCGAACAGCAGCTTGAGTTTTTTCCCTGGCTGCCAGCGCTCGCCTTTCCCCAGCATCCACGAAATCTTCTTGCGCTCGATGATGGAGCTGACCCAGGTCTGCAGCATGAAATCCATCATGCAGCTGATCCTCCAACTCTCGCGGGCCAGGGCTGATAAGGATAGGCAAAGTTTGTGTCGCGGCTGAATTTGAGCAACGGATAGCTGTACTGCGAAAACGGCACCGGCTTGCGGCCCAGCTCAGTGGTGACGCGCGTGTTGTCGAACACCGTATTGAAGGTGAGATACGGCATGAATACTTTCATGAGCGCCGCGCCATGCCCGATTGCATTCTTGCGAGTTGCTAACAGATTTACACCTGTGCCAAACGACTTCGCAAGGAATGGAAGATACACCGGCCCGCGCCGGTTCTGCGCCGCAGCAAGCGATTCGGTGATTTGCCGAAACGTCTGCGACTCGCGGCCTGAGGAAAGATGGTAAGTGTCGTACTGCGTGCGCTCCTTTACGTGAAGAGCCGCGATGGAGTCGGCAACAAAATCTACATTGACAATGTCGACTCGATCTTTCGATCGCAGAGGAAGAGCCGGCAATCCGGCGAGGAACACGAAGGCCCTCACCATGTCAAATTGCGTGGTCTCGGCGCGGCGGCTGTCGCCGAGCACGATGCTGGGCCGGAAAATGGTTTTCGGCACTTCCGGCAGCAACTGGTGAATCATGTGCTCGCAAAATTTCTTGGTGCGCGCGTAAGGATCGTAATCGGAGCGGTTCCAGTCAATCGAATTATCTTCGGTAACGACTTCGTCTTGGCGCTTGCCGGCAACCGCCACGGTGCTGACGTGGCTGAAGCGGCGCACGCCGTGGTAATGGTCGACCTGCAGCGCCAGCTTGATAACTTCGAGCGTGCCTCGCAGGTTTACGTTCAGACAACTTTTTTCCGACTTGCGATTTAGCGACGCCGCGCAATGGATGACAGAATCGGTGGTATGGACTAGGCGATCGTAGTCATCTGATGAGATGCCGAATCGATCGCTGGTCAGATCGCCGCAGAACACGCGAACGCGCGTCTGCAGAAGTTCGTAAAAAGTCTTGAAATCAAGGTGCAGCTGCAACGCGCGCCAGAGGCGTTCTTCAGCTTCTTGCGGAGCACGCGCGCGCACCAGCAGGTTGAGCGGCGCGCCGTAATCCCGCAGCAGGTTGGCGGCGACATGCGCGCCAATGTATCCGGTCGATCCGGTCAGGAAAATCGCCACGTGGCTCCATTCGTTCCGGTCTTAACGGTTTCAGCGCCTGCACCGTTAGCCGCATGCAAGTTCCGCGGCGGGCGCGCTTCCAAGGGACGGCCCTCGATCAAAGGATACGTCCATTTTCGCAGCGCTGGAATGTGGATATTGATCCAATAGTCGTACCAATCGAGAGAGGACGTATCCGAGGAAAACTTCTCGCGCTCCTCGGGCACGAGAACAGTGGAAAGTTTCTCGACATTTTCCGCGACAAAGTCGTGCTCATTCAGCAATATGAAAGGCTCAAACAGTTCGATGAGCTTTTCCACTTTCTCCAGGTTGCGGTCGGCTTTCGCGAGCGGCGCCTTCTTCAAAGGCAGCGGAGCGGCAACCATCTGAATTGTTTTGATAATTGCGCGCTGTGCCGGCGCCGACATGCGGGTGTACCGCTCTTTGGAAACCGGAATGGCGTCGAAACGCAGGCGCAACCAGTATTCCATGCCCTCTTGCGCACGATAATGCTTGCGGTGCGCCAGCGAGGTTAGTTCAATGGAACGCCGCATGTCACAGGGATTCGTGACTGACGTTGCTAACTGATACACGGCATCGTGACGCCGTTCCAGAACCGCGGCCGCGATCAACGTCATTCCTCGGCAGACCGCGTCCACAGGAATGACGTCCAGGCGCTTACGTTCGTTCGTCGGTAGCTGGCGGAAATATGTGCCCAGAAGATACGACAAAGAAGCCGACGTGTTAATGCCTTCATTCCATCCGCGAAATGGCTGTCTAGTTGAGCTCTCGACGATTGCGGGACGAACGATGGCAATCGGAAGTCCGGTGCCAAATTTCGTGAGAAGCGACTCGGCGAGACTCTTCGTCAGGGTGTAGGTATTGGGCCAGCCGAGTTCTTTGGCCCGGCGCTTCCCTACCTCGGTTAGCTCGTTACGCAACCAGCGCACACGGTTCTTGCGAATCTGGTTGTCCAGGGCTGCGCCATGCAGATCTTTTGCCGCATGCTCTTTCGACCGAGCCTGCCGCCGCAGTTCGTCGGTGACTTCCACGCTCTCCGCACGGCGTTCAGTATCTTCGATCAGCCGGTGCAACGCGCTCCATTCCTGCTCAGCATCAAAATTAGCAACTCCTGCAGGAGTGTAATCGGGACGCACGGTTTCACTCACGCGGCCGTCGCGCGCGCCGGCAACATAGCATGTAGAAAGATGGACTAGCCCGGCGTGGTCTGATTCGCGGGTGAACTCCAGAATATTCATCGCGGCGTCCACATTGGTGGTCAGCGCATCGCGCAAATCGGGATTGAAGTCGGTGAGGCCGGAGCTATTAATAATGAGATCAAGCTTGCCGTGCAGGAGCGCGGATTCTTGTGCACTAAATCCCAGACCGGCCTGCGTAACGTCACCGTCGACTACCTGAACGCGCTGATTCACGAACTGCAGGAATTTCTGCCCATGGCGCTCGTAAAGAGGATCGAAGACCGGAGACTCCTCAAGCAATTTGTCAAAACGCTTCTGCGCCGGGTTGGATTTTTGCCGGCGCACCAAAACATAAATGCGACCTATTTCCGGAAGGTCGAGCAGCGTGTTCGCCAGCCAGACCTTGCCAATGAAACCGGTCACGCCGATTAATAGAACGTGCTTGCCGCGAATGGCGTCCCGAACTGAAAGGGGCGTGTCCTGGCGAGTACCTTCAAAATTCACCAACGGGCGCTCGAGCTTAGGCACAACTCTTACGCTGGGAACGACCGCCTGCTCCAAAAGTTCACCCTTTTCTATCCCCAGATCGTACCCAAGTTCTTCTGTTGAACGCGCACCGTTCGGTCCAGTCGAAGATATCCGTGCGAAGATTCCGCGGGGACGAATGACGGGATCCAGCAAGCGCCCGGTGGCAATTCCATCGCGAAACTCCATGCGGTTTGCCAGAATTCGACTTACCCCAAGGTGCTGCGCCAGCGGACGGATCACATGGTCCAAACCTTGGCTCACCAGCACTACCTGTGCTCCCGACCTCACCAAGTCGTTGAGCTTGCGAATCCCGTCGGGCTTCAAGTAAGGCTTGAGCTGGTAGGTGAAATACTCTTCTCCGAGAAGATCCAAGCGGTCACGACTGATGCCGCGCAAAACCGAGTAAACCACCCGCGTGGCGAAAGCGCGATTGGCCGCGTAGAGGAACGGCCGGAGCAACGCCATCAATAGCACCAGTCCGCGGCGCACCCAGCGCTCAGTGAACGTCTGAGCATTCCAGGTGAAGAACGCGATCGGACGGACGGCGGTCAACTCCAGCAGGCTGCCTTCAGCGCGCCAATAGACGTACCGGAAATTTGGCTCAGATCGGACCAAGTTCATTCGCTCAATTTGCTTCCAGATTAGGCATCGGGCTCCGCCCTGCCGGTGCGCAGTTGGGAAGCCCCTAATTGTAAAGGATGAGTATCCGAGGACGAAAAAGTTCCGTGACGCTCGCTGACGAGCAACGCAATAAGCCCGGCCAACAACAGCGCGGCTCCCACCACAATCATGCCTCCGCGAAAGCCGTTGGCGTTGCGAAGTCGACCAATGGAATACGGGCCGAGAAAACCGCCGAGATTGCCAAACGAGTTGATTACGGCGATTCCCGCAGCAGCGGTGGTGTCGCTGAGCAGGGCCGCCGATAGCGCCCAGAAGGGTCCCATCATCGAAAATGTTGCAGACAACGCCAGACCGAGTAGCGCAACTGTTGCCGCCGTGGAAGTTACAAATCCGGCGGCCCATGCGCCGACCGTGCCCGCAAAAGCTAAACCGGCCAGATGCCAGCGGCGCTCGCCCGTGCGATCGGAGTGCATTCCGACGAGCACCATGGCAACGGCAGCTGCGACGTACGGGATAGTCGACAGCAGTCCAATGCGAAAACTTGCGACAGCAGAAACGCTGCGGATCATTTTGGGCAGGAAGTAAACCAATCCGTACATGCAAGTGGTCTCACCGAAATAAACCAGCGTGAGTAGCCAGACTCGGCCATTGAGGAACGCCGCGGACCAGTTGCACGTTGCGTCTGGATGCGCCTCGCGTTCACGAAGCAGTGTCGCGTCCAGCCAACTTCGCTCCTCCGACGACAGCCAGATTACAGACTGCGGGGTTTCGGCCAACAAACGAAGTGTTGCGATGCCCAAAAGCACTGCCGGCGTTCCTTCTATGAGAAATAACCACTGCCATCCTGCGAGGGGTCCGGTGTGAAGTCCGAGCAACGCGCCGGAAATCGGGCCACCCACAACTCCGGCGATCGGGTTCGCCGTCATAAACAGGGCCACGGCTCGCGCTCTGGCGTTCGCAGGAAACCAGTTCTTCAGATAAAGAATGATGCCGGGGAAAAATCCGGACTCCGCCACACCAAGGAGGAACCGCAGAGCGTAGAACTCATGAGCGCTGCGCACGAAAATCATGCACGACGAGATCACGCCCCACACGACCATAATTGCTGAAATCCAGCGGCGCGCGCCAACTCGCGTCAGTGCGAGATTACTGGGTAGTTGAAAAATAAAATATCCGGCGAAGAAGATGCCTGCTCCGAGCCCGTAGACGCGGTCGCTGAGTCCGAGTTGCGCCTGCATCTGGAGGGCGGCAAAGCCCACGTTGATCCTGTCAAGATAATTGACGACGTATACCAGGAACAAGAATGGAAGCAAACGCCAGAAGAGTTTGCGAACAGTTCTGGTTTCCAGATCGGAGGCACCTACGGGCGTCTTGCGGTCAGCGAAGGACATTTGCGCCGCATCAGGATACGCCTTTGGCGTCTTTCAACTGGCGAATAATCTCTGAGACGATCTCGTCGGGGGATTTGTCCACTGTGACGGTGATCGCCTCTTGAGGTTCTTCCAGATCAGCAAGTTGGCTTTTTAAGATGGACTCGGTGGCGAAGTGCCCGTGGCGCGAATGCAGGCGTCGCGAGATTAACTCGTAATCGCCTTTGAGATAAACGAACCGCGCGGGCCCGGTTTGGAGCTCCTTACGATAGCTTTGTTTGAGCGCTGAACAAGCGAGGACCACGTTGCGGCCGTCGGCATTCCATTTCTCGATCGCCTCATGCAGGGCGGCGAGCCAGGGCGCGCGATCAGAGTCGGTGAGCGGAATACCGCGAGCAATCTTGTCGATGTTCTGCTTGGGATGGAACTCGTCGGCGTCGGCGAACTGCCAGCCGAGCTTCTGCGCGAGCAGCTTGCCGATGGTAGTCTTCCCGGCGCCAACCACGCCCATGAGGATGAGGACCAATCGTCAGTTCCTTAAAATCGATCGCTGCTGGTAAGTAATCTGCCAAGTTCCCAATGCAGATGGTTCCCGGAGTTCATGATCGTGAACCCTCCGTTGCGAAATGCCAGGACTCTTATGTAGTTCCCTTGATCGTTGTTTTCGTCTGGGTTCGCTATGAATTTTCCGTCGACGTTGTGTTCCGGTCCGCCGTCCACGGCGTAATGCACTTGCCAAAGGTGGTCAGGCCCAACCACATCGTGAACAGTCTGCCATGCGTCGGGACTGGCGCCTTTGTGCGCACCATTGTTCATGATCGCAGCCTGCGGACGAATGGCTGCCACTAGTGCCTTCGCGTTTGATTGATCGAAACCGTGATGCGTGACGATAAACAAATTCACGGTGCCGATCAGGTTCGCGGGACAAGCCAGTTCCAGTTCCTTATCTTTCGTCAGATCGCCTAAATCCAGCATGCGAAATTTCCCGTAAGTGATCAGAACGCCCAGCGAGCGAGCGTTCTCGGTCGTATCAGCCTCAGGCTTCGGCTCGCTGGCGCAATTCGGGTTCGGCTGCCTGGCTCCCTGCAACGGTTTGCTGATGTGATTGCCGGCGGCTGTGAGAACCAGCACGTCGATTCCCTTGATTGGTAAGCGTTCTCCGGGTTTTACGACGAGGTGCTTGTACCCAGGCACGACTTTTTCGTACGCCGCATAGTCCTCACGCGTAACATCAGAGTCTTCCTGATTCGGACCGTGGTCGATGAATGTGCCGATCTTCATGCGCTCGGCAAGCTGTGGCACTCCACCGACATGGTCACGGTGATAGTGCGTGATCAGCACGTAATCGAGTTGAGTGACGCCAGCGGCTTTGCTCGCTGCAACAATTCGGTCCGCATCGCGGCCATTGAAGCCGGACCAACCGGTGTCGATCAGCAGCGACTGGCCGGAGGGGCTGACGATCAGCGTGGATTGTCCACCCTCGACATCAATCGCATAAACCTGAAGCGGCTTGGGTTGTGAATGCGCAACCCCGGCGGACAGCAGCGCGATAACGGCGACAAGCGGAATTCGATTCATGGATTCGAGCCTCTCGCTCAGAATAGAGTCCTAAAGGTAAATAGAATACCTTCGGATTGATGAAGAATTCCATTTCATGGGATTGCGGGTCGCGCCCTAATTCGGTTTTCCTGGCGGACTTCGCGGAATTCTTTGCAACCTTCGTGGTTAAAGTCTTTTGATTATTCTGTGCACGCAAAGCAAGAGATCTTAACCGCAAAGATCGCTGAGAGAAGCCGCCAAGCACGCAAAGTCTTGAATCACTCCAGTTAGCACTACCGATTGCGCACCTGCTTGAACGTTTACTCCCCCTTGCCATAGAATTTGTTGCCCATGACCGATCCGCTGGAGATTGATCGCTCGAATATGTTTCCGGCCCAGGAGGTGCTGGCATTGCGGGGCCCGCTGACCGCAAACAATGCTCCTACCTTCCAGAACGCCATGCGCCGGGAGGAGCCCGCGCATACCGTGATTCTCGATCTCAGCGATGTTCCCTACATCGATTCCGCCGGACTGGGACTACTGGTCAGCGCCCATGTTTCAAGGCAAAAGGCTGGCCGCCGAATGGTGCTGAGCGGAATCAATCCACGCGTGCAAAGGCTCTTCGAGATCACGCGTGTCACCGATCTGTTTCTGATTTTTTCGAGCACCGAAGAAGCGGTTGCCGCGCTTCAAGGAGCGGCGCAGGCGTAAGAGCTTCGGGCGTCAGGCTTCGAGCTTTGGGAGTTCCGACTTTAGTCGGTAGGTTCACGCGAATATCGCGCGTATTCAGGCTTCTACTTCTGCCGGCCCTCCGCGTTGCTTTCGCAGTTCGGCAAGGAAAGCCTCTGCGGCAGCCTCCGCCTGGGCGTGGAACAATGACAGCAGCGGATCATTCGGCTCGGCTGAATTTTGCCACGAGGAAAATGCGCCGGCGCTGTTATCAATGGCGTCCGGCTTCACCTGCAAATCTGGCACCGCACCGGTTGTGTTCACTAACGTCTGAATGAATTCTTCGACCTTAGCTCGCTGTGCTGGGGTGTGCTGGGTAAACTCGACGCCCATCCCTTCGCCAGGATGCATAATGCGAACCAGGCCTTCAGCCTGCAATTCCAGCTCGCCCACCTTCATGAGCAATTGCAGCCGTGTGCGCACTGGAAAAGGAGATTCGGTTTGCAAATAGCAAGCGTTCAGGCTCAAATCGGTCAGTTTGCAGGTGACCGGTATTTCATCTGCATCGGCTCCCGCAAGCTGGCGTTCAATCCAACTCTTCAGTTGCTGGGCGACTTCAGGATCAAGATCACGAAACCGTACTCCCACAATCTGGTTTCCTTCCCACGCGACTTCACCGCGGCCAGCAATGGCCTCTGAAGATCCGGGTAGCGTGAAATGCCACTGAAAAGAAGCGGGCAGCTTGCGCTGGCGAGCATTGACGGCCATGCCGTTCTCGCCCAGATCGACGGTGGTTGCCTGAAACCGGCCATGCTGGTTATCCAACTCAATCTCCACCGGGACATGAATCGGCAGGCGCGCGTGGCGGCGCCGTTCACGTTTCATCAGCGCGCGGACGGCTCGGAAGCTCGATCGCGCGCGTTCCAGGGAAATGGGTTTGAACAATACGAAGTGCGCTCCCATTTCGAATGCGCTTTTCAAGGCGTTCTGCGTGTCGGTGGTGGGCAGATCTTCAAGCAGCCCAACCGTGATCGCCCGTTTGTTCGCCGGCGACGAACGCGTTCCTCGCAAGACGGTGGAGGCAATTTGCGCAGTGGTGCAGTCCACGATTACAGCTTCAAATCGCTGGCGGGTAATCTTCTGCACAGCCGCATCGCTTTGCGAGCAGTGCTCGACCTCAACATCAATTTCGCTCAAAACACGGCGCAGCACCCGAACGGCTTTGTCGTCGGAAGAGAGCAGAAGACACTGGAGTCCGGATTCCATCGGGCCGAGGGTACACCTTCTTAGAAATGCTTGTTCAACCCCTAACCTAGCAGTTACTCCTTTGAATCCAAAGGTTTGCCGTGGCCTCACGGTTACCGAAGTACCCTTCAAGTTTCCGGTTCTTAGAGTTGATCGGCAATGGTGAAAACCTTCGCCTTAACAGCGACTATTTTGTTTATTTTCAATCGCTTAGAAATAATGTCGTTCCATCATTCTTGACTTTCCCCACTTCTGAAGTAGAATCGTTGGTTCCGCTGATAATTTCCTCCGCAAGTTCGGCCCCAGGGTTCATTCTGTACATCTGTGAGTAGGGCGATTTTTCTGTGGAGTTAGAGCGTGAGGATCCGAATCCTTAGCCGGGTCACCGGAATCTAAGTTAATACAAATAAAGACAGGTGAGGCAGACTTCATGGCAAAGCGACGCGGTAATCCGAATTGGGGTAAGCCCGAACCCATCGGTCCGATTGTTCCTACGGTGACGGAGTTTGAGCAGGTGGTCAAGGAGTACAAGCTGACCCCTGACCAGTATCTCCGCTCCACCCGGCTGCGCGAGTGGGCGCGCCGGAACAAGAATTCGAAGTACATTCCTGAGCCCTTGCTTGAGGCTTGGGGCTTCGAAATCGAATCCACGCTGTAAGCTGAGAGAGCTTTATTTGAAGAGGCCGCCCGCAAAAGGGCGGCTTTTTTGCTTTCCGCCAGCTGTCTTCAAACTGAATACGGCCGAAATCACCACTTTCTGTATTCTTTGTCCCAATGAACTTCCGCAGCTTTTCCCGGCCGACCGGTCCGGCTCCTATCCTGCAATGTGTACTGATTACGACCCTATCACTAACGTGATCTAGTTCGGTTACCTAGGTGATAAGCAAGTGTTTCAAATATGAACGTTTCCAGAACGGAATCACGTAATATTTGACTCACACTCCCCGAAGCTGATCCCCCTCGAAATTTCACGACTGGAGATGTCCATGAAAACCGTAACCTGCACCGGCTTCTTATTAATTCTGGCGATACTGACCGGCTGCGGGTCAAATGGCGCCGGCTCGCGAACCAACAGTTCGTCAAACGGCTCGTCGAATTCCACTTCCACGCCTACCATGACCTCCGTTCAGGTATCGCCGAGTTCGTCCTCGGTTGGCATGGGTGCAACCCAGCAGTTCACGGCCACGGCGCACTACTCCGACGGCACAACCAAGGACGTGACCAGTTCGGTTCAGTGGGGATCTTCTGACACAAATGTAGCCAGCATCACCGCCAGCGGAGTCGCAACCGCTTCCGCATCTGGCTCGGCGACTATCACAGCGAAATCCGGCACCATGAATGGAACCGCCACATTGACAGTAAACCCGGCAGCGGGGAACCTCACGTCCATCGTCATTTCCCCGGTGACGCCTTCTCTGGCGATTAACACGAGCCTGCAACTTACGGCGACAGGTAACTACAGCGACGGCAGCAGCGCCGATCTGACTTCACTCGTGACTTGGAGTTCATCTTCGACCGCAACAGCTACGGTCACCGCCACTGGACTGGTTAGCGCGGCCGCATCTGGATCGACCAGCATCTCCGCCAGTTTTGGAGGCATTTCGCAGTCGACGACGCTGACCGTGACTGCTCCGACGGTAGTATCGATTGCGGTAACTCCAGTCGGACTGACGCTCGGCATCGGAATCAACCAGCAGTTCGTGGCAACTGCAACTTACAGCGACGGCTCCAGTGCGGACCTGACAACGGGCGTGACTTGGACGTCATCTTCAACTTCGGTTGCCGCGGTTGCTAACTCCGGCCTCGCTACGACCGTGGCCGCCGGACAGACCACAATCACGGCGACCTTCGGTTCGTTGAGCGACACTT
>Ga0209580_10001547_pt1 | contig 10554 bp, 13 predicted proteins | sample Coa_R1_5_FD_187153 | JGI IMG/M metagenome (GOLD analysis project Ga0209580, IMG submission 187153) | Surface soil microbial communities from Centralia Pennsylvania, which are recovering from an underground coalmine fire - Coalmine... | ecosystem: Environmental > Terrestrial > Soil >...
GGCGGCTACCACGTCAAGCTTGCGCACCAGCGTGGCCGGCCGGGTAGTGGCGGTGTTGCCGGGAGGGGCTCTGGTGATCGAAGCCGAACGCCAGCTGACCATGAACAATGAGCGGCAGACGATCTTGTTACGAGGAATGGTGCGGCCCAGCGATATCGGCACGAACAACACTGTCGCTTCAAACGCCATTGCCAACCTCGAACTCGAGCTCAAAGGCAAGGGCGTGATCAGCGAAGGCAACCGCCCGCCGAATCCGATCGTTCGGGCCATTTTGCGAATTGTGGGTTTCTGAGGAACTTATGCACTTGCGCAGACTTCTCTCGGCCTCCCTCGTCTTTCTCGCGGTATCAGTGCACGCCGAAGATACCGTTCACAGCGCGCTGATCCGCGACATCGCCAGCATCGAGGGAGTGCGGGAGAACGCCGTCTTCGGATACGGGCTGGTGGTCGGTCTGAAGGGCACCGGCGATCGTCAGCAAACCTTGTTCACCACCCAAACTCTGGTGAATGTGCTTTCCCGAATGGGAGTACAACTTTCGGCGGGCTCGATTATGGTCAAAAATGTCGCCGCCGTGTTTGTGACTGCGACCCTGCCTCCCTTCGCAACTGCCGGCAGCAAGATTGATGTGACGGTTTCCTCGGCCGGGGACGCTTCCAGCCTGGAAGGTGGACTGTTGCTTCTCACCCCACTCTACGCCGCTGATGGCCAGGTTTATGCCGCGGCCCAAGGGCCGCTGACTGTCGGTGGATACCGTGCCGGCAGTGGCGTGAATTCCAAGCAGGTGAATCATCCGACCGTGGGCCGGGTGCCTGGCGGCGCGCAGGTCGAGCGGGACAGTTCGGTAGATCTCGACCGTGTGGGCTTGCTCACCATTCTTCTTTCGGAACCCGACTTTTCCACTGCGGAACAAGTCGCCGGCGTGATCAACCGGGAGATGCACGGTGTGGCTGCAAAGGTTCGCGACAGCCGTCGCATCGAGATCGAGCATGCTCCCGAAGCCGGAGACGTTCCGGGACTGCTGGCCCATATCGAAAACCTGAGCGTCGAAGTGCACCGGCGCGCTCGCGTGGTCATCAACGAGCGGACGGGCACAATCGTTATGGGACGTGAAGTGCGGCTGGGCGCGGTTTCGATCCTGCACGGCAGCTTCTCCATTCAAGTCACCACCAAGTTCGAGGTATCTCAGCCGCAACCGCTGGGGGCAGGCCAGACGAAAGTCGTGCCTGAGACCAATGTGCAAGCAGAAGAGACTGAATCGCGACGGATCGAGCTTACGGAGGGCGCAAGCGTCGAACTGCTGGTCGATGGCTTGCAGAAGATTGGAGCGACGTCGCGCGACGTGATTGCAATTTTGCAGGCGATCAAGGCTGCGGGGGCGCTGGATGCCGAACTGGAGGTGATCTGATGCTGTCTGTTCAAGGCTCTTTGCCGGGTGGTACCACAGTTGCGGCTGACCATTCGAAAGCCATGAAGGCTGAAATGGAGTTCGAAGGCATCCTGCTGAATAACCTGTTGGGCGGCCTGGAACGGGCTTTTACCACTTTGCCGGGCAAGGACGAAGACCACTCCACCCAGGCCTACAGCGGCTTCGCAATGCAGGCGCTGGCGTCGGGACTGGCTGAAAGCGGAGGTATCGGCATCGGACGGCTGATAGCGAAGGCGCTGGAGAAACGCAATGAAAACACGGCTCCCAAAATTAATGACCAGAATCGTTAAAGCTTTTTAATTTGACGCCGATGGCTTAATTGCAGGGGGAATTCAGGGAAAGGAAACGACATGAGAATCAACTTAAACGTGGATAGCAATGTCGCAGAAACCAGTTTAGAGAAGAGCGCCTCCACCCGCACCCTTGCGGCAGCCGCGCAAACACCAGCGGAATCGCAGTTTTCGCCCAACCAAAGCAGTGTGAGCAGCCTTTTGTCGGCGGCGTTGGCCGCGCCGGAGGTCCGGCAAGAGAAGGTCGATGCCCTGAAGGCCCAGGTGATGAGCGGCAGCTATCAGGTTTCCTCCCAGCAGATCGCAAGCTCCATGCTCGAAGCTATGCACGCGACCAGTTGAGGAGTAAAAGAACGTGGCTGACAGCCTGAACGCGGATTTGTCTCCGGTGAATTGGACCACAGGGGCTTCCACCCGTGAGCCGCGACAAGAGGGCCGCGAGCGCGGGCGCGGTCACAAAAACCAGAAGAGCGCGACGCCGCAAGATGAGGCACCAGCGGTGGACCCGCAGGACGACGAGGGCGGCGAATTGACCAACCCAGAAACCCCGGCCGCCCATAAGCTCGATAGATTCGCGTAGGCATAGGGCATGGAAATCAAAGAACAAAGTGCGCCAGCTTTGACCAGCGAAGAGAAAGCTCTGCAACTGGTGCGCGAGATACACAGATCCCTTTCGCAATCTCAAAACGCGCTTTTGGGAGGCGATCTGGAGGAGTTCGCGAGGTGCACGGCCCGGCAAAAAGAACTGGGCGGGGAGTTACAACAACTGATACCTGCCAACCTACATCCCGGCCGGCACAATTTGGCGCTAACGTCAGAGCTGATTTCCGCTGCTCAGAGTGCGCGGAATGAAGGCCGCCTTTTTGGGGCGGTGTTGCGTCGAATGCGGCGCAATTTAGAAATCTTGAGCGCGACCCTGCAGGGAACGTCGCATTTATACACGCAGCCTCGAACCCCACAGAAGGGAGCTTAAAGCCAGTGTCGAACCTGACCGCGACCATGTCGATTGCCACCGGCGCAATCGCCGTCGAGCAGGGAGCGCTTACCGAAACCGCGAACAATGTCGCCAACGTAAACACTCCCGGGTACTCGCGAAAGCAAGCTCAGTTTTCCGAAAACCCTCCCGTGGTGCTCGGGCAGCTGACGTTTGGGACTGGTGTGTCGCTAGGGAAAGTTACCAGCGTTCGCGACCCAATCCTGCAGCAACAGATCCAGCAGCAAAGCGGACAGGAATCCGAACTGGACGCGCTGGTCACCGGAATGAAGCAGGTGCAGGCGCAGTTCAGCAGTCAGGGCAGCGATATCGGAACGCAGCTTTCGGCGCTGTTCGCCAGCCTCTCGCAACTCTCTACCGATCCGGCGAACCTCGCGCTGCGTCAGGGGGTGTTGACCGCGGCTGGGAACCTGGCGTCCACCTTCAACAATACCGCCAACAATCTGGGAGCGCAGCGTTCCAATCTGGACCTGAACGTCTCTCAGGCGGTGGCGCAAGTGAACACGCTTACTCACGAGATTGCAAAGGTGAACGCGCAGATCACCGAGCTCCAAAACCTGCACGAGGATGCCAGCTCGTTTATCGACCAGCGCGACGTGCTGATTAACCAGCTTTCCGGGCTGATTGATGTTTCGCAAATTCAGAGTGACACCGGAATCACGCTGACCACCTCCAACGGGACGGCGCTAGTTTCCGGAAGTCAAGCTTTCGCCCTGAGCACGCAAATGGACGCTTCGGGGGTGCAGCACATTTTTTCCAATGGAAAAGACATTACTTCCGAAATTAATGCCGGGCAGCTGGGCGGACTGCTTGACGTGCGGGATGAAAAGATTCCCGCGCTGCTGACTTCGCTGGACACGCTGGCTGCCGGAATTGTCAATGCTTTCAACCACGCGAACTCTCTGGGACTTGATTTGAACGGCAATGCTGGCGGGAACCTCTTTACCCCTCCGCCGGCCTCAGGCCAGGGTGCGGCTGCGGTCATAGCCGTCGCGATAACCGATCCCGCGTTGCTGGCCGCCAGCTCGGACGGCAGCGTCGCCAGCAATGGCAACCTGGCGAATTTTTCCGCTATACACGATAGCGGCCTGATCAACGGCGAGACCCCGTCCGCTTACTACAGCAATATCGTATTTGGGGTCGGCAACGACGTGGCCAACGGGACTGCCGAATTGCAATCGTCACAGCTCGTACTACAGCAACTGCAAGACCAGCGAGGAAGCCTCTCCGGAGTTTCACTCGATGAGGAGGCTGCCAACATGGTGCAGTACCAGCGGGCCTATGACGCAGCCGCGCAGCTGGTCACAGTCATCAATCAAATGCTTCAAACACTGATCAATATGGGGACAGGCGCATGAGCTCAATTCGCGTAAATCCCAACATTCTTCCCGATCTCCTTTCGTCGCTGGCCCAAACGCGGCAGCAACAAGAGACCGCGACCATGCAACTGGCGACCGGAAGCCGCATCAACCAACCGTCGGACGATCCTGCTGGGGCCGCGCAGATGGTCTCAAATCGCGACCAGAGCAGCCAGACTGATTCCTTTCTGCGCAGCATCGGCAGCGTGAACGGATTGCTGCAGACGGCCGATTCCACCCTCAGTTCGGTGGTCACCGCCCTGCAGCGCGCGATTTCCCTGGGAGTGCAAGGCGCCAACGGCACTTTATCGGATAGCGATCGCAGCGACGTGGCCAATGAACTGCAGGGCATTCAGCAACAGCTGCTCAGCCTGGCCAACACCTCATACCAGGGAGAATTCATTTTCGCCGGCACGTCCTCAGCACAGCCCTTCATCGCCGACGCCGCCAGCCCTGCAGGGGTGACATATCAGGGCAACAGCGGCGTAAACAGGGTGCAGGTCGGCCCCACCTATTCCGTGCAGGTGAACCAGCCGGGATCGCAAATTTTCACCAACGCCAACGGCAACGTATTTCAGGCGATTTCGGACCTGATCACCGGCTTGCAAACGAATTCCGGCGTGGCCGCCGCGGTCGGCGAACTCAGCGCCGCGTTCAATCACGTGGCCAGCCAGCGGGTATTTTACGGAAACGGAATCAACCAACTGCAGGACCAGCAAACCTACTTGAATGCGGAGAAGGTCAATCTAAGCACTGCTGCTAATGCCATCTCCGGCGCGGACATGGCAAACACCGCTGCAACGCTGAACCAGGCCGAGGTGGCAGTGAACGCCGAAATGGCAGCATTGGGAAAGATTTCTCAAACCAGCCTGTTTGACTACTTGAAGTAAATGGCGGGGTCAGGCCTTAGGCTCCGGGCTTGGTTTGCCGGTGGGTTTCCAGCCATGTGCTCACGGATTGCGCGTGTTCGCGGCGGGACGCCAAACGGGCTTTTTCGGCCAGCAGCCATCCCTGCACACGCGGGAGTTGCTGCTCCCACTCTCTTAGCGCCGAACGGTACTCTGCCATAGCCCGGTCGAAATCTCCGATATCCGCACCAGAAAGCGAGTACCTGGCCTGTCTGCTGCGCGGCGTTTCCGAGACATTGCGCACCGCGGCGAAGGCGGAATCGATTAGGTCGAGACTGATCTGCACGCCCGGCTCAAGGCTGGCAAGAGCACGGCGGAGCGCCGCGGCGGCGGAGGCAATCTGCTGTGCGGAGATGCTCGCGGCTGGGGCTTGGGTAGGCTGCATGCTAGCGCCCGGCGCTATTGGTGTCGGCCTCCACTTTGAGCCACGCCTCGCGTACGTCGAGCATCAGTCGGCGAAGCTCCTCGAGAAGCTCACGGGAACAACGCACCTGAGCCTCCATCAGCATCTCGCGAATCATGGCGTAGAAGCGTGTGAGATTGCGAGTCACCGCGGCGCCAGAATCGACTTTGAGCGTAGCCTGCAGGTAGCCGAGGACGCCCACGGCATGGCTGATCTCGTGCGCAGTCAGTTCATAGTTCTGTTCGGATACAGCCTCGGCGGCGCGGCTGATGTCCTGCACCACCTGTTCGTAAAGCATGATGGTGAGGCGCACGGGCTTGGCGCCGAACACGGCAGCTTCCTGGTAGGCCCGGCGGGCGTCATTCATGTCAGCTCTCTCATGCGTTACCGTCCGGAACCGGACGAGTTCGAGTTGCTCGGTGTAATCCCCAGTTCAAGCTGAATCGCCTGCAACTGATAAGGAAACGACTCCAACAAGGCGTTCACCTGGCTGAATTCGGTTTGAAGCTGTTTTTGCTGAACGCTGATCTGGTCCTGTATATCGCTGATCGAGTTGCCCAAGTCCTGTTGCTGCGTCCGGTTCTGCGCCAGGTCCATGTTCAGAATCCCTTGCGTAGGCTCGGTCAGACTCTGGAGATCGGTTGCGAAGTTGTTGGCGAAGCCGGTCGAGGAGGAGTTCTGAAAGAAGTTCAGCACCCCCGACGGATCGGTAGACAGAGCGCTCTGCAACTGGCTGGAGTTCATGCTCAGCGTGCCGTCATCATTCATGGTGATCCCGAGCGAGTTCAGATTAGCGTAGGCGGTCTCCACCGGGAGATCAAAACTCAGGCTGGTGGTGTTGTTGGTGATCGCCACCGGATTCATCGTGCCATTATTGTTGCTGGAGACGGCCAGCCGCACCCCGCTAGCGCCGGTCAGCACGGCCGCGGTCGGGCCCCAGTTTTGCCCAGTGATATAGCTGGCCAGAGCACTCAGCGTGTCGTTGGTCCCGGGCGAGATCGCGATGTCGCGAGTCTGGCCGCTGCTCCCTCCTACCTGCAGCTGGAGGTCGGCGCTTGCTGCACCGCTCGGAATAATCGACGTGCTGGCGTGCTTGATTGGGTCTGTGTACAGGGTACCCACAGACGGCGCATAGGTCGCGTCGGCAAGCAAACTGGATTGCAGAGAGCGCAGCCCGCTATCGGATCCCAGCGGGCCTTCGCTGTTGGTCGTGGGATCAACCGTGAATTGCCGGTTGAGATCACCGATCATCTGGTTGTAAGCAGAGACGAAGTTGCTGACAGCTTGCCCCGCCTGGGTAATGTCGGGAGCGACTGCCACCTGCACCTGTACTCCCGGATAGCCGCCGATAAGGTTGAGGGTCACGCCCGGAATCGCTCCCGCTACGGTGTTCGTGTTGCTGCTGAAGGGGATGCCATCCACGGTGAACTGCGCGTCGGTGCCTCCAGCCGGGGGATTGAACGAAAGTGCGCTGCTGTTGGCGGTAATCGCAAGCGCTCCGGCGCTGCCGGTGGTGTTGCCGTAGATCGCCAACCGCGACCCGGTGGAGTCGGTGAGAACTGTCGCGGTTACCCCCCAATTCTGAGAATTGATGTAGCTCACCACCGAATTCAGCGTGTCGTTGGTCGCTGCCGAGATGGAAATGCTGTGAGTGGGGCCGCTGCTGCCGCCAACTTGGAACGAAATGGTGGCGCTCTGGGCGCCGCTGGGAAGGATCGACGTCTTGGCGTCCCGGATCGCATCCGTGTACAGCGTGCTTTGTGATGCCAGGGTGCTGACAATAACCGTATGCGTTCCTGCAGTCGCCGATGACTGGGCCGAAGCGGTCAGAACGTTGGTCTGTGATGACTGCGCCGTCATCGCCGAAAGAGGACCTAACACGTCAGAAAGCGAATTCACCGCGGAGGAGAGGCTGCTCAGGTCGTTGTTGATGCTGCTCATCACATTGGCCTGATTCTGCAAATCCGACTGCTGCTGCTGGAGCGTCTGCACCTGCCCATTCATCGGGGCCAGAGATTGCGTAACCAGGGAATTAACATCGATGCCATTGCCGTTCAGCAGACTGCCGGGATTGAGACTGATTGCCATGAGTTTCCTCTAATCCTGCGCCTCTAGTTCCTGAGTTCTGAAGATGTCCCGCAAGCCGACTGCAACAACTGGAATTTGCAGGAACTTCTAATCCCATCCTTTTGCTTCGGCTTCCGCTTGGAAAACTTGAGCCAACCGCGACCCAAATTAATTACGGGAGCAGGACCCGCTACGGTTCCGCTCCCGTAGAGAAGAGCTATTTCAGAAGCGAGAGCACGAGCTGCTGCATCTGGTTGGCCTGAGACAGAGCGGCGACGCCGGTCTGCTCCAGGATCGAGTACTTGGTTAAGCTGGCCACGGTCGAAGGGATATCCGCCGCGCGGATGCCGTCTTGGGCCGTGGTCAGGTTCTGCACCTGGTTGTTGATGACACCGGAGGCGCTCTGCAACCGGTTGACGGTCGCGCCCATGGAGCCGCGTTGTGCAGCTACGATCTGAATGGCGGAATTGATGTTGGCGAGAGCCGCCTGTGCATCGCTGGAAGTGGACAGGTCCGACCCCGCCGCCGCAGTGAAAGTGGCCCCCGTAAGGAAGTTAAACTCAGCGCCTTGTCCAACGGTGGTGGCGATGTTAGCGGCCCCGAGCGCTTGCCCGTTGGGGGTGGCTGAGAAGTTGATGGTCGCACCAGAAGCGGCCGCGGTCGCATCGGCATTCGCGCCTCCGCCGCTTTGATACACCGTGCCTGCACCGGATCCACCATTGACGGCCGCGGCCAGGTTCGCCAGGGTGTTTTGCAGCGCGGTGAGGGGATCGCTACTGCCATCGATGGCCACGGCCACGGCGGCCGAAGTCGCCCCGGTCTTGGCGGCGGCCAGGCTGGCCGCCGTCTCAAACGTGTAGGTGGTGCCGCCAACCGTGACGTTATCTCCAGCAGTGATGGCGCCATTTGCCGCCAGCGACGCGCCGGCGCCGCCTGCTCCCAGCAAACCCGCTGAGGTCAGGGCGCCGATGTTAACGCTGATGAAATTGCTCAGCTGAGTCGTATTCCCCGAACTGTCGCTGATGTAAACCTGTGTCGGGCTGGAAGTGAATACCGGGCTTCCGTTGTAGTTGGTGTTCGACCCGATGCGGTCAATTTCATTCTGGATCGCCTGATACTCGGCTTGCAGCGCGGGTCTTTGGCTGTTTCCCACCGTGCCGGTGGCTGACTCTGTAGCCAGCGTGACCGCGCGGTTGAGCATGGTCGTTACCTGGGCCAGAGCGCCGTCGGCGACTTGCAGGGCACCGACGCCGTCGTGCGCGTTGCGTGCGGATTGGGTCAGGGCTGAGATGTTGGCTTGCAGACCGTCGGCAATTGCCAGACCGGCGGCATCGTCAGCGCCGCTATTGATGCGCGAACCGGAAGACAACTGAAACAGCATGCTTTGCAAGCTGCTGTTCGTGATCCCCAATTGGTTTTGCGCGGCTAGCGATGCCGGATTGTTCAAAATACTAAGAGACATGATTTTCTCCTGTCGAACGATTTGGTTCCGGGGAATCGCCTCCTTGCAAAGCCAATCGCAGAGGCAAAATCAAGTTCCACTGTGCGGAACCTTTTTGCTTTCTCACCACACATCGGCGGCCCTGCACAGAGCCTTTAGGCCGCTGAGGCTCGATCGCGGAAACTTCCGTAACGAAGGTCCATGGCCACCGGGACAGAAGCTCGGTTTCGCCCTTTCCATTTTTCCGCCGATAGATAGAGAGGAGCTCTTTCCTCTCGACAGCGGTGCGCCATGATCCAACTTACCCGGCTGAACAACAGCAGCATCACCATCAACTCCGATCTGATTAAGTTTGTGGAACAAAGTCCGGACACGGTCATCACCTTGCTGAATGGCGAAAAAATCCTGGTGCGGGAATCCGCAGAGCAGATCCTGGACCGCATCATTCAATTCCGACGGCGCGTGCTTTCCGGAATGAGCGCGTGGACCGCCGCAGCAGCGCAGCAGATGCCCGGTAATTTCGCGCCAGAAGAGAGCGGGGAATAAACGTGGACAAAGCCAGCATCGGCGGCGTGCTATTGGGCCTGACCGGGGTGGTCGGGGGCCTTTTGCTCGAGGGCGGCAAGGTCTCGCAGATTCTTCAGCCCACTGCGGCCATGATCGTGTTCGGGGGCACAGCCGGCGCAGTGCTGTTGCAGTTCCCTTTGCCGGTAGTGGTCAACGCGCTGCGCAGCCTGGCACGGGTATTTCTGGAACCTGCAGAAAACCTCGAATCCGGAATCGAGTTGCTGGTGAAGCTCGCCAATCGGGCCCGCCGCGAGGGAATTGTCCGGTTGGATTCTGAGTTGGAAACAATCAACGACCCTTTTCTCAAAAAAGCCTTGATGCTAGCCGTCGACGGCACGGAGCCTCAGGAATTGCGCAAGATCATGGAGCTTGAGCTCGACAATCAATACGAGCACAAAGAGCGCCTGCATCTGGTGTTTGAATCAGCCGGCGGCTTCTCTCCTACGATTGGAATTATCGGCGCAGTTCTCGGCCTCATCCAGGTCATGCAGCACCTCGACAAAATTGATGAAGTGGGGCGTGGAATCGCGGTCGCATTTGTGGCCACCATTTACGGCGTGGCCGCGGCCAACCTTGTGTTTCTGCCTGCTGCTGGAAAACTGCGCATACGATTGCGCGAGGAGCAGGCAAAAAGCGAAATGATGCTGGAGGGAGTCATCTCCATTCTCGAAGGAATGAATCCCCGCATGCTCGAGATCAAGTTGCGCAGCTTCCTGGCGGAAACCAACGTTGATGTGGCTCCCAAGGCCAAAGCGCAAGAGGCGGGAGCGTGAGACGCCGTCGCGGGATCGAGCGGCGGCGGCCTAGCCACGAGCGCTGGCTGGTTTCCTATGCGGACTTCATCACGTTGTTATTCGCATTTTTTGTTGTGATGTACTCAGCCGCTCAACTGGACAAGCGTCGCGCCGGCAAGCTGGCCACCGCAATTCAAACCGCATTTCAACAATATGGATCCTTGCCGCCCAAACCTGCTGAAGTGGGCGGACTCTCGGCAAGAGGCGATCCATCCGACCTCCCTATCGGCAACAGTGAAGATGAGTTCCGCCGCTTGCGGGGCCAGGTGCAGCAAGCCATGTCGCGCGAAATCGCCGCCGGCGAT
>Ga0209580_10001548_pt1 | contig 10550 bp, 9 predicted proteins | sample Coa_R1_5_FD_187153 | JGI IMG/M metagenome (GOLD analysis project Ga0209580, IMG submission 187153) | Surface soil microbial communities from Centralia Pennsylvania, which are recovering from an underground coalmine fire - Coalmine... | ecosystem: Environmental > Terrestrial > Soil > Unclassified...
GCCCGGTTCATACTTCCAACTTCGCTGTTAACAAGCTTTGGCGAAAAAACTCGACGCAAGAGGTGGATTCGTCCGCCTCCATCCCGGTTCGGAGAGTTCAACATGGCGTGGTACGCGTATTGTCTTACCGAGCATCAAACCCTCCCAAATGGAACCCGCACTCGCCGCCCTTTCCTGCTAGAGGGGGTACAAGGAGTTAACGGCGCAGCGGTTCTAAGCTATCCAAGTGGTGAATTCGCCGTGATCGTTAGCGAATACGACCACACAGCCAGTGAACTGGACCAGAAAGCCGCCATCGAACACGCAAGAGTAGTCAGCAACTGCTTCCGCAACTCCACCGTACTTCCGTTTAAATTCGGGACCATTTTCGAGAGCGATGACGCACTCCGCCAGGCCGTCCGGGTTAACCGGCGCGCTTTCGGCCTGAGCGTGGCCAAGCTCCGCGGCAAGTCCGAAATGCACATCAAGCTCGTTGTGCGCGACGGCTCGCTGCGCGAGGCTATGATCGACGTTCAATTGCCAGACACCGTCGGTGACGACTACCTCTCCAAGCTCCGGGTCAAGGCCTCCCGTGAGCGCGAACGCCAGACCAAGGCCCGGGCTCTCTCCGTACAAGTCCACAAGCTTTTCAACCCGCTCGAGGAAGAAGTCAGCTGCAAGAAGGTGGCTCCGGAGGGCATGCTTATCGATATTGCCCACCTGATTGACACCAAGAGCGTGGAAAAATACCAGAATCGTTACTCGACAGCCGCCAAGCAGCTGAAGAACTGCGAAGTGGCGATCAGTGGCCCCTGGCCCCCGTATCATTTCCTGCCCGGGAAACTACGCACAGTGGCAGGTAACAGCTAAGATCTGATATCGAGCGAGCCCATGGCATTGCGCCATGGGCTTTCTTTTTTGTGGATCCTTGGTACCACCGTGCAACGAATATGCATTGTTCTGCACTTTGCATTCCCATCTGATTTCTCTTGTGGCCACAAGTACCGTCCACGGCACTCTTTAAGCCTATTTTTACCAATCGTTTACATGGCCATGTGATCCCAATCACGCCCCTTCTTGGCTTTGGCGCGGCAAATGCATCCTCCGTCTGTAACAAAGAGGCCGCAAACTAGTGCTATGACCTTCACTCTCTTAGACAAAGAGCGTCACTTCCCAAATGGCCGTTCTGGCTGGCGGAGCGGCATCAATCACCTATCCTGACATTGCCCACCATTAGCCTCTTAAAAATCTGGCCCCGTAAAGGGGCCATTTTTTTGAAGCGCTGGCATTGCTTCGCTCTTGCTCAGGACAGGCTCTGCCGGCTGTCGCACGAGCGTCTCTACGCACAACGCTCGCACAATCCCCTACGCGTGCCACATTTCGCGCCCCCTCCCTGCACGAGAAGTCGGGATTTAGGCAGCCTATGCCGCGCACCCGGTGAGATTTTTCTCTGCTTCCTCGGCGAGTTACTCTGCGATCTCTGCGGTTAAGATCTCTCCGCTTACAGCTCCTAACATTCCCGTACTTTCCGGTATTATGACTCCCCGATGGCCTCAACCGCCAAACCCCGCGGAACCCGCCGCGCTCTGCGCGATATCCTCCTCTACGGCCTTTGCGGCGGGGTCCTCATCACACTCCTGAAATTCACCGAATACCGCTTCCTGGTGGTTGAACACTCGGTAGAAATCTACGGAGGCCTGGTGGCTGCACTCTTCTCCGCCTTGGGCATTTGGCTCGGGCTTACCCTCACGAGAAGGAGGTCGCCGCCACTCGCTCAATCGGCTCCCAGTGCCCAATTCACCCTCGACGAGACGCGTCTCACCGAACTGGGCATCACCCCCCGCGAACTGGAGATCCTCGGGCTGATCGCCGCCGGACTCAGCAATCGGGAAATCGCCGACCGGCTCTTCGTCAGCCAGAACACGGTCAAAACTCATTCCAGCCGGCTCTTCGACAAACTCGGTGCCCGTCGGCGTACACAGGCGGTGCAACTGGGCAAACAAGCCCGCTTGATCCCCTGATGCGTCGCCCAAAAGTAAGTTTTTCCGCTCCCCCCGAAAAATCACCCGAAGGTATGACGACAATTTCCGGCGCCCACCCCACAATCCGTCCCGTGCGACCCACAAATTCAAAAGCGAGGAATTGAAATGAGAAAGACTGTGCTGACCTTCGGAGTGATTTCCGGGCTCATCTCCGCCGTGACCATGCTGGCCACCGTCCCCTTCATGCACAAAATCAGCAGTGACAAGGGACTCATTATCGGCTACACCACCATAGTGTTGGCCGGACTCCTCGTCTTCTTCGGCATCCGCTCGTATCGCGACAACGTCTCCGGCGGAAAGCTGACGTTCGCCCGAGGACTCGCTGTGGGAATCCTGATCTCCCTTCTCTCCAACTGTTTCTATGTTGCGACGTGGGAAGTCGTCTCCTACAAGTTTATGCCCGACTTTGCCGAAAAATACGCCGCCCAGATGGTAGAGCACGCGAAGTCGACGGGCGCGAGTCAGCAAAAGATCGACGAGACCGCGCGCCAAGCCGCAGACTTCGCGCGCAACTACCACAACCCGCTCTACAACATTTCCATGACGTTCCTGGAACCTTTTCCCGTATTCCTGGTCATCACGTTCGTCTCTGCCGCCATCCTGCGCAAGAAATCCTTGCCCGTGCCGGCCTGAGCGTGCGGTTTAATGTAGCCCCGGACGCCTCGTCCGGGGCGACCATCGCCGTTTTCAGTGCGACGCGAGTGCGGTTGCCAGTATCCGCGCGCACTCGAACTCAGATACACTGTTTGGCCTACCATGAACCAAACCCGCGCGCCTTTTCTTGTCTTATTTCTTTGCTCGATCGCCATAGCCCAAACGCAACCATCTCAGACGCAACCATCCCAGACGGCGCAAGATTCCTTTTTTGCGCAGCCCCAAATGACCCCGGCGCAGCGGGAGAATTTCCCTCCACAGCTGCTCGCTGACTTGGACAAGATTAAGTCTGCCGCGCTGACTGATGACTATGCCTACCGCCAGGTCGCCCATTTGACCGAGAACATCGGTCCGCGGCCCAGCGGATCGCCGCAGGCTAAAGCCGCCGTCGATTATGTTGCCGCCGAATTGCGCCAGCTTGGGCTCGACGTCCTGCTTGAAGAAGTCAAGGTTCCCCACTGGGTGCGCGGCGCAGAGACTGCCGAACTCGTGGAATATCCCGGGCAGGTTTCCGGCACCGCGCAGAAAATCGTTCTCACCGCGCTGGGCGGAAGCACATCCACGTCCGCTGATGGTCTCGCTGCAGATGTCGTCGTCGTGAATAACTTCGACGAGTTGAAATCGTTGGGTCGCGAAAAGGTCGCCGGCAAGATCGTCTTGTTCAACGAAATTTACGACAAGAAGAAAGCCGCCGCCGGACTCTCGTTTGTCGCTTATGGCGAAGCCGTCCGATACCGAGGCATGGGGCCACGGGCGGCTGCGGAGTTCGGAGCCGTTGCCGCCCTTATCCGTTCTGTCGGTAACGCAGATTATCGTCTGCCTCACACCGGCTTCAGCTTTCCTGCAGGAATTCCCGCCGGTGCCGTCACCGCCGAAGATGCTGATCTCATCGCCCACCTTGCCTCCCAGGGAAAGGTCCGCATGCATCTCACGCTTACGCCGCAAAAACTCCCCGATAGTGTCGGCTACAACGTGATCGCCGATCTGAAGGGCAGTGAGCATCCCGAACAGATCGTCGTGGTCTCCGGACATCTCGACTCATGGGACCTTGGCACCGGAGCCATCGATGATGCCGCAGGAGTTGCCGTTTCGATGCAAGCCGCTGAACTTCTGCAGAAACTCCATCTCCGCCCGAAACGCACGCTGCGTGTGATCGCGTGGATGGACGAAGAGAGCGGAGGCGCCGGCAGTCAGAACTATTCGCGCGATCACTCGGCGGAATTCGTCAAGCATGTCGCTGCGGTTGAATGCGACACGGGCGCCGCGCACCCGCTTGGCTTTGAGACTCGCATCAGCGCCAGCGCTGCCGAACTTCTCCGGCCCGTGCTTTCAGTTCTCGACAGCATCGGAGCCACCGCCATGGAGCCCAGCAATTACCCACCGGGTGCTGACATTGGACAAATGTCGGAGAGCGGAGTTCCCGCGTTCGGCATTCTGCAGGACGGCCGCACTTACTTCAACTATCACCACACGGCCGCCGACACGCTGGACAAGATTGTGCCCAGCGAATTGCGCGAAAACGCAGCCACCATGGCGGTGATCGGATACGCCCTTGCCAGTATGAAAGATCCGCTTCCACGGTAGAGCGTTTCCCATACAGCCCTTTGGACGGTTGACGCATCTGATTTCCCGCGCTTATTATCTCCGTTTGGCCCTTTATGACCATGGACGCCTCGCTAACGGGGCGTCCTAAGACTTTGATAGGCAATTATCGGACTGAAGTGACTATGGATAAGAAGAAGCTGGAAGCATTCAAGAAACGCTTGGAGACACGTCAGCAGGAACTGCGCCGGACCGTGACCCGAAATCAGGCCGACGGCCGCAGCGCCGACGAGGATACCGCCCAGGATATCGCCGACCGCGCGGCGAGTTCATACAACAAGGAATTCTTGTTCAGCCAGAGCAACAACGAGCGCCAAACTCTGATGATGGTCGATGGCGCGCTCGCCCGCATTCGCGAAGGCAGCTTCGGTGAATGCATCAGCTGCGGCAAAGAGATCAACGCAAAGCGCCTCGAGGCTGTGCCGTGGACTCGCCACTGCATCGAGTGCCAGGAAAAGCTCGAGCAGGGATTGCTCGAAGAAGCCCCGCGTTAGAAGACTCTGCAAGTGAGCAATGCCGCCGAGAAATCGGCGGCGTTGTTTTTTCAAGTGTTATGTGGGGACCAGAGCTTTTGTGGGGACAGCCGCCTCGGCTGTCCGCCGGGCGCAGCCCGGCTGCATGCACTGCCTCGACGCAACCGTCGGCTCACAACCGTAGCCTCACAATCGTCCCCTCACGACCGTCCGCCATCGCCGTGGAAGAGCGGCCCTTCAGGGCCGCGTCAATGATCAAGAATTCAGGGGCTTTAGCCCCCGGTGGTCACGCCAGCTGAAACGGCAACTTCCGTACCCTCTTCCCACACGCAGCAAAAATCGCGTTCGCCACCGCCGGCGCGGCCGGGGGCAATGCGGGTTCTCCCATCCCACCCGGTTCGTCCTTGCTCTTCATCAGATGAACTTCGATCGGCGGAGCCTCGCTGATCCGTATCGGATCATACCCATCAAAATTCGTCTGTTCGATCGCGCCATTCTTCACCGTGATCTCATTCTTCAGCGCCGCACTCAGGCCGTAGATAATCGCGCTCTCCGCCTGCGCCCGCACCGATTCCGGATTCACGATCTGCCCGCAATCAATCGCCGCCACCATGCGATCGACCTTGAACCTGCTCCCTTGAACCGTGACCTCGGCCACCTCGCAGATGTAGCTGCCGAACGAATGATAGGTCGCAATCCCGCGTCCTTTGCCCTTCGGCAGAGGCGTGCCCCATCCCGATTTCTCGGCCGCCAGTTCCATGACCCCTCGCAGCCGCGCCGGATCCGGATCCTCATCATTCTTCGCTTTCCAGTTTGCCGCCTTTACCAGCAGCGTCTTGCGAAACTCCACCGGATCCTGCCCTGCTGCCGCAGCCAATTCATCGATAAAACATTCCACCGCAAATCCATTGAACGAATGCTCGACCGAACGCCACCACAACGGCGGCACTGCGCTAGCCACATGGTTGTATTCGAGTCGCACATTCGGGATGGCGTACGGCATCTGTTCTGCGCCACCCACTTCGGACTCCTCAGGATTCGGACTATCCGGATGCCAGTACGCTCCAATCGAAGTGGAAGCAATCGTGTGTGACCACGCCAGCGGCCGCCCGTTCTGATCTACCGCTCCCTTCATTTGATGACACGCCGCCGGACGATAAAAATCGTGCGTCATATCATCTTCCCGCGACCAAACCAACTGCACTGGCTTGCCGACAACCTTTGCGATCTGCGCCGCTTCCGCCGGATAATCCGCCATGTAGCGTCGCCCAAAGCCTCCGCCCATGAGGGTTGTGTGAACGACGACTTTCTCCGGCTTGAGATCGAGAATCGTTGCGACAGTTCGCTGCACCCAGTCGGGTGACTGCGTTGGTGCCCACACCTCAGCCTCACCGGACCGTGCATGAACCGTGATGTTCATGGGCTCCATGGTGGCGTGCGCGAGGAATGGAAATTCGTACGTAGCCTCGACTCGCTTCGCCCTATTCGACAGCACCGCATCCACGTCGCCGTCGTTGCGAACGCGCTTGCCCGGTTTTCCAGCGCCCGCATGCAACGCCGTATGAAGAGTATCCGTCGACTCGGCCGCCGCCGCTCCGTTGTCCCACTGGATCTGCAACGCGTCCCGGCCCTGCATGGCAGCCCAGGTGGAATCTGCCACCACCGCCACTCCGCCCGCGGTAAACATGTCCCGCCCCAGCGCCGGTATTTCAAACACCTGCTTCACGCCCGGCACAGCCTTCGCCTTGGTTGCATCGAAGTGTGCGTGTTTCCCACCGAATGTAGGACACCGCGCTACCACCGCAAACAGCATTTCCGGCACACGGACATCCAGCCCAAACACCGCGCTGCCGTTGACCTTTGATGGAATGTCAACGCGCGGCGTGGCGTGTCCGATCAAGTCGAAATCCGCTTCATCTTTGAGTTCGACTTTCTCCGGATCCGGCAGGGGCAACTTCTGCGCCGCTTCCACGAGTTCGCCGTAGGCCGCGCGCCGCGACTTCTTCTCGTGCACCACAACTCCGTTTTTTGCCTTGCATTCGTTCTTCGGAACGTTCCACTTCTGGGCCGCAGCGGTGATCATCAACTCACGCACCGTAGCGCCGGCGCGCCGCAGTGGCATGAAGTTTTGCATCGTGCTGCCGCTGCCGCCGGTGCCCATGTGCACATAAATATCCGGGCGCGTCTCCGCCTGCTCCACACTCACGGAATTGAAGTCTACTTCGGCCTCTTCCGCGAGAAGCATCGCCAGGCCGGTCTTGATGCCTTGTCCCATCTCCGACTTCGCCACGATGAGGGAAATCTTCCCGTCGGGCTTCACGTGAATGTAGGCATCAAACGGATTCACCACCGGCGTCTTGGGACCTTTTTCGTTCTCCTGCGCGAAGGCCTTCACAGATGAGAGCCTTACTCCGATCACCAGCCCCGCGCCGGCGATCGTTGCCCGCGCTACGAATGTTCTGCGACTGATCGCCATGGCTAGGCTCCTTCCCCGGCAGCGCGATGAATCGCGCGCCGAATCCGCTGATACATTCCGCACCGGCACAAATTTCCGGTCATCGCGGAATCGATTTGCTCATCGGTTGGCTTTGGCGTTTTCGCCAGCAGCGCCGCCGCCGACATGATCTGGCCGGGCTGGCAGTATCCACACTGCGGCACCTGTTCAGCAATCCACGCCCGCTGCACCGGGTGCGAATTGTCCACTGACAGACCTTCAATCGTAGTGATCTTCTTTGCCCCGACTACGGAGACAGCAGTCTGGCATGACCGTAAGGCCTCGCCGTCGAGATGCACCGTGCAAGCTCCACACAGTCCCATACCGCACCCGTACTTCGTGCCGGTCATATTCAGCTTGTCGCGTAGAACCCACAAAAGAGGAGTGTCAGGAGAAACGTCAACTTCGTGGGCACGTTCGTTGATCAGCAAGTGAAAGGCAGACATAGCGGAACTCCCAGAGAAGGATAAGACTTTAGACGAGGCTACTCCAGAAACGTTTCGCCAAGCAACACAACTCCACCCACCGCCGCCGGCGCATCATGTAGTCATTCACGGGTGCCCTACCTTGTCGCGTTTTCTGCGACAGGGTGGGGATTTTGACTTCCGATGCTCGATTCTCAACTCTGCCTCCTCCTACATCCCCGGCTTCTTCTCCTCTTCCGCGGCCTTCTCCGCCCCCGGCATCACGTTCTTCAACAGAGCATTTTTCTGCTCATTCAATTCCGGATGCGGCAGCGGCTTTCGCGGCAACATCTGGTCCCGCATCGCCGTGTTGTAAACGAAGATCGCCTCGACCGTCGCCGCCTGTGCCAGGTCTTCCGGTTGCAGCCGTTCGTATACATCCATGTTCGAGTGATGCGTCCTCGACCCGTAATCCAGCATGTCTTGAATGAACTGAAAGCCCGGAATACCGACGGAATCAAACGCCTCGTGATCAGTCCCACCTGTGTCTCGCATCGTGATCGTGCTGACACCCAGGTCGCCGAGTGGTGCAATCCACTGCTGGAAGATCGAAGCGATCGCCGCATTCTCCTGCAGATAAACACCTCGGATTTTTCCGCTGCCATTGTCAACGTTGAAGTATCCCGAAATCTTCGATTGCTCCGGTTTGATCACCACCGGCCCAGCCGGCTTCCGCAGAAAATCTGGCAGCTTGATTTGATCGGGAGCCTCCGACAGCGGCACGTACCCGAAGTGCTGCTTCACGTATCCGTATGACCCAAACTCTCCCTGCTCCTCGCCAGTCCACAACGCCACGCGAATCGTCCGCCGCGGCTGCACTTTCAGCGCATTCAGAATGCGCATCACTTCCATCGCCACAATGGTTCCTGCGCCGTTGTCGGTTGCGCCGGTTCCCGAGGCCCAGGAGTCCAGATGTCCCCCCACCATGACCACTTCGTCCTTCAGTTTCGCATCGGTGCCCGGAATTTCGGCAACTGTGTCAAACCCATGCTCGTGATCGCCGGTGAATTCCGTCTCCAGATCCATCTCGATCGTGACCGGCACATTCGCCTTGAGCAGGCGGTAAACGCGCCCATAATTCTCGATGGCCATCACGACGATGGGCAAAGCCTCGGCACTTTCACGCTTATACGTGAACCAGCCCATGCCCGAACCGCCATCATCGAAAATCGTTCCCCCGGAACCGCCATTGTTGCGCCCATCGCGGCTCGGAACCACAATTCCTGCCGCGTGTTCGTCGGCAAAAAACTTCCCCGCCTTTTGGCGAAATTCCAGTCGCTTGATGAATTCCTGAAAGAATTGCTCCCTCTCGCCGATCCGAACTGGATACTCCACCGTCTTCTTCAGGTCTGCATCGTCGCGTCGCTCCCAAAGCGGCTTGTCCACCGGTTTCACATCGCGCATCGGTCCGAAGAAAATAATCTTTCCCGCCAGCTTTCCCTTGTACTTCTCCAACTCCTTTTCGTCTTTGGCGTCGATCCAAACCGCCTGCCCATTGACCGCCCCACGACTGGAAGGCGACCACGGCAACGCCTGTGCAATAAACACCGCCGTGTCCGGCGCCGACATACGCACCCACGTATTGAGCTGCCGCCACCCCATGCCGAACTCGCCCCAGTCCTCCAGATGCGCGTTCGTGCACCCCATGGCGGTGAACTGATCGCGCGTCCACTCATAGGCCTTCTTCAGGTTCGGAGACCCCGTCAGCCGCGGCCCAATGCCATCGGTGAGCGCCGATGCGAACTCCATGATGTGCGAATGCGACAGTCCCTCTTCGCGAATGCGCTGATACATCGTGAGATCGAGATTCTCCACCGTTGGCTGCGGCAGTTCATACGAAGGCTTCGCCGAATCGTCCCCTTTTGTGTCTCTCGCCTTCTTGTCGGCCGCCGACAGGGAAAACGCCAAACACAACAGAACCCCAGAAACTGCCAACATCCGATAGTGCAATCGCATGTGTTGTAATTCCTCCCTAAAGAACGGAAAGCGCAGAGTAGCAGAATGCTTCACCTGTGGGCAAAGGCGAACTCGGTGCGTCCTCCCCGGCTGCCAACACACTTAGAAAATCGTTACTGCATCCTGGAGAGCCGCACGAAAGTTCACACTCGCATATTGATTGGTACATTTGTGATTCAAATCACAGACTGGCCAAGTTCACCCACCTAGAATCGCGTTCATTTCCCGGGGTGGTATCCACAAGTCAAGCTTGGAGTTTTCTTATGTCGACTTACATCTCCTCAGTTCCCGAAAACCTCGAATGGAAACAAGCCTACCTGGCTGCCGTTCTGGAGAAAGATCGAACCCGTGTGGTTGGCCTGATTCATGATGCCAGGTCGAAATTTGCCACTCGGTTGGATGAATTAGCAGCCGAATCCTACTCACACGACGAAATCGAAGCCATACAGGATGCCGACTATCTGCTTCAGGCGCTCCAGAGCAGCTTGTCGTACCGGAACGATCTAAGGAACTAGCCTCCCAGATTTGAATTCGGCTCTTCGCAGCGGTGTTGGGAAGTTTCGCCGCCGGCAGGCTCAAGAGTTTGCGGCTACTCGTCCGGTTCTGGTGCCGGGGCCGTCGCGGAATCTGATTCCGGTTGTGCCGCAAGAATCGCCTGCCAGTTCAGAATCGCGTTCCACAGCAATCGCTGATCGCCGCGGTTCAGATCGCGATGCATGGGATTGAAGTTAAAAGCCACCACGTGGCCCTTGCCAACGGCCATATCGAGAATCGCGGGCCGGCCAATCAGATTTTCTTCTCCCCAGGCTTGTCCGCTGACAACGAAATCTTTGTTCTCGCTGTCACCCCACTCCATCACGATGCCGCTGCGATCTTCCGGCCCGTC
>Ga0209580_10001549_pt1 | contig 10545 bp, 6 predicted proteins | sample Coa_R1_5_FD_187153 | JGI IMG/M metagenome (GOLD analysis project Ga0209580, IMG submission 187153) | Surface soil microbial communities from Centralia Pennsylvania, which are recovering from an underground coalmine fire - Coalmine... | ecosystem: Environmental > Terrestrial > Soil > Unclassified...
AGGTCGGCGGCCGCATCCGGGTCCATTTCTTCCACGATGTCGGCGGCTTTCCCCGAATCGAGCGATTCGACGATCGCCTTCTGCACCTTGGGCTCGACTTCTTCGAGCGCCTCGGCGGCGGTCTCTTTGTCCAAGGTTTGGAACACGGCTTGGCGCTCGTCGGGAGCCAGTTCTTCGACGATATCCGCGATGTCGGCGGGATGCAGTTTGGCCAAACCTTCGTGCGAAATCTTGAGCTTGACGCGGCGTGCGGGATCGGTCTCGATCAGATCGATAAAGTCCCACGGAATACTGCGGGGCGGAATCTTCCCCAACAGCACATGGAGAGCGATCCTGGGCGCAACTCCGCGCAACAGGCGACGGACCGCGCCACGTGCCCCTACGTCGACGGAATGAACTCGCAGGACGGGATGTTTAGGGTCCTTTTGCGAATCAAATTCAAGGTCAACGTCATTGACGCGGACGACTTTCCTCCCGTTTACGTCGATGACCTGCTGGTCGAGCAGGTCGCGCTCGAGCAGGAAGAGTCCCTCAGTTCCGTTGGTCACGGACCATTCTCCGGCGGCCGTCGTGGCTCGCACTCCCCCATCAATCGCGGAAACCGCCGTAAAGGGGAGCACCCGATTGCCGGTCTTAGTTTTGATGATGAGCGATGAAACCCGCGTACGGTCTTCCTGAGGAGCAATCGCTACCTCGCGCACCCGTCCGGCCGCGCCCGACGGGTCATACACTAGGGCGCCCAACAATTCGGTCAAGGCCAGAGTCGTCATCGGGTAGAGAATAACCGACTGGCGCGGCGTTCGAAACGAAAATTTGCAGCCTATCTTCTGGCTTTCGGCTTCTGCTCGCGGCAGACCACTATTCTAAGGAATTTTCTCTCCGTGCTCTGCAAGTTCTCCGCGACCTCTGCGGTTAGTCCTTTTACCGCCGAGGGCGCTGAGAAATGCCGCAGAGAACGCTGAGCGTGCCCGCGTCCGCCTGACGATTGGAGTGCTGCCTCGCGACAAGCCTCTATAATGTAGTGTGCGCGTTATCTTCGACATCTTCGGCCAGACCCTGCAGACTCTCTGGGCGCACAAACTGCGTTCTTTCCTTACCATGTTCGGGATTGCCTGGGGCGTGGGTTCCCTGCTGCTGCTGGTAGGACTGGGCGAAGGATTCCGCTCCGGCAACCGGAAGCAGTTTGACTCGATTGGAGAGAATGTCCTGTTCATCTGGTCGGGACGCGCTCCCGTGGTCCAAGGCAGCTTCACGGCATTGCGCCAATACTATTTGACCATTCGAGATTACGAAGACGTGCTCGGGGAATGTCCAAGCGTCGGCGGCGCGACTCCGGTCATTTCTCGTGGCGACATTCGTGCCGTCAGCGACTACTTTCAGGCAGGCGGCCAGATCAATGGAGTGCGCCCCGATTTCAGCCGTATCCGCTACGTCCCCATCAATGACGGGCGTTGGCTTAACGATATGGACGAACAGCAGTCCCGCCGCGTCATCGTCCTGGGAGACGAGACGCGCCGGACGCTCTTCTCCGGCCGGCCCTCGATTGGAAGTACGATTCTGCTGAATGGCACCCGCTTCGAAGTGATCGGCACCTTGCAGCGGATCGGGCATGGCGATAACAACACGCAGAATCTCAAGAATTACATTCCGTTCAGCACCATGCACGAATACTTCCCACCGCTGAATGCCGGAATTGATACGAATGTCATCTCCCAGATCAACTATCAGCCCAGATCGCGGGCTTTGCACGAAACGGCGAAACAAGAAGTGCACAAGATCATCGCCCGCAACCATGGCTTCGATCCCCGCAATCCGGATTCGTTCGACGAATGGGACACGGTGAAGACAGTCGACCAGATCGGAAAGATCTTCGACGCGATGAACATGTTCCTGGGTAGCGTGGGCCTGGTGACTCTCGCACTTGGAGCTATCGGGATCATCAACATCATGCTGGTTGCGGTGGCCGACCGCACGCGGGAGATCGGCTTGCGAAAGGCGGTCGGCGCCACGAATAGCAACATTATGTTCCAGTTTTTCGTGGAAGGCGCTTTTCTGACCATGCTCAGTGGCGCCTTCGGCATTGGCGGTGCGGCGGCGCTGATGGCGGCGCTCTCGAAGGTTAGCCTTGGAGATGGTTTTGATCCGCCCAAATTGGTCGCGTCGACTGCCGCATTGGCCGTGATCTCGCTCGGAGTGGCAGGCGTGGCGGCCGGACTCTACCCTGCCCGCCGCGCCGCGCTGCTCGAACCAGTCGAGGCATTGCGTAAGGAATAATCATGCATCGCGATCTCCTCAAACAAGCCTATTCCGCCATGCGCCACGATCTCCGGCGTACTCTCCTGACCATGGCAGGAATGGCCTGGGGGATCGCAACCGTTGTGTTGCTCCTCTCTTATGGCAACGGATTCGGCAAGGCAATCGAGGTCATCTTCGAGAGTTTCGGAGCCACCGCCGTCGGGGTGTTTCCCGGTCGCACTTCGCAGCAGGCTGGCGGCAACAAGGCGGGCATACAGGTCCGCTTCACCAACGACGACATTGAACTGCTGCGCAACAATCTCCCGCTTTGTCGGCATGTGGTTCGCATGTCGCAGAAGGATTCCACGGTTCAGAACAACAACCGCTCATTCACGTTTCCGGTAATGGGGCTTGATCCCTCAATCCAGAAGATCTGGAACCTGGAAATTGCCGAGGGCCGCTTTCTTGACGACGCCGACAGCATGCAGCATGGCCTGGTTGCAGTCATCGCTTCGGAAGCGCGCGACAAACTTTTTTCGGGTATGCCCGCCATCGGGGAGAGGATCCGCATTGATGGCGTGACCTTCGAAGTCATTGGCATCGGCGCTCCGCGCATGCAGGAAGGCGACAACGACAACAACCGCGTCGTATACATCCCCTACAGCTCGATGGATGTGCTCAAGGACAATCATTACCTCGACGGAATCTGGCTGGACTCCATCGGACTGGATCACGACAAGATGGACCGGAGCATTCGTGAGACGCTGGCGACCGCTCACGGCTTCAAGCCCGATGACCATCGCGCCGTGTTTGTCTTCGACGCTCAGAAGCAGCTTTCGCAATTCGGTATCATCACCCTGGCCCTGAAAGTATTGCTGGCATTCATCGGAAGCGTGACCCTGGGGATTGGCGGTGTCGGGTTGATGAACATCATGCTGGTCTCGGTGACGCAGCGGACCCGCGAAATCGGCGTAGAAAAGGCGCTAGGCGCGCGCCGGCACCATATTCTTGTTCAATTTCTGGCTGAGGCAATGGTCATTACCGCGGTCGGCGGATTTCTTGGGATTCTTCTCTCCTACGCCGTTTCGATCCTGGCCGGACGGATCACCTTCTACAGCGCGATGGCCAAGCACGCGGAAGCAGCCGATATTCGTCTGATCGTCTCACCGATGATCCTTCTGGTTGCGACCAGTATTCTAGCGGTAGTCGGGGTAGTCAGCGGCATGGTGCCGGCGCTGCGTGCCGCGAATCTAGACCCCATCGAAGCGTTGCGGTACGAGTAGATTTCGTCACAGTGGACTGTCGGGCAAACCTCTGTGCTACTCTGCGCCCCTTGTGGTGAAGTTTTCATGTCTGAAGACATCCTCTCCCGGCAACCGCCTCCGGCCGACGTTCGGCTAAGGTACGGCTCGGACCAGAACCAGTTCATTGACTTGAGATTGCCCACAAACAAGATCGGGTCCCACCCGCTCGTGATCAATACCCATGGCGGATTCTGGCGCGCGAAATACAATCTCGACCATGCCGGGCATCTTTGCGCGGCTCTCACCGCGAAGGGATTCGCCACTGCGAACCTCGAATATCGCCGGGTCGGAAATGAAGGCGGCGCATGGCCCGGCACCTTCGAAGATATCCGCTCCGCTTATCAGTTTCTTATCCAAAACGCGCAGAAGCACAATTGGGACCCGCAAAAAATCGTGATGATGGGACACTCCGCAGGAGGCCAGTTAGCGCTCTGTCTCGCCGCCCACGAACCCCGCGTGATGACGGTGATTTCCCTTGCCGGAGTGGTGGACTTGCAACGTGCGTATCAACTTCACCTCAGCCATGATGCAGTGGTTGAGTTTCTCCGCGGCACACCGGCCGAAGTCCCCGATCATTATCGCGAAGCGGACCCTATGCAGCTTTCCATCGCTAAGGCGCGCCAATGGCTAATTCACGGCACCTCCGACGATGTAGTGCCACCCGCGTTCAGCCGTGATTACGTCGCTCTGAAGCAACGGCAAAGCGGGAAGAAACCGGAAAACGCGCACTTGCTGGAGATTCCCGCGGCGGGTCATTTCGATCTGATCGATCCGAGCAGCAAAGCCTGGAACAGCGTTGAGCAGATCGCGCTTGAAGCAACGGGGTAGGTCCGCCAGGGTTGCCCTGAATGTTGACACGCCTTTCCCGGGACCATACGATTTTCGGGTTCCAGGGGAATTCCAAAATGTTGACTCGTGTCCACCGGCTGTTCGCAGTTCTCGCCGTTGCCGCAGCCATGCTGGCGGCGGCGTCCACGCCGCAGGCCGACTCCAACCGATACGTCACCGATATCAAGGCGCTAGCTTCTCCGGAAATGGAAGGCCGCGGCGCCGGGACAAAGGGCCTGATTCGGGCTGAGCATCTCATCGAGAAGCGCTACAAGGAGCTCCACATTGAGCCCGCGGGAGTAAAGGGATACACGCAACCGTTTAGCGTTATCACAGGTGCGCGATTGAAATCCGACAATCGCTGCGTAGTGCAAACCACCGACAAAAAACAAGACCTTAGAATCGAACAGGACTACGTGCCCTTCAGCTTCTCGGCCTCCGGACAGGTGACTGCGCCAGTCGTGTTCGCCGGATACGGCGCAACTGCCGAAGAGTTCCACTATGACGATTACGCAGGACTCGACGCAAAAGACAAAGTAGTCGTCGTCCTTCGGTATGAACCCTCTGGATTCGGGGAAAAGAGTGCCCATCATGGACTGACGCAGCATTCGCAGCTCATCACGAAGGCCATCAACGCGCGCAACCACGGCGCGAAAGCTCTGGTCGTCATTACCGGCAAGTTGGGCGATGGTGAAGAGGATGTGTTGACTCGCTTCGGCAGCGTGAGTGGGCCAGAAAATGTCGGCATTGTCATGGTGCAGGTGAAGAATGCAGTGGCCGACGAATGGTTTCAATCTGCCGGAAAGTCACTGAAAGAGGTTCAGGATCAGATTAACTCCAGCACGAAGGCAGACTCCTTTGGTTTCCCGGAGACGCTCCATGTTTCGTTGAACATCGACATTGAAACCATGAGGGCGACCGTGAACAACGTGCTCGCCTGGTTGCCCGGGCAGACCGACGAGTACGTCATCATCGGCGCACATTACGACCACCTCGGCCGTGGCAACTTCGACTCACTGGCGCCGTCACAAATCGGGCAAATTCATCCCGGAGCCGATGACAACGCCAGCGGCACCGCGGGTGTTCTGGAACTGGCGCGCCTGCTTGCTCCTGAGCGTGGGAAGCTGAAGCGCAGCATCCTGTTCATGGACTTCGCCGGCGAGGAACTCGGCTTGCTGGGCTCCGCTGAGTGGGTGAAGGAGCCGACTCGACCACTCGCCAAAGCCGTCGCCATGATCAATATGGACATGATCGGCCGGATCAAAGACGACAAGGTTTACATCGGCGGCATCGGCACCGGCTCGACATTTAAGACCGTCCTCGATCAGGCCCAGAAGGAAGCGCCGTTCAAGATTGAATATTCCGCTGGAGGCTACTCCTCCAGCGATCACACTTCGTTCGTCACCAAGAAAATTCCGGTGCTGTTCTTCTTTTCAGGGCTGCATTCGGACTATCACAAACCTTCTGACACCTGGGACAAGATCAACGGGCCATCTGCGGCGCGCCTGCTCGACATGGTCGAGAGCGTCGCTGTGCAACTGGCAAACACTGACCAGCCCCCTGTATTCCAGGTCGTAGCCGAGGAAAAACCGCTCGGCGGAGGTGGCGGCGGTTACGGCCCATATTTCGGTTCAGTCCCCGACTTTGGGCAGGTGGAAAATGGTGTGAAGTTCTCCGACGTCCGGCCGAATTCACCCGCGGCCAAGGCAGGGCTGAAAGCCGGAGACATCCTCGTGCAATTCGGCGACAAGCCGATCAAAAATCTCTACGACTTCACCGACGCCCTGCGCCGCAGCAAAGTCGGAGAGGTAGTCGAAGTGAAGGTAATTCGTGACGGCCAGCCGGTCACGGCAAGCGTGAAATTGGAGCAACGGAAATAGCTCTTCCAAAGCCTTGGCATCCTGAGCGAGACGCTTTTTTGTCTCGAGAAAGATCTATGAACTCTGTCGGCGCCGAGAAGCTGCTAGAAGGCCCACATTCGCTTTATCCGCATTGATCCGCGCAAATCCGTGGCAAGGACGTTTTCTTCCGCCGATCCCTTATAATCGTCCGTCACCTTGAGAGGAATCCCTTGCCCTTTGACGACCTACGCCAGTGGATCGCAGTTCTCGACCGCGCCGGCGAATTGAAGCGCCTCCAGATCGAAGCCGATCCTATCCTCGAGATCTCGGAAATTACCGACCGCGTCTCAAAAAGCCACGGAGCCAACGGGAAGCCCGGTGGCCCCGCCTTGCTGTTCCAAAATGTCAAAGGACATCCCGGCTCTCAATTGTTGATCAACCAGTTCGGCTCCGACACGCGCATGAAGATGTCGGTTGGCGTGAAATCCTACGATGAAATCGCGGCGCGCATCCGCATGTTCATGGATATGAAATCTCCCCAGGGATTCCTCGACAAGCTGAAAATGCTCCCGCTGCTGACCGAGGCAGGAAAGTTTTTCCCGCGCACGGTGCCTACGGGCCCCTGCAAAGAAGTCATTCAGCGCGATAACTTTTCGCTCCTCGAATTCCCCATTCTTCAGTGCTGGCCGAGGGACGGTGGTCGCTTCATTACCCTGCCCTGCGTCACCACGCGCGATCCGAAGTCTGGCAAGCGCAATCTTGGCATGTACCGCATGCAGGTCTATGACGAGCGCACTACAGGAATGCATTGGCAGCGTCAAAAGAATGCCGCCGAACACGCCCGCGAGCGAATGCGCCTCGCCATGTCGGACCACGTAGCGACAACCGCCTCGTCTGTCCAGCCTAGGCGAAACCCGGCCGCCCCAGGCACGGACGCTTCACGTGCAGCAGTCGATATCATGGCCCGAAGTTCAGGCGGCAGCGTCCTGGCGGAGGGCGACCGTCCATCCGGCAAAATGGAAGTCGCAGTCGCCATCGGTACCGATCCTGTGGTTACGTTCGCCTCGATCGTTCCCGCCCCGCCCGAGATCGAGGAGTATCTCGTCGCCGGTTTCCTTCGCGGAGCTCCGGTCGATCTGGTCAAATGCGAGACCGTCGATCTCGACGTCCCTGCGGCCAGCGAAATCGTCCTCGAGGGCTACATCAATCTCGACGAACTCCGCAGCGAGGGCCCATTCGGAGATCACACTGGCTTCTACTCGCTCGAAGATCTCTACCCGGTCTTCCACGTTACCTGCATCACACATCGCAAAGATCCGATCTATGCGGCAACCATCGTCGGCAAACCGCCACAGGAAGACGCGTACATGGGCAAAGCCGTCGAGCGCATATTCCTGCCATTGATGAAACTCACGATTCCTGAACTGGTCGACATCAACATGCCGGTCGAAGGTGTCTTCCACAACCTGATGATCGTGTCGATCAAGAAGTCCTATCCCGGCCAGGCGCGCAAAGTCATGAACGCCATCTGGTCGCTCGGCCAGGCGATGTTCACGAAATGCATCATCGTCGTCGACGAAGACGTGGACGTGCAGGACCTGCCCGATGTCACGCTCAAGGTCCTGAATCACATCGATCCGGAGCGCGACATTCAGTTCACGCTGGGTCCGGTCGATTCCCTCGACCACGCCAGCCGCTTGCCGGATTTCGGATCGAAGATGGGTATCGACGCCACCCGCAAGTGGGCGAGCGAGGGCTTCACTCGCCGATGGCCCGACGAAATTGTGATGGACGCAAAGACGAAGGCTTTGGTCGACAGCAAGTGGAAAGCATTAGCGAAAGAGTTGGCGCTGGAATAGCTTTCCTAGTTTTCGACCTTGATCTTCGCTAAGATTTTCACGGGGCCCAGATCTTCGGGCTTACTCACCTCGATGCGTACGGGCGTTCCCTCGCCATAGCGTTTCGCTTCTGCAATCATCTTGATCACATACGCAGGAAGACTACTTTTCCGGGCAACCGCAACTGCCTTGTCACCCAGGATAAAGGCCGCCATAAACGATCCGGCACGTGGCCCGAGATAGACGATATTGCGCTTCTTAACTTGCAGTCGAAGGGACCAGCCGTATTTCAACCCTGACGAATTCCACTCTTCGCCATCGAGTTTTAGTTCCTCTTTCAATTGGGCGACGAGCTGTTCCCAGAGAGCGTAACTCTGCCCCAAAACTGTCTCGACTGCTTCCTGCGTCGGTCGCTCTGCTTGCCCGGCGAACGCGTTTTGAGAAACCGCGACGCTGTGCTTTTTCGCTTTGGCCATCGTTTTCACCGCCATATGCCCAAAGTTCTCAGTCCCCAACCCGCGGCGACTCCGAATAGTGCCAGGAAGGCAACTCCGATTGCTCGATCCACAACCGCACCTTTGCTCCAGGCCTGGAGCACGGCGATCAGTCAAACGAAAAACAGCCCGATCGCGCCGACCGCAACAATTTTTGGAAACATGGGCACTCCTAAGGTCCTCAACAACCAAAAGAAGACGTTCCTATCTTGATCAATTGCTTCCGGGTGCGCTGTGACACGAATCACGGTAGGAGCGTTGTACTCTTTCCGGACACTACGTGGAAGGACTCCCCGAGCTTGCGGATTCGAACCCGGCACACTGCAGCACCGGCAGTCGCGGATACTTAGGAAAGCTCGGATCCGTCGCGGATCGTTGGCACATGTAGAAGACCGAACCTCGATCCGATTCCATCCGCCGTACAAATTGGCAGTCGGCACACAGGCCGACCCGAGTCATGGGCTCTTCTCTCTCGTCTAGACTCACATTCTCAGGATACAAGGTCGACCTGTGGGCTGGGGACCTGCGGACACGCGTCGCGGTATCCACGCAGTAATGCCCGCAAGGACCATCGGATTGCCTTCTGTGAACCTGAAGAAAAATTCATCGAAATTTGACCACCAGTGCACCGACTTTCCTTGAATCTTCCCCACGTGGTTTGTTATAAGGCGTCCATCCGGGGAGGATACTACCGTGCATCGATTTCACTCGCGACAGTTCGTGTGTCCGTTGAATTCTCTTTGCGCAGTTCTTACCATCTGCCTAAACCTCGTCCTGCTGAGCGTGTTCTGCTCCGCCCAGCAGACGTTAGGTTCCATGAACGGCACGGTAACCGACAGCAGCGGCGCGATTGTACAGGGAGCGTCGGTGAAAGCGCGTGCGGTCGCGACGAACCTGACTGTGACTGCGCAGACGAAACACGATGGTTCTTTCGCCATTGCGGATCTTCCCATCGGCACCTATGAAGTCACCTTTGCGAAAGAAGGCTTTGAGACATCCGTCTACCCGCAGATCATCGTGCAAGGCAGTCTGACGAGTACAGTCAATGCAAAGCTGAATCCCGGCTCAGTCACGACGTCGGTCACGGTAAACGCCACACCGCTCCTGAACGAAACCGACACCACCAACGGCTATACAATGGGCGCGCAACAGATCGAGGAAGTCCCACTTGGGACGGGGAGCTTCACCCAGCTCGCGATACTGGCTCCTGGCGTGAGCGCTGATTTCCTTTCTGGCTCCGGGTCGAACGAAGGGCTGGGCAACCAGGGAATCGTTGCCAACGGGCAACGCGATACCAGCAATCTGTTTACGTTCAACGGAGTGAATGCGAACAACTTGTTTAACGGAAATTCCACTAGCAATATCTCTGACAGCCGCTTCACGCTGAACACGGGCGAAATCTTTGGCGTCGGCGGCCAGGTACAAACCAATAGCTCGGTGTTCGATGCGATTGGCCAGGCCTTGCCGACGCCACCGGTGGAAACAATCCAGGAGGTCCATGTCAGCACCTCGATGTACTCTGCTTCAATGGGCTCCGCTAGCGGCGCACATGTGGAAACTACGACGAAGTCGGGAACGAACAATCTCCATGGACAGGTTTATGAATATTTCCAGAACAACGCATTCGATGCTGCCCCGACCTTCCTGGCTCAGAACCCATTCTTCTCGGGCGCGCCTCCGCTTCATCGCAACGTCTTTGGCGTCACGCTCGGCGGCCCGATCAAGAAGGACAAGATGTTCTTCTTCGGCTCGTATCAAGGTCAACGCATCAGCGACGCTCTGAGCGGAGCTTTCAACGGAGTCCCTACCCTTCCTGGTCTGACCGATTCGAACCGTACGGATAAGAATGCGCTCGTAAATTTGGTGAACACGGATGATCAATGCGCGACGGTCGGCCCCAACTGCATTACCGCTACCCAGGTCGATTCGGTAGCGATGTCTCTTCTGTCGGCAAAATCGAACGGCCAGTTCATCATTCCTTCCGAGAATGCCGCGACTCCCGAGG
>Ga0209580_10001551_pt1 | contig 10535 bp, 5 predicted proteins | sample Coa_R1_5_FD_187153 | JGI IMG/M metagenome (GOLD analysis project Ga0209580, IMG submission 187153) | Surface soil microbial communities from Centralia Pennsylvania, which are recovering from an underground coalmine fire - Coalmine... | ecosystem: Environmental > Terrestrial > Soil > Unclassified...
CAGCACGACGGCCCGCGAGCAAGCCGAGCATTTTTGCCCGGCATAAAAGAAGGCGCTCTCGACCACACCCTTTACCGCTTCGTCGAGATCGGCGTCGGCATCGACGATAATCGCATTCTTGCCACCCATTTCGGCAATCACGCGCTTGACATGTTCCTGCCCGGCCGGAGTCGCTGACGCTTCGTAATTGATCGCCAGGCCCACGCCGCGCGAACCGGTGAAAGCGATCACGGCCACATCGCGATGATTCACCAGCGTCGGGCCTACTTCTTCGCCGATGCCAGGGAGAAAATGCAGCACGCCTTTTGGCAAGCCGACTGATTGAAAAATCTCCATCAGCTTAACGGCCACGACTGATGATTGCTCTGCGGGCTTCATAATAACCGGGTTGCCCGTCACCAGGGCGGCCGTCGTCATACCGCACAGGATGGCGAGCGGAAAGTTCCAGGGCGAAATCACTACGGTCACGCCGCGCGGTTCGTTGAAGTATTCGTTGTCTTCACCCGGAACGTCGTGACGGATAGGGCTCGCCAAACGGATCATTTCACGCGCGTAATATTCGCAGAAGTCAATCGCTTCGGCCACGTCGGCGTCGGCCTCGCGCCACGGTTTACCGCATTCGTAAACTTCCCAGGCAGAAAGCTCAAACCGGCGGCGGCGCATCACCTTGGCGGCGTCGAACAGGTACCGGGATCGCTCCGCGGCCGGCGTGTCGCGCCAGGCGGGAAATGCGGCATTCGCGGCCGCGACCGCCGCTTCGGCATCTTCCTTCTTTGCCAGTGCAAATGTGCCGACAATCTGGTCCCAATGCGAGGGATTGTGCGACTCCATTCGGCCACCACCTGGCTTTTCTTCGCCATTGATCACCAATAAATGATGCCGCCCAAACTGCGAGGCTACCCCGCGCAGCGCATCTTGCATCGCGCGGCGGTTTTCTTCGCGGCTGAAATCGGATACGGGCTCATTATGGAAGCCGCGATGTTTGTCTTCGCCTTCGGCGGCCGGCGAATGAGACGCATGAGACCGAGGATTCATGAGCAATTGCACCTCAGGTTTGTATTCCTGAAAGCTGGCCCGCAGGAAGGATTCGTTCGACGTGTTTTCGAGCAAGCGCCGCACGAGGTACGCCATGCCGGGCAGAAGCTGGCCAAAAGGCGCATAGATCCGCAGGCGCTGGCCCATACCCACCAGCGCATCCTTCACCGGATCGGCCATGCCGTAGAGCATCTGAAACTCGAAGCTGCTCTTCGGCAAGTCCATTTCATGCGCCATCGCCATGGCAAATGCAATGCTGCGTATATTGTGCGAGCCGAAAGCTGGCCGCAGATCCTCGTGATTCTCCAGCAGGAAGCGCGTGAGAGTCTCGTAATGTGCATCTGTCTCCCATTTTTCAATGAAGACTGGTGCCGGCCAGTGATTTTGGGCGGCGATAACGGTTTCAAAATCCCAATAGGCGCCCTTCACCAGCCGTACCCAAACGCTGGTGTCGCGCTGCCGAACCCATTCGAGCAGTTGCTGTAGATCGCGCTCCGTATCATGCAAGTACGCCTGCATCGCAATGCCGACATCCGCCCAGTCGCGGAATTCCGGTTCCAGCAAGATCTCGCGAAATATCCGTAGCGTCTCGTCCTTGAAGGCGAATTGCTCCATGTCGAAATTAACGAAAGCGCCTTTGGATCGGGCGAGTTTCAATATTGGCCGCAATCTCATGCAGACGGCACGGCTCGTTCCGGCCGGATCAATGGGGTCGAACTGGCTGTACAGAGAAGAGAGCTTGATCGAGACGTTGACTCGTGGAATTGGCCCATTCTGATCGCAGTCAATCGCCGGGTCTTCCGGCCAGGCATTGACCTCCCGAGTCAATCCGGCGATCAGGTCGAGGTACTGCTGTGCATACTCGTCGGCCTCAGTTTCGGTAATCGTCGCTTCACCGAGCAAGTCAATGGTGAAGGCGAAGTGATGTTGCCGCAGCCGGGCGATGGCCTGCAGCGCTTCCGGCAAGTTCGAGCCAGCCATGAATTTGTGAGCCAGCCGCTCCGCGTTCATCCGCGCCAGCCAAGCCAATAATCTGCCCGGCACGCCGTGCGCGGGCAGCCGGTGTAGCAGGAAGCGAAGGACCGCCGGCAGCCGGTTGTCCACTTCCGCGAAATACTCCTGAAGATGTCGGGCAATCGATTCCGGTGTTTTCAGCAGCGGCAAGGCATCGATAAAGCGAAAGAGTTGCACCTTGATGGCTTCATCGGACATGCTTAAGGCCATCATCTGATCGTCGAACCAGGCCGGCGTGAACGGAATCGGACCGGTGCGATTGAGGCGGGCGAAGATTTCGCTGCCGTACGCCCGCGTCAACTCTTCGAAGCCGTTCTCCGCTGACTGGTTCATGCCTTCAATTCCCTTTGTCCATCGACAGTGCGTTTCCCTAAGATGCGACGGTGGGTGTTTGCAATTGCAGGTATTCTCTTCATGGCGATCACGCGAATCGGTGCATATTCCATCGTGGCTGAACTGGGCAAGGGGGCCCACAGCACCATTTTACACATTCGCCGCAAGGAGGATGGCCGGGCCTATGCGCTCAAGCTCGTGCCCATTGAGACGCCCGAAGATCGCAAGTTTCAGGAGCAGGCTGAGCATGAGTTTCGCGTCTCGCAGATGCTGGAGCATCCAAACCTGATCAAGATTTATTGCCTGGAAGCGCAGAAGGACTGGTTGTTTCGCATTCGCAAGGTGCTTTTACTGATCGAATTCGTCAACGGCAAGACGCTGAACAACGTGAAGACCGTGTCGCTGCAACAATTGGTGCCGATATTTGTACAAGTGGCGTCAGCACTGGTGCACATGCACCGCCGAGGGGTTTTCCACGCCGACCTGAAGCCAAATAATATCATGGTGACGCGGAACGGGCAGGCGAAGGTGATCGACTACGGTCTGGCCTGGATTCGCGGCGAAAGCAAAGGCCGCGTGCAGGGCACGCCAGAATATATGGCCCCCGAAACGACATCTCTTGGCATGGTAAATGAAAAGACCGACATCTTCAATTTCGGCGCCACGATGTATCGGCTCGTGACGTGGAAGCTGCCGCCATCACTGCTCCCGGCTCCTGGGACGCCGCGGCTTAACGCCAAGAGCTATGCGCAGCTCCTGAAGCCAGTCGCGGAGTTGAACCCGCAGGCACCGAAGGAGCTGTGCGATCTGATTCACCAATGCTTGTCGTTCACGCCGGAGAACCGGCCCGAGCGGATGAGCGAAATTCAAGGCGCTTTGGATCGCATCGCCGAAGCGCTTGGCCCGCCGGAACAGGAAGAAATTGCACTGTAAGAATGGGAGGCCCAGGGACTGGCGTCCCTGGGCTTTCTGGTGGTTGAGTTGTTTGAGGTGAGTATGAGCAAGCCTTGGATCGCCGACCGGATGCATTCGATTGAGCTGTCCGGCATTCGCAAAGTTTTCGAACTGGCGCGCTCCTTAAAGGATCCGGTGGATTTCAGCATCGGCCAGCCGCATTTTGATGTTCCCGAACCCATCAAAGCAGCAGCCAAGGCAGCTATCGACCGCGGGGCCAACGGCTACACCGTCACGCAAGGGATCCCGCAACTGCGCGATCGACTCGCAGCCGACGTGCAGGAAAAGTATGGCCACGCAGATCGCGCCGTCATGGTAACAAGCGGCACATCGGGTGCATTGACGTTGGCACTCCTCACGTCCGTGAACCCAGGCGACGAGGTGATTGTCTTCGATCCTTATTTCGTCTCTTATCCTCACATGGTCACGCTCGCCGGCGGCCGGATGGTGCCAGTCGAGACCTTACCCGACTTTGAAATCGACCTGAATCGGGCGAAACAAGCTATTACGCCGAAGACGAAAGCCATTCTCGTCAACAGCCCCGGCAATCCGACCGGTGTCGTATTGAAGCCCGAAACCCTTCGCGGCCTTGCGGAACTCGCCGCGAGGCATGACCTGTTACTAATCAGCGACGAAATCTATCATTCCTTTTGCTACGATCAGCCGTTTCATAGTCCGGCCGAGTTTCACCCGGACGTTCTAGTGGTCGATGGCTTCGGCAAGAGTTATGGCATGACCGGCTGGCGCATGGGCTTCGCCCATGGCCCGAAGCGGCTGATTGACGAGATGATCAAGCTCCAACAGTTCACGTTCGTGTGTGCCCCCAGCATCGCGCAGCATGCTTGCATAACGGCACTGGATTTCGACGTGTCCTCCGTCGTGACCGATTACCGGCAAAAGCGCGACCGCATTTGTGCGGGCCTCAAGGGACATTATGACTTTGTCACGCCTGCCGGGGCATTCTATGTCTTTCCCCGAGTTCCCTCCGGCACAGGCACGGAGTTCGTCGAAAAGGCGATTTGCAACAATTTGCTGACGATTCCTGGCAAAACCTTTAGCACCCGCGATACGCATTTCCGACTCAGTTATGCCGTGCCGGATTCCACAATTGATCGGGGAATTGAAATTCTGAGACGCCTCGCGCGTCTCTAACAAGAAAGGACAGCATTTGTCGAAAGCCCAGGGACGGAAGTCCCTGGGCTTCGCCCGTTACAGACTTCGGATTGACGGGATTTACCAAAGCGTCAAAATAACGGATGTATTGCGATTCCGCTCCATTTGGCGCAGGAAACGTCAGGAAATAATGGCCGAATTCCGCCTGGCGCGTGCCATGCCGTGAACCGGCCAGAGGAAAGGATAGCAAACAACATGAAACGATTATCTCGGCTCCCCCTGTTGCTCGTTTTGCTATGGGCAGCGTTTCCCTTCCCCACTTTCGCCCAAGAAAAAACCAAGTCCAACACATATGTGATCCTCGCTGGCGTCAGCAACTTCGAAGATTCTGCCATCAAAGCTCGGCCGGTCTCCGAAAACGACGCCAAGGCCATGTATGACCTTTTTGCCAGCAAGGACTTCATGGGCGTCGAGCCGGCCAACATTCACTTGTTCGTCGGCACGGAAGACAAGACGCGCCATAGCGAGCCGGCCACGAAAGAGAATGTTCTCAAAGCATTCCACGCGGTCGCGGAGAAAGCAGGGAAAGACGATATGCTGATCGTCGGCCTGTTCGGCCAAGGCGCGGCCAGCGGCGACCGCACCGTTTTCTTCTGCTCAGGCTCCACGTTCAAGGACCGGGCCAAGAATGCGCTGAGCTCTTCCGATATCGAGCATGAGTTAGAAAAGCTCAAAAGCGAGCGCGTGGTGGCGTTTGTGGACATTAATTACAAGAGCTTCACGCCGGACAAGGGATCAGTCGTCGAACCGAACATTCTCGACATGGTGCGCGTCTTCGTCGGCAACGAAGACAAAGACGAGCATCAGCTTCCGCCTGGCCGTGTGATCTTTCAGGCCAGCAGCAGCGTGGCGCAACTCGTGGACACCGATAAACACAGCATTTTCGCCAAGGCAGTTGTCGACGGTCTGAAAGGCGCTGCCGACAAAGACGGCTATGAGCCGGACGGCTTGGTGACGGTGGACGAACTGCAAACGTACCTGGAGAAGGCAGTGCCGGACGAGGCCCGGCAACTCGGCAAGACGCACGAGGAGAAGGAACAGACACCGCTTATCTGGGGCACCCGCGCCAGCCATTTCGTTTTGACCAAGAACCCCGCTGTGACTCCGAGAGTGGAAGCGCGCGTCGAGAAGCTTAAACAGCTCGATTTGCCAAAGGACGTGAAGGAAGAGGGCGTGCATATGCTCCGGCGCATGCCGAAGCTCAAAGCCCAGCAGGATCTCCGCAAAGATTATCAGCGGCTGGCTGATGCCCAACTCGATCCCAAGACGTTCCTCGAGAATCGTTCTAAGATTCTGGCCGGCATGAAACTGGATCGCGATGACGCCGACTATTATGCCGATATCGTGTTGCGTGCCTGCGAGCAAGTGCGTGCCACCTACATCAAGGAACTCAACCTTGGCGAAATGATCGGCTGGTCGATCAAGGGGCTTTACCGCCGGTTGGAAGAGAAACTGCCGAATGAGATCACCAAGAAGCTTGACGACGTGAAATCGCTCAACCGAGCCAAACTTAGTGACCTGCTGGTCGAAGCCCGAGAACATTTGGGCAAGCGCGAAGACCTGGACGGCAAAAAAGACATCGACCTATCCGTCCAGATGATGATGCTCAATCTCGATCCGTACACATCGTACTTCGACAAGGAACAGGTGAAGCAGATGGCGGCCCAGTTGCAGGGCCGTTTCACCGGCGTGGGTATCCAGATTCGTCGCGACATGGTCCGCGACGGCTTGCTCGTCATCACGCCAATCAAGGGCAGCCCCGCGTACAAGGCCGGTATCAAGGCCGGCGATTTGATTACCGAAATCATTCGCGAGGTTGATCAGGACGGCAATAAGCTCGATCCACCGGAAGTACTCAGCACCAAGGGCATGAAGACCGACGAGGCCGTAAAGAAGATTCTCGGCAAGGCCAAAACCAAAGTGCGGCTCAAGGTCGAACGTGAGGGCTCCGATAAACCGATCGAATTCGATATTACCCGCGGCACGGTCGATGTCGAGACGGTGCTGGGGGTAAGCCGCAAGCCCGATGACTCCTGGAATTTCATGATTGATCCGAAGTCGAAGATCGCTTATCTCCGCTTGACGCAATTTGCGCCGCGTTCGTTCGAAGATATGCAGGATGTGGTGAAGCAGTTACAGAAGGACGGTATTAAAGGTTTGATTCTCGACCTGCGCTTCAATCCGGGCGGCTTGCTCACCAGCGCTGTGCAGATTTCCGACTTGTTCATCGATGACGGCTTGATTGTAACGATCAAGCCGCGGGCCGGGGTCGATGATGAAGTGTCATATAGCGGCAAGCACCAAGGCAGTTACCTGGATTTCCCGATGGTGTGCATGGTCAACGGGCTCAGTGCCAGCGGCAGCGAGATTCTTGCGGCCTGCTTGCAGGACCATCACCGAGCTGTGATCCTCGGCGAGCGCAGTTTCGGAAAGGGCAGCGTACAGAACATGATGGACTTCCCGCCGACCGGCGCGCTGATCAAGCTCACCACGGCCACGTTCTGGCGGCCCAACGGGAAGAATCTGAACAAGTCGAGCACGAGCGGCAAGGAAGACGAAGACTGGGGTGTGCGGCCGGATGAAGGTTTCGTGGTCCCCGTCAGCCGGGGCGAACGCGACCAGTTGTTCGAGCACCTTCGCGATCAGGAAGTAATTCCCAATCGCGATGCACCGAAGAACAAGGAAAAGGAAACGAAGCCAGAAATCAAGGATAAGCAGCTCGACGCCGCGCTCGATTACCTGCGCGAGCAGGTTCGCATGATGGCGAAATTGCCGCCGAAGAAGACCGATAAGCAGTAATTGCTGCTTCAAACCGGGCCCAGGGACAACAGTCCCTGGGCTTTTTTTTAGCCGCTTATCTTGAACAGCACTTTCCCGCCGCGGGCCGACGATCGCACATGTTGAATCGCCTTCTGATACTCGTCTAGCGGGTAAATGCCGGCAAAATCCGACTTGATCACGCCGGTTTGCATCAGCTTGCGCACTTGCCTAGCCATACTTACCATGCTCAAAATCCCTTGGCCTCGTAACCAATCGGCCAACCAGAATCCTTCCACGCGTTTGCTGCCGGTGATCATAAAGCGCGGATCGACTTCGATGGGCTCGCCGGACAGCACGCCGTAAAGGAGAGCCTTACCACCGGCAGCCAAGCAGCGAACGGCGGCGCTGCCGGTTTTTCCGCCGACCGGGTCAAGTAAGAAGGGAACGCCGTTGTTCTGCGTGATCGCGTGCACACGCTCTTCGACCGATTCCGTCGTTTCGCAGATCACTTCGTCGGCTCCGACGCGCTTCAACTGTTCCACTTGCTCCGGCCGACGTACGACGTTGATGGTCCGGAAGCCGTGCAACTTTCCTAAGCGGATGACCATTTGTCCCAACGCGCTGCCCGCGGCGGTCTGCAGGAGCCACGCCTCAGGCGGAACCTTCAGCACCCGTCGCGTCATGGCCAGTGCCGTCATCGGATTAATGAAGAACGTTGCCGCCTGCTCGGCTGGAATCGAATCCGGAACGGGAACGACGTGTTTGGCTGAGACGATTACATTTTCCGCCCAAGTGCCACCCTGCTGGCTGATTAACGCGACCCGCTTGCCTTTTCGTAACCGTGGCAAAAGACCACCACCGGCGGCCTCCACGACTCCGACTCCCTCGTAACCGGGGATCGCTGGATATTGGGGGGCGGCCGCGTAGCCGCCCTGGATCGTGAGCAGATCAGACGGGTTGATCGGGCTGGCCAGCATGCGTACGCGAACTTGCCGAAAACCGGGTTCCGGCAGCGGCATATCGCGCGATTGCAAGACCTCGCCCGGATTTCCAGGCCGATCGAACACTAATGCTTTCAAATACTGTCTCCCATGCAATAATCACCAATGGGTAGGACTGCTGGATGCAACCGCAGCCCATAAGCTAGCGATGCCCAATCTGTAGCCGCCATTATGCGACCTCGCAGTCGTTTGGCCAGCAGGGAGATTGGTTCGATGTTCTTTTGGCAAACTATCTACCGAAATTGGCCGATGATCTCTTCCGTTCTCTTTGTCACCCACGCCATTCTCAGCGTGGTGACCATCGGTTGGATTCTGGCCATCAAACGGGAACCTATGTCGGCGCTAGCCTGGTGCTCGACGGTTCTTCTGTTGCCGTTTTTGGGCCCGTTCCTCTTTTATGTGCTGGGCTACCAGCGCGTTTATCGGCCGCTGAAACGCAAGCGCCAGCACCGGCGCGCTTTTCGCCGCCATCGCATCCGCAAGAAAAGTGCGGGCCCTTCCATCTCGAACCGCTTGCCGCTTGGTTGGACCGCCATGGCGCGCCTCGCCCGGCAACTCGACGCGTTCTCGCCCACCAACGGCAACAAGATTGACTTCTACAGCGAAGGAGCGGCCGCGTTCCCGGCCAAGCTGGAAGCTATTCGTACGGCCCAGCACCACGTTCATCTCGAATACTTCATCTTTCAGCCCGACGAGATTGGCCGGACCTTCCGCGACGCTTTGTGTGAGAAGGCCCGCCAAGGCGTGGAGGTCCGGCTGGTTTACGATGCTATGGGGTCCTACCGATTAACCAACAGTTTCCTGAACCCACTGCGTGGAGCCGGCGCCAAGTGCGAAGCGTTTCTGCCGGTTAGTCTCTTCCGCCGCCGCACGCAGGTGAACCTGCGCAACCATCGCAAAATTCTGGTGGTGGATGGCCGCGTCGGCTTCACGGGCGGCTTGAATATTGGCGACGAGTACCTCGGCAAGGTGCCGCGCTTTGGCTACTGGCGCGATGCCCATGTGCGAGTGGAAGGGCCGGCTGTATCTGATCTCCAGCGTGTATTTGCCGAAGACTGGGACTTTACCGCCGGAGAGTTGCTAAAGGGTTCCACGTACTTCCCCAGGCAAAAAGGCTCCGGCCCAGTCACGGTGCAAGTCGTTCAATCCGGGCCCGATCAGGAACTCAAGAGCATTCGCGAAGTCTACTTCGCCGCTATCCTGCGGGCGCGCAAGCGACTGTGGATCGCCTCGCCCTATTTCGTTCCTGATGCCGGCATCCTCGATGCCCTGGTGCTGGCCGGCCACACCGGCGTCGATGTGCGCCTGCTGGGGCTGCAACACCCCGATAAGTGGCTCCCGTTCCTCGCCGGCCGTTACTACTGGACCGACATGTTGGAAGCAGGCGTAAAAGTCTATCAATATGCCAAAGGAATGATGCACTCCAAGTTAATGCTGGTCGATGGCCAGTGGGCTTCCATCGGCACCGCCAATCTCGATAACCGCAGCTTGCACCTCAACTTCGAAGTGAATTGCCTCCTTTACGATCCCGAGGCCGTGGCACAGCTGGAAGCCGGCTTCCTGCGCGATTTGAAGGACTCGCAAGCCATCGATCCGGAAGCGTACCCCAAGCGGCCGCTCACATCGCGGTTGCCGGAGAATGTGTGTCGCCTGCTCTCGCCGATCCTGTAGCGCCCACCACCTGGTTCCGTCCATTGCGCTTGGCCGCGTACAAGTTTTCATCGGCGATGCGGATCATGTCCTTGGTGGCGAGCATCTCATCGCCCGTCGTCCACGCAACACCGACGCTGACCGTGATGTGAAAGGGATTGGATTCGAAGCGAAAGGCATGGCCGGCAATCGCGCTGCGAATGCGCTCGGCCACTTCGAGCGCTTCCTTCGCTGTGGATTCCACCAGCACCACGGCAAATTCCTCGCCGCCGTAGCGCGCAAACAAATCTTCGCGCCGCACCGCTGCGCTTACCAGCGAGGCCAGCTCGCGCAGGGCAAAATCGCCGGCCAGGTGGCCCAGCTCGTCGTTGACGCGCTTGAACCGGTCGATGTCGATCATCAGCATCGCCAGCGGCCGGCTATGGCGGGCCGAGCGCACCAGTTCGCGCTCCAAAAACTCCAACAGCGCCCGATGATTATAAATCTGCGTGAGGGCATCGATGATCGTGAGCCGGTAGATTTCTTCGTGGTACTCCGCTTCCACATTGCCGCCGGCCAGGAAGCGATAGATGCAATTGCCCACGCGCAGGTAATCGCCGTCGTGCAGCAAGCGGG
>Ga0209580_10001553_pt1 | contig 10525 bp, 13 predicted proteins | sample Coa_R1_5_FD_187153 | JGI IMG/M metagenome (GOLD analysis project Ga0209580, IMG submission 187153) | Surface soil microbial communities from Centralia Pennsylvania, which are recovering from an underground coalmine fire - Coalmine... | ecosystem: Environmental > Terrestrial > Soil >...
CACCCGTGGGCGGCGATGGTCTTGACGTCGGCAGTAATCCCCGCTCCTGACGAGGGGTCAAAACCCGCAATCGTCAGCACTATCGGCGGACTTTGCAGCATAAGAGCGAATCTATCCGAAAGTTCGAGTCTTGCAAACTCTTTTAGTGCCATGGCCAATGGGAAAATAGTGCTATGGCCAAAGACGAAAAAGGCGGTTGCTCTCCGGGTGCAGGCGCTTCTGTAAGCACTGACCTGTCCTATCGGACGTACCCGGCCAAGCGGGTTACCGGAACGAAAAATGGGCACGTAAGTAGCTGACAATAAACGAGTAACTCTGTGAATGCCCGCAAGTTACTGAAAAGGCAGCTGCGAAATATTTGCTCTGGCGGGCAGGAATCAGGTCATTAACTGATCTGCCAACAGAGTTGCTCGTTTGGATGCATCAACATAGCTGTTTTTGGGGACCGATTGGACCTGTTTGGTTAGCGTATCTATAACACTCGGAAGGGCTTATACATGACTTTTCGGATTGACACACTGCGCGCTGACCCGTAGTATCCCCTGAATTGCGCGCACTTTGATACGAGGAGGATGACTTTGACGATGGAGGGTATCTGATGCGAGGACGTATAGCTCAAGGGCTGACGCTTGCTTTATTCGTCGGCCTGGGAGCGGCTCAGGGGCCAACCAGCTCAGGGTCAGCTATCCAAAATGCGGCAAGAACCGGGAATGGGCTGCAAAGGGCTTATTTGCCGGCCCCGCCACGTGCAAATTCCCGTGCCTACCAGGTGGGGACTGCATCCTGGTACGGCGAAGACTTCGTTGGCAAGCCCACGGCCAGCGGCGAGCCCTATAACATGTATGAGTTGACGGCGGCGCACCCAACGCTGCCCTTAGGGACGCTGGTCAAGGTGACGAACCTGAGCAACCGCCGCTGCGTGATTGTGCGAATCAATGACCGCGGGCCAGTCGTTGCAGGGCGGATTATTGATGTTTCGTACAGCGCGGCAAGAGTTCTGAATTTCAAAGCGCAAGGCATTCAGCGGGTGCGATTGGATCTAGTCTCGCCTAAGAAGCCAGCAACACAGATGGCCGTGTTACGTGAGCCACTCCTCGGTCAGTAGGAATTTTCCCGCAAAAAGGAACGGGCACACTCGCATGTGCCCGATCGTAGTTTTCACTTCAGCATTATCTCCTGCAGCAGTTCATCACTGATGACTTCGCGGATTTCCTCGCGCTTTTCGCCCAACTGATGGGCCTGCTGCTTGCCTCCTAAGATCTTGTCCCGAATGGCTTCCACTTTGCTCCCCAGGCCGTCCATGGCGGCATGATTCTTGTATTGGATCGCGAGGCACATGTCCCAGTCCTGTGGGTTGTTCTTGGTTTCCTTGATGAAGAGCTTGTAATCCACGATCAGTCCCTGGCGCTTCTCCTCCTCAAGAAATGGCTTGCTGCTTTGTTGCAAGCTGGTTAGGTATTCGTCCATGTGGGTGGGCTTAACTCGGATCAATGAGACACGCCACACCGGGCCTTCGGTGTAGTGCTCTTGCGCAAGCAGCGCCGGAACGAACACGAACAGGCAAATCGCAATCCCCCAAAGTTTTTTCATTGGTAAATCCCTTCAAGTGAAGTGACCGCAAAAGACGGGAGAATCATACTCCTGTTGGACAGCCGTACCCTCCAAAGTGGAGGTTTTGAGCCCAAATTCGAAAATTTCCCAATCATCAAATTTCTGAATTCCTCACTTACAGCACTTTGCTTTAAACTTTGTTCTGGAATGATCTCTCCTCCTGAGCGGTTGATCGTCGCGCTCGACGTTTCCTCGCCCGCAGAAGCACAGAAAATTGTTAGTAGTCTCGGCGACTCGGTTCACATTTACAAGGTCGGAATGCAACTCTACACAGCTGCTGGGCCGGACATCGTCCGCGGGCTGATCTCATCCGGCCGCAAAGTTTTCCTGGATCTGAAATTCCATGACATCCCCAACACCGTTGCCGCGGCCGTGCGCGAGGCGCGACAACTGGGCGTAAGTATGCTTACGGTGCACGCAGCGGGCGGGACCAAGATGCTTCTGGCGGCTACCGAAGCGGCGCGCGAAACGGATGCCAAACTGCAAGTTCTTGCCGTCACCGTGCTCACCAGCATGGATGAACAAGATTTGCACGAAACTGGGGTGGACCTCCCGCTTGCGGAACAGGTGGCGCGGCTTGCGTCTATCGCGTTGGATGCCGGATGCGCCGGAGTGGTGAGTTCGGCGCGCGAAGTAAAAAGCCTGCGAGCGCGATTGGGCAGCGACTTTCTGGCAGTCACACCGGGAGTGCGGCCCGCGGGCTCTGCGCACGGAGATCAAGCGCGAGTAACGACTCCGGCTGAGGCAATCGCCGCCGGAGCCACGCATATCGTAGTCGGAAGGCCGATTACAGCGGCTGCAAATCCTGCCCTCGAGCTGGACAAAATCCTGAAAGAAATCGCCTGACGATGCCGATCAAGTTGCGCTTACTGAAGCCATCAGACCTAAACAACTTACGGCATGGCTGGAGGCCGTGCCCTTGCCAACCCGGACCACCAGAGAGTTTGTCAGCGGCCTATTAATGCAAGTTTCTAGCGCCAAATCGCTCGCGCTGCTTCGTATCGCAGTCGGCTGCCTGTTCTTGATCTTCGCCGAGTACAAAGTCTTTGGCACTCAGTTCACGTTGCACGGCGGATTTCAGTATTGGATTAACCTCTTTCTGCAAGGCGGGGCTTATCCCTTCATGGTTCCGGTGCTGAAGAACTTCGTTCTTCCGCATGCCACGCCTATTGCGTTTTTAGTCGCTTATGGCGAACTGGCGATTGGGATCGCGCTCGTGCTTGGAATCCTTGCGCGCACGGCAAGCGTATGCGGGGCGATTTACATGCTCACGCTGCTGTTTTCTGCAAACTACCCCGGCCCAAATGCACTCTTTTGGCAGTACTTTGGCGCGTCGTTGGAGCATCTGGTATTGGCAATGTGTTTTGCGACGTTCGCGCTTACCAAGCCGGAGGATCTCTGGTCCCTGGTTCGCCTGGCCCGCCGTTGATTTTGTCCTGGCGCTTAAAGCTTTTCGTAAAACTCGCAGGCGGAGCAGGAAATAAAAATTCCGCCGGAGACGCCGCGCTCGCGGTCTTTGACCCGCTTCACAATGCGGGTCGGCTTGCCACACTTGGGGCAGTCGGTGCTCTTGGTCGTGTCCATTACTTTTTTGCGGTCTGCTGTCTTGGCGATCTTGGCCATTGATTCTCCCTGAATTTTAGTGTGAATTCATTTTAGCATTCAGCATTCAGCATTCAGCAGTCAGCATTCAGCAGTCAGCTGTTCGGCGAATCGGATGTCGACTGAAGAGCACGTCATTGCAAGCTATGACGCGTAACGACGTCGCGCGCGGGTTCGAAGTGGTTTGTATTGGCCGATTGCTGAGTGCTGAGTGCTCATTGCTCATCTTAAAATCCGATGCGCTGCATCGAATTTTACGGATTGACTCGCGTCGACTGGTCGCGTAGCGTATGTCATTCATGCTAGCTCGCTACCATCACCGCCATCATCATCACGCGCATAGCGCGGCGGCGGGGGTGTGGGGCTGAGTTAACCAGCAAACACCGAGATTCGAGACCCGCTGAAGCGCCCAGTTTCAGCGGGTTTTTTGTTTTTGCGGGCGGGTGAGAGCTGTTAACCACGAAGGACACAAAGGTACACCAAGGAAACAGGAAATGTCTGAAATCGATTTCGGCAAAATGAGCGGACTTGTTCCTGTAATTGTCCAGGATACAGGCAGCGGGGAAATCCTGATGCTGGGGTTTGTCAACCGCGAGGCGTGGGAGAAGACACTTGAAACGGGATACGTGACGTTCTACAGCCGTACACGCAATGAACTTTGGACGAAGGGCGAAACTTCGGGCAATCGGCTGAAGATGATCTCGGCTTCGACCGATTGCGATCGCGACTCGCTGCTGATCCAGGTAGAAGTCGAAGGCGCGGGCGTGGTCTGCCACGAGGGTACGCGATCGTGCTTCACGAAAAATGTTTACGTGTCTGGCCTTCGGATGCGCAGGGAATCCGAAGCCAAAGATTGTTCGCGGGCGGGGGCGCCCGCGCCACATCTGCAGGAGCCTGCCACATGAAAATCCGGCTCGGAATTCCCAAGGGCAGTCTGCAGGAAGCTACTCTGCAGCTCTTCGCGCAGGCCGGACTTCCTATTCACACCAGTTCGCGTTCGTACTTTGCGTCTACGGGCGATCCGGAGATCGAGTGCATGCTGATTCGCGCGCAGGAGATGGCGCGGTACGTCGAGCATGGCGCGCTGGATGCCGGACTCACCGGACTCGATTGGGTGATCGAGAGCGGGTTGGAGGTGGTCACGGTTTCCGATTTGATCTACGCCAAGCAGAGCCGCGGAAAAGTGCGGTGGGTGCTGGCTGTGCCGGAAAGTTCTTCCTATGAGAAGCCGCAAGATCTCGGCGGCAAGATTATCGCCACCGAACTGGTGAACGTGACCAGAAATTATTTTGCGGAGCGCGGCGTGGATCTTCGCGTTGAGTTTTCTTGGGGAGCCACTGAGGTGAAGCCTCCTATGCTGGCAGATGCAATCGTCGAAGTCACCGAAACCGGCAGCTCGCTGCGCGCCAATCATCTCCGCATCATGGACACCGTTCTCGAAAGCAATACGCAGATCATCGCGAATAAATCGGCGTGGGCCGACTGCGGCAAGCGGCGCAAGATCGAGAATCTCGCGCTGATGCTGCGGGGCGCCATGGAGGCTAAAGACCGCGTTGGACTGATGTTGAATGTCCGCAAGCAAGATCTGGACTGTGTGCTTGCGGTTTTGCCCGCGCTCAAGCGTCCGACAATTTCAACGCTCAGCGATCCAGAATGGCTGGCGGTCAACACTGTAATCGAGGAATCGCTTGCCTGGCAGGTGATTCCGCGGCTAAAAGAGGCTAATGCTCAAGGAATTGTGGAATATCCACTGAACAAGGTTGTGATGTGATGAGAATTCTGCGAGGCAAGGCCGCGGAAGCTTACGTTTGCGAACTGGAGCGGCGAGGCTCGCGGCTAGAGCAGGTCGAACCCGCCGTGCGGCGCATTGTAGAAGACGTGCGCCGGAAGCGTGATCGCGCGTTAGCAAAGTACGCGCGTCAGTTGGACGGGCTGCGGCCGGAGCAGAGTTTGCAAGTCAGTGAGTCAGAACTCGCTCAGGCATGGAACAACACTTCCGGCGAGTTGAAGACAGCCCTACGCACGGCTGAGAAAAACATACGCCAGTTTTGCGAGTGGCAGAAACCGAAATCATGGACGAAATCGCGCGATGGAATTTCACTCGGTCAAATGGTTCGGCCGCTGAATTCGGTTGGCTGTTATGTGCCGGGCGGCAGATTTCCTCTGGTCTCAACATTGCTGATGACAGTGATCCCCACTCAGGTCGCCGGCGTCGAAAGCATACGCGTGACGTCACCGCGTCCGAGTTCCGAGGTTTTGGCGGCAGCAGCCATGCTCGGCATACGTGAGTTTTATCGAATCGGGGGGGCCCAAGCGATTGCAGCATTGGCCTATGGAACTGAAACCATACCCCGCGTGGACAAAATTGTTGGCCCGGGAAATTCATACGTGACCGCCGCGAAAAAGCTGGTCTCATTCGATTGCGCCATCGACATGCTTGCAGGACCGACTGAAGTGCTAATCGTAGGCGATCGCGGAAATCCCGTATTCATCGCTGCGGATTTGCTGGCGCAAGCCGAGCACGATCCGGAGACGCTGGCGGTCTTCATTACTACATCCCAGGAATTGGCAACGGCGGTGCAGCGCACAGTTCGGGTGGGCGGGCGCGGACGGCCGCCACTAAGCAAGAACGGTGTTGCAAGCGGATCTCTGAAAATCCGCGGAGCTGCGTTGATTGCATGTTCTCAGCAGCAGGCCTTTGACTGGGCAAATCGCATCGCGCCAGAGCACATCACGGTGGAAAAACGCGATCTGCCGCTCGTGCAAAACGCCGGATCGATTTTCATCGGTGACTACTCAGCGCAAGCGGCCGGCGATTATGCTTCGGGGCCCAATCACGTCCTTCCAACCGGCGGGGCGGCGCGATTTCGCGGTGGCCTCAGCGTGATGGATTTCGTAAAACTGATCACGGTACAGGAACTCTCCGCGAGGGGGTTAACTCGAATCGCGCCTACAGTTGTACGTTTGGCCGCAACTGAAGGACTTTATGCGCATGCAACATCCGTCAGCGTGAGGTGCGCGAATGCTTAAGGCACGAGGGCCGTTGCACACGCTGAAGGAATATCATCCGCCGCTGGGAAATCGCGAGGGACTGCGCCTTGATTTCAACGAAAACACCGCCGGATGCTCTCCGCGCGTGCTGGAACGGTTGCGACAGCTCGATGGCACAACTGTTGCCCGCTATCCGGAACGCGAAAAAGGAGAGCAGGTCGTGGCGGCGCACCTGAGGGTTGCGCCCGAAGAACTGCTTCTCACCAATGGCACCGACGAAGCTATTCACCTGGTTTGCCAGGCTTATCTGGAGCCAGGTGATGATGCCCTCATCGTTGTGCCCACGTTTGCTATGTTCGAGATTTACGCGGCGGCGACTGGGGCGCGGGTAGTCTCGATCCCGGCGGGACCGCATTTTGAATTTCCCACCCAAGCCGTGTTGTCTTTGCTCACCAACGGCTCGGACAAGAATGTCCGAGCCACACGAGTCCGGTTGATTGCGGTTGCAAATCCTAACAATCCAACGGGGACGTTTGTGCCGGTTCAGGATCTCGCGCGAATTGCGAAAGCCGCGCCCGATGCGGCGATTCTGGTTGACGAAGCCTACTTCGAATTTTGTGGCGAAAGCATGATGCCGAAATGGCGCGAGTGCCCGAACCTTTTCGTCACTCGCACTTTCTCGAAGGCTTATGGACTGGCCGGGTTGCGCATCGGCGTGTTGACTGGCCACAAAGAACAGATGCACATGCTGCGGCGGGCCAGTTCGCCGTACAACTTGAATTCAGTTGCGCTAGAGTGCCTGCCCGCGGCGTTGGCCGACAAGAGCTACGTTCGCGAGTACGTCAATCAGGCGATTGTGGGCCGTCGCGAACTCGAGGCTGATCTGGCCGCACGGGGCATTCGTCATTGGCCGAGCCGCGCGAATTTCGTGCTGTTCTACCTGGGAGACAATTGCAAAACATTTGTGCACGAAATGCGCGCACGCGGAATTCTGGTGCGGGACCGCTCTAGCGACTACGGCTGCAAAGGCTGTGCCCGCGTGACGGTCGGGCGGGACGAACACAATCAGCGACTCATCGAGGTCATGCGGGAGGTTTTTGCTGAACTCGGCATAGGTGAGCAGGTGGCACGATGAGACAGGCCACTCTCGATCGCAAAACGAAAGAGGCCAGCATTAAAGTCGCTCTCAAGATCGAGGGCCGCGGACGGCACAACATCTCCACTGGAATCCGTTTCTTCGATCACATGCTGGAACTATTTGCGCATCATGGAGGATTTGATCTGGAACTCACGGCAAACGGAGACCTCGACGTGGACCAGCACCACACGGTGGAAGACGTTGGCATTGCGCTTGGGCAAGCGTTTGCGCAAGCGCTGGGAAGCAAGCGTGGCATCCTACGGGCCGGATATTTTGTGATGCCGATGGATGAAACTTTGGGTCTCGCAGCCGTGGATTTCTCGGGTCGCGCCGCTGCGGTCGTGGACACCAAAGCTCGAGTGCGACTCGTGGGAGATTTACAGACGGAACTGGTGCACGATTTTTTTGACGGCTTTGCCCGGGGAGCGCAGGCTAATGTCCACGCGCGTGTTCTCTATGGCCGCTCGAACCATCACAAAATCGAAGCGCTTTTCAAGGCCTTTGCGCGGGCGCTACGGGCAGCCTGCTGGCGCGATAAGCAAATGGCGCGGCTTCTGCCGAGCACAAAAGGATTGCTGTGATGATTGCGATCGTGGACTACCAGGCGGGCAATCTAACTTCGGTGAAGAAGGCATTCGATCACCTGGGAGCAGAATCAATCGTGACCGGCGATCCGGAGCAGGTTCGCAATGCAGACAAGATCGTTCTGCCGGGTGTGGGCCATTTCGCGGCGACCAAAGCGCTTGATGACGCTGGATTGCGAGAGTGCATCAGCGAAGGCATCGAGGGCGGCACTCCTTTTTTAGGGATCTGTGTTGGCATGCAGTGGTTGCTCGCGTCGAGCGAAGAGGCGCCGGGCGTCACCGGCCTGGCGATCTGGGCAGGAGAATGCAGCCGTTTTCCCGTAGAGGTAAAGTCGCCGCATGTCGGGTGGAATAGCTTAGAAATTCGTCACCTTGCGTCCCGCCTGATGCGCGGAGTCCCTTCAGGCGCATTCGTCTATTTCACTCATTCGTATCGTGTGCCGCTGGTAACGGCGACGGTCGCGGAATGCGAGTACGGTGGCTGCTTTTCTGCAGTCGTTGAACAGGGAAATGTTTTTGGCGTTCAGTTTCACCCGGAAAAGTCCGGGCCTGTGGGACTCAGAGTTTTGGAAAATTTTATTGCATGCTGACGAAGCGCATTATCGCGTGCCTGGATGTGAATGCAGGCCGAGTTGTGAAGGGAACGCAATTCGTTGATTTGCGTGACGCCGGAGATCCCGCGGAACTCGCTGCGGCTCATAGCGCATCCGGCGCCGACGAAATAGTTTTGCTGGACATCACGGCCACGCATCAGAACCGAAAGACTCTGCTCGACACGGTTCGTCGCACGGCTAGGGAACTGTTCATCCCATTTACGGTAGGTGGCGGCGTGCGCACTCTGCCTGACGCGGCCGCGATCTTTGACGCCGGCGCGGACAAGGTCAGCATCAACTCTGCGGCAATTGCTGATCCTTCTTTGATCACATGCATTGCGCAGCGATTTGGTTCGCAGGCGGTCATCGTGGCGATTGACATCAAGCGAAATGGCGTCGGGTTCGAGGCATGGGTTTCCGGAGGGCGCGTACCCACCGGTCGTGATGCGGTCGAGTGGGCCAAGGAAGCCGAGAGCCGTGGAGCGGGAGAAATCCTGCTGACCTCAATGGACCGCGACGGCACCCGAGACGGCTTTGATTGTGAGTTGACGCGGGCAGTATCGCAGTCGGTCAGAATACCGGTCATCGCTTCGGGGGGTGCAGGCAACGCTGAACATTTTGTGAGAGTTTTTCAGGAAGGCATGGCTGATGCGGCGCTTGCAGCGTCTATTTTTCACTTCGATCTGAGCTCGATTGCGGAACTCAAAGGAAAACTTCGAGCCGCGGGAATTCCTGTGAGGCTGCCGTGCTGATACCTTCCATTGACCTCATGGGCGGAAAGATCGTTCAGCTGATTCAGGGCGAGCGTAAGGCTCTGGAGTTCGACAATTTCGACGAATGGATCGCGCGCTTCTCATTGTTTCCGCTTGTCCAGTTAATCGATCTTGACGCGGCCATGAGCAGGGGCAACAATGCTGCGCTGATTCATCGTTTTGTGAAGCAGCTAGCCTGCCAGGTTGGAGGAGGCATTCGTTCGATCGGCACAGCACGAGCCCTGCTCGACGCCGGCGCGCGCCGGGTGATAATCGGTTCGGCACTCATTAAGGATGGCGAAATCGACACCGATGCTGCAAAAGAATTCGCAGACAACTTCGGCGCCGACAAACTCGTTTTTGCCATCGACACGCGAGGAGGAAAGGTTGCAATTCGCGGCTGGAGGGAGATCACGAAAATCTCTCCGCTTCAGATGATCCAGGTTCTGGATCCGTTCTGCTGCGCCTTCCTCTACACCCACATCGACACCGAAGGCTTGATGGCGGGATTGCCACTCGATCCCGTGCGCCAACTGCGGGCAGCCACTACTCGGCAGTTGATCGTTGCGGGCGGCATCTCGAGCCATCAAGAAATTGCGTGCCTGCACAGCATGGGTATTGACGCCGTGGTCGGTATGGCGCTCTACTCCGGCCTTTTGAGACTTCCTGATACCATTCCAATTTCACAGTAAATTTCACCGGCCCAGTCGCGCCGATCAGGATTAAAAAAGGTGAGTGATTCAACGAGGTATGCTCCCGGATGGCCGGGAATTCCGCCGCGCTGGACATCAAGTGCCAAGAGCGGCGTGGGAACTGCGCTCAGCCGCACCAGCAAGGTCTGGTTCACGTTAAGCCACGGAATTTTGAATGAGATTTATTTTCCGCGCGTGGACATGGCCTGCACGCGCGACCTGGGCCTGATCGTTACCGATGGCCAAAGCTTCTTCTCGGAGGAAAAGCGGCACTGCCGGTTTGAAATCACGCCGGTCGAGCCGGGCGTGCCAGCGTTTCGGCTCATCAACACGGAGATCGGTGGAAAATACCGTATCGAAAAAGAAGTCTTTGCCGACCCGCATCGCAACGTGGTGCTGCAGAAGATCAAATTTGTCGAGCTGCGCACTGGACAACCGGGGGCGGCGGGTGTCCCCACACAGGTTGACGCGAAGTATCATCTGTATGCGTTGCTCGCCCCTCATCTCGGCAATAACGGCAGCAACAATACTGGATGGATCGGCGATTACAAAGGCGTTCCGA
>Ga0209580_10001554_pt1 | contig 10519 bp, 18 predicted proteins | sample Coa_R1_5_FD_187153 | JGI IMG/M metagenome (GOLD analysis project Ga0209580, IMG submission 187153) | Surface soil microbial communities from Centralia Pennsylvania, which are recovering from an underground coalmine fire - Coalmine... | ecosystem: Environmental > Terrestrial > Soil >...
GGGCTGGCTGGAGACGAATTGCTTGAGCTTTGCGCCCCAGGGCGTGGTCACCATCATGCCGCGGTCAATCGGCAACTTGTCGAACGGCGTGCCGGCCGTGTTCGCGTTGGTCGTGGCCGCCGGAATGTCCTGCAGGTTGGCCGGCGCCTCGGTTTCCAGAACGGCGGTGATGTTGGCGGCATTGTTGGCATTCAGGATCACGGCCTTGCGGAAGCTGCGCAGCTCGGCGAACAGGTCCAGCGACGGCGTGAATACCGGCACGCCGCGCACCTGGCCGGGGCGGAACTTCGGGAACCAGTGAATCACGTGCCGGGCCGGAATCTTCTCCACCTTCATGGGGTTCAGATCCGGGAAATAAAAGTCGCCGGGGTGATGCTTGAGCACGTGGTAGGCCACGGGCCGGCCGGTCACCGGATGCAGGTCGAGCCCATCGACCCACAGTTCGGTAAGGTTCTTCGGCGCGGGCGTGGTGACCTGGTCCGCTTCCACGTCCACCGGGTACAGCTTGACGGAGCTGTACAGATCCTCAACCGTCTTTAGGATCAGGAACCCTTCGCCGTCAACCGTTTTCGCGAGCTTGGCGGTGCGGAGCTTTTCGACGAGGCCGACTTCCTTCGCCCAGTCCTGCCAGGCCCGCTCGATTTGCTTGCCGCCGTTTCCAGCGACCTGGAGGGTGGGGCCTGTACCAATGAGGTCGTCGGCGTTCGAATTGCAAATGCCGAAGAGGTAGGGATTATTGGAGACTTCATAGCGGCTTCGCATGCGCAGCATGCGCCGGGTCTGAAAATTGTTGGCGGCCTTGGCCGACAAATAATCGGCCATCCACCATTGGCGCTGATTTTCGTCGGTCCAGAGGGCGTTGTCGTACCGGGCCTTGACCTGGTGGTGCTGCGCGGTCCGGGCAGGAGCGCTCTTCGCGCCCAGGCCCGTCAAGTTGCGCAGCCACTGGAGCATCAACCGATTCCGTTGTCGAAGTTGACCAGTCCGCCCAGGCCGCTGGCGCCGTTGTCGGCCATGGCGCCGGCCGGGATGAGCTTCGAGAGGTACAAGCCGCGCTGATGCAGCCCCACGCCGGCGGCGAGTTTCAGGTACTGGTCGGCTTTGATGAGCGACTCGATCGACTGCTCGCGCACGCTGCCGGCATCGCCGGAAACTTCCAGCGGCTGGCCCGCGGCGGTGGTGATCGTGGGGGTCAAATCGTTGGCCATGAAGCGCCTCAGAGGAGAGAACAGGCGGGCGAGCCAAACGAAAAAGGCCGCGCGGGTGTATGGCCCCACACGGCCTTTTGCATTGGCTGATTCGCAGCGGGAGCTACCCGCCGCGTCGCCCACCGGATTGTTCTCGCTGCAATCCTCTCACGCGGAATTGACAGATGCAAGCCAGAGCGGAGCGGAAAAAGCCAGAAATGTTTCTAGTTCTAGCGCTTGAGGGCTTTTTTTTCGCGCTCTTCGGTGCGCGTGTAATGGCCGCAGCCGGGGCAATGCCGGTAGCGCACCACGACGCCGCGGGCAGTTCTCAGGGTCCGGCGGACGTACAGGCGGCCTTTGCATTGCGGACAGCGGAAGCCTTTCATGCGTTTCGCGGCGGCTGCCGAGCGAATTTCCTGGCGGATTCTTGGCTAGCGGTTCCAGGCTTTATCCCCGTGGAAAAGCCGAGAATTTCATCAAAGCATGAATCGCAACTCTGACGGAGTTCTTTCGGGCGTTGATCGCCGTCTCCGCCGCAATGCGGACAAAGATCTTCTGGCGGAAGCTGGAATCCGGCGATCTGGCATTCAGCCATCACTTCCTCCCGTGCTTGTCGGCGTAAATCTCGCTCCACTTCTTGGGCGGAGGGCCTGGCGGCGGCGGCGGCGCATCGGTTGAAATGAATTGTAAACCCGAAACGGCGGCTCCGACAGCGCAACCGACCCAGCAGTCAAGCCAGTGATTCTGCTGGTTCTCGCGGTGCCCGGGCCGCAAACGCCATTCCTCGACCCGCCGGCCGCGGCCGAAAGTCGGCGTGCGGTATTCGCTGAGCAGGTGGATGGTCAGCAGGGGATGCTCCGCGATCGCGGCCCCGGGCAGGTAGAGCGACGCCGCCGAGCCGGCCGGCGCCAGCAGCCCTTCCGCCACAAACGACTTCCAGGAATTGACGTCGAAACTGATAAACTTCCCTTTCGCGGTCGTCTGGGCATCGACGCGCCAGTTCCATCCCATCAGGTCGCCCTGGTTTTTCTTATACTCATTCATCGGCTTGTCGCCGGCCCGCACGCCCTTGCCCTTGCTGGCGCGCAAGAGTGAGCGGTATACCGAGCGCGCAATCAAGTCATGCACGGTATCGGTTTCATACCCGGAGTCGATCAGGCACAGGGAGACCGGCACGGCCTGGCCGCCCTCCGCCTGCCGCCATTGCCGGGTGAGGATCTGCTTCAGGGTTTCGGTTAGGCCGTTGTAAATACGGACCCGCAATTCCTTGTGCGGGAAGACGGCCGAGAGCTTGGGGTTGGGCTCGCCCGCGGTGAAGAGCGGCCGCGGCTGGGGCGGGAAGGCGCCATACTCGAGTAATGAACCGCCGAAGCGATCGGTCCAGGCGGCGACGGACCAAAACAGGACCTCCTCCTGCACGTCGATAAAGGCGGTCAGGCGGTTGCAGTCCCTGGGGACGATGCCGCGCGGCTGTTGATTGAGCTTGGCGGCCAAGCAGGCCTCGTCGAGCTGGCGAATGTCGCCCAGGTCCTGCTCGATCACGGGCTGATTCTGGTACTCGCTGCAAAAGGCGCTCTTGCCGCGCGTGCAGTAGAGATGCATCGCGTGCTGAATGGCCGAGATTTCCCAGGGCTCCTTGCGCTCGGGCCACGAGGCGATGGCGCCGGCGTCGAGTTCTTCCCGATGCTCCAGGTAATGCTCATTGGCTTCCGTGTATTCGGGCGGATCTCGCTGGGCGCATTCGCGAAAAACTTCGAAATAACGCTCCCAGGCCTCCATGTTGCTGGGCATCGATTCGAGCAGCCGGGTGCGCTCGCCGCGCCATTGCGGGTACTGCTTGCGGTCCAGGATCTGGTCGATGAAATCGCCCGGGTAAATCACCGTGCAGGGCATGAAGGCGCTGATTGACTTGCCCGGGCCGGCCATGCCGAGCACATCGGCCGAGACCAGCTGCATGCGCGTGACGTTCTGAATGGGCGAACGGGCGCTTTCGCGCGTTTGCGGATCGTCGAGCAGCACCAGGTCGGGCCGGATTTCGGCGCCGGTGCTCGTCGTGGTGAGAGTGCCGCGGATCCCGTCGGCGGTCAGCCCGACGGCCGAGACAATCGTCCCGGAGGTCGGCACCATGCCGTCCGAGCGGAGGGCCCACTGCTTGGGCCAGTTCGCCGGCGGCGGTACCGTGGGCAAGACGATCCGGTCGCTACTCCATTCGATCAGAGTGGCCTCGCCCTGACACACTTGGCCGCTGGCGCGGTTGGCGATGCCGCCCAGGGCCTGGGCGGCCTGGCTGATCTCCGGAAAATCGGCCGCGAACTTCGGCAGAAACCGGATGTACATTTTCACCGAGCGCAGGTTGTCGCAGGCCTTGGAGTCGTTGGCGCCGATCAGCACCGGGTAGTGGCGGAACCCGTAAGCGATGGCATAGAGCACGGCCATCCGGCATCGCGTCGTTTTGCCGTCACCGCGGGGGTCGGCCATCGCGTAGAGGGCTCCGGCCCAGATGCACTCTTCCATCCGGGCGATTTCCCGCAGTTGGTTTTTCGACCAGCCGAGGTAAAAGGCCTCCGGGTTATAGGTCTCCATGAATTTCCGCAGCGACTTGCGGCAAGACTCGCGCCGCTCGATGTTGGCGATGTCGCGAATGGGGCCAATGTCGCGGCCCTTCTGTGATCGCTGGCGCGAGATGGCTGCCTGCTGTTCGCGGTAGGCGTCGTACTCCGTCGATTGGGTTGGCGCGGGAGATGGAGTCGGCTTCGCGGTGAGTTTCCGAGTTGGCTTCGGAGCAACTTTCGGAGCGGGTTTTCGTTTCGCAGACGGCGCCGGCTTTTTCGGCGTGGATTTCTTCTTCGGCTTGCTCCTGGGCGTCGGTCGGCGCGCGGCCATGCGATAATTTACCATCCAAAACTAACTCTGTGCTGGAATTCGTTTGTTCCCCACGACCCGCCGCCGCGCGCCGGTCTCCGGAAGGACCCGAGATTTTAATCCTGTGGCCCATACATAGCCACGAATAGGGCCGCAGAATCGAATAGGGCTGGATCATGATCTCCCTCCCCGTTGAAACTCCCGCTGGGTGTTCATTTTTCTTTTCCTCGATCGACCGGCTTCATCTCGGTAGCGAGAGCGTGCATGGTCTTCACCAAAAACTTGTAATCCCATTTCATCCATCGCAAACAGATCATGTCTTCTCCGGAGATTTCCAAGCCGGGCGTGAACGAACGGCAGCCATGACACACATGCCGATGCCGTTTATCCCACGCCTTTTGACCGGCGCGTCCTTCCTAACGCGCATCATTCCGCCATTGCTCCCTGCAAGATGCTGCGCTCGAGATCCGTCAAGTCCCATTGGGCCAGGATCACGAAGAGGCTCGGCGTCAGCCGGCGGAGCAAGAGCGGGTCGCCGGGGAGCGTTTGCCATTCGCATTCCCAGAGGATGAAATAACCGCCGAGGCTGCGTGGCCGAACGCTCAACGGGATCGTCGGCACATCGGCAAAGCTGCTCTCCTCCTTCGCGCCGCTAGGAAGAAAGCGGCGCGGTATTGCGATGCCACGCGCCCGGCAGTCGCTATCTTCCCAGCGACTCATGAACTTCGCACGCTGCCGCCAGAAGTTCATCTGATAGCAGCAGCGCTTCCAATTCGCCCGCGCGATCGCGAGTTTTGGCAGGCCACGCGCATCCAGCGGGCACGTTTGGAAAGTTTGCAGCAGGTTGAGCAGGACCTCGCCCTGGGCCAGCGCTTCATAGCCGACCAGCAGAGCGCGGTCCACATCCGTGGCCTGGTCGGCTTTGCCTTCCAGGTCGAAGCGATATTGTTCGGCCAGCGCTTCGGCTTTGTCGCGCGGCATGGTGATTGTTATTGCATTCATCGTTGTTCCTCGCGATGTTGTTTTTCCTTTTGATAGCCCTACCGGCTTTCCCCGATCGCCCTTCGAAGTTTCGCGCGGATCTCCTCCGGCCTGGCCGCAGCGGCGACATCGCGCTCGCGCTTCTCGCGCTCAGCCTTGATGCGCGCGGCTTTCTGGTCCACGGTTTCGCCGGCTGCCGGGCCGGCCCTCGGCCGCATGCGCTTCATGAACTCGCTCGGCCATTCGATTTTCGGCGGCTTCGCCAGGCCCTCGAGGATCGCTTCCTTCGTCAGGCCAGCGTCGAGTAAGTCGGCGAACATGGCCTCGAGCTCCTCGCGGCTGCAGGGCCTGCCGGCGCCCTTGCGCAGCCCCCATTCCAGGAACAGCTCGCCAACCGCCTGCTTTTTTGATGGAGCTAAAGAAGAGGGAGGGGGGTGCGGGGTCTTGTCAGGCGCCGGCGCCCCTCCCTCTCTTTCTTCTCTACTCTTCTCTTCTCTGGTGACCGTTTTGTTACCAACACCCGGTAACGGATTGGTAACGAAATCGGCCGGCTGCTCACGCCGTTTGGCACGGTCCCGATAGGTCGATTGCTTTTCGGCGGGCGTCAGAGGGGCGTTGTGCTGCCTGAAGTTAGGGAGAATAACGCCGTCCTGATCGCCGTCCTTTACCTCGGCCCAGCCGACAGCGACCATCGCCTTTCCGACGCCAGGGCAACCCGCCATGAGGTCCAGATCGGGGATGGAAATGTGGGCCAGCACAAGGTGATCGCCCTCGAACTTGCCATACTCGCGTGACGCACTCCACACGCGCAAAAGTAACGCGCAGGTAACGCACCGTAACGCGTCGTCGCTGACAATTTGGCCGTTGATCGGCCCGGAGCCTCCAGGCGTCAGCCATTCCCGGAAGTCCTGGTTCCTGTGCAGCACCCTTGCGAGCGCTATCAGTTTGGGCGACTGCATGAGGCCGCCGCGCATCTTAATCCAGTCGCCCGCCATAGCGTGTCATCCCTGCAGATTCATGAAACAGCGCCGGCAGACCGGCGATCGTCCGCTCGATCACTTGGCGGGCGTGCTCACGCCAGCGCGATAGCGTCTTTCGGGCCATAGTTTCAGTTCTCCGGTCGCCCTCGCTTCGTTCTTCCAATAATTGGGTGGATGCCGGCGCATGCGCTGCAAAGCATCGGCCGAACCCAATAACACGGCACGCAGGTACGCTTCACACATTGCGAGCAATCAATGTCGGTGCAGCCGCATTCAGCGCATACGTCGATGCCGCGCTCGCGCAGAATAGGGGCGAGCGCGGCGAATTGCTGGCGTGCAACCTTCGCCGGTGGACTGTGCCTGCTGCCGCAGGTGAACACTTTCACGGCCTGCGCCAGCATGCGTAAAAGTCGTTTCGTCGGCACGCGCGAATATTCCGATGGTTCGGGTAGCGTGTAAAGTTGATGGGCTGGGCGTGTCATGCCGGCACCGCCTCCTTCTCGCGCTTTTTGTCGATCGCGTCCAGCCAGCCCAGGCGCATGCCGCGCCGTTCGATCGCGCCGAGCTCGTCGAGCGTCAGGTGCCAGACCGCGGCCGTCATCTCGCGCGACTGCCGCACCGTCTGCTGATTCAGCACCGGCAGCGCGTCCTGGGCTTCGACCAGGTAGCGAAAGATTTTCTTGTCGAAATGATGCGTCGGCCGGCCCATTACTATTCCTCGCTTGGATTCGTGACTGTTCAGCTAGAACGGTTCTCAAGCATCATCATCAGTTGCTTGCCGATGAATTCCGTGTAGGCCGGCGGGATAGCCTGCGCCAATTCGGCTCGGCTTTTCATCCAATCAATCTGCATTGCCGCTTCGCCCTCTTCGCGTTTGAAGTTATGGCCCGCCAAACAGACAAACGGCGATTGGCCACGATCATAGGCGCGATGGGAATTAGTGAGCATTCCGGGCGGATGCTTTGGATGAGTCGGCTGCAATAGCATTTGGTTGGATTCGAACCACCTGTGCCGCAGCACCCTCAGCTTGAACATCATCCCGCAAAGCATTATCGAAGGTGTTTTCATGGGAGCGCCTTGTACGTTTTCCATAATCCACGGCTTGCCGATTTCGTCCAGAAGCAACCGGCATGGCTCGATTAGGTTTGGATGCTTCTCTCTTCCCTTCTTTCCATGAACCGCCGTTGAAACGCTGAACGCCTGGCACGGTGGGCTCGCGTGAATCACATCGAAGTCTTCCAGGAAGTACCATTTCCCGTCCACATTTGTCTTTCCTCGGCTCGAAATCATTTCAAGAAACTGAATCGCATCGTGCTGTACAAACTCAAACGGGTATCTCGGCATCGGCCTGTTATCCACGCCAACAACATCGAAGCCGGCGCGATGGTAGCCAACCGAACAACCGCCAGCTCCGCAGAACAGGTCTAAAAGTCTCGGCCTCATTTCAGTCCTCGCGGCCTTCTAGCCCTACCGATCCTGCCGCACTTCAAGCCTGACCTGTTCAGCTATTCCGGTTTGTCCTTGATTGTGCATTTGAACGGTTTTTGACAAATACCGCACTTGCCGATGACAGATTCCGGGCCGGGAGGATGGACGAAGAAGCGCGATGAACCGTCCAATAGACCGGCCCATTGCTCAGCCCCGGCTTTGCTGAATGTGTTCGCATCCAGTTTGACAATGTGTGTATGGCCGTTTTCGCAAGTGGCTGTTATTTCCCAAAAACGCTCCAAGGGAGGTTTTGGGCAGTTGCCGCTGTAGCCGTGGAATTTGAACATCTCTTCACCAGGCGGCATCGGTTCGCCGCACAGTTCGCATTTAGCTTGCTCGCTCATCAGATCACTCCTCTTTGTTGTTCTTCGATTGAATCGGCAGCACGCAGAGCTTCCAAAATCTGCATGTCTCCTTGTCTGTTCTTTCCAAGTCGAATTCTCTCAGCAGCCCAAGCTCGAATCGCGTAAGGTGTTGCTATGTCGCGGCCAAGTAGCACAAAAACCCATTCGTTCGGTTTGGCTTTGCTCATGCAGCTATCAGGATCGGCCAACTCCTCATGCTTCAGCATCAGTTTTCTCCTTTCAAAAACCGTTCTAGCCCTACCGTCGCTGCCTTTTCCACGCGGCCGCCACAATCGGCGCCTGCGCGGCTTGCAATTCGTCGATCGAAAGCGTGCCGGCTTCATAGTCGGCCCAGGCCGCCTCCAGTGTGTTCCGCTCGCCCGTGGTCATAATCGCGTGCAGCCGGCCGCGCTCAAAGGCGAGCCGCGCCGCCGCCAAGCATTCAGTTTTCGTCGGCTTCGCTTTCACGTTCCTCCTCCTCGCCATCCGGCGGCGCGTGGCAGGCCGTGGCGTCGATGTGATCGCAGCTCGGGCAGACCAGCACGTCGCCGATCCAGGCCAGCAGCCGCTCGCCACATTCGCAGTATTGGCCTTCAGGTTGTGGCATCGGGAACCTTCCCTTCCTCGCGAAGCAGCCGCCGGTAGTCATCGACGGCTTCGTCCATTCGCTCTAGCAGACCACGAACGTTATTCAGTCCGTGGACATCCCAATCTCGAAACTCGCAAGCGCAAGCGACAATTCGAGCAACGGCGTCGGCAGCCGTCTTGGATTGAATCGGCTCAGGCTTCTTTCGGCGCCGGCCCATGAGTTCACCGCCTTCGTTTCGCCGGCGACTTCTCCGCCGGCTCGGCCGGCGCCTCGATCGCCGGGGCGTGGGCGTCGATCTCGATGACTTCCGTGGGCGGCTCCGCCGGTGGGAGCGCTTCGAGCCCATTGCTGGCCCGGAATTGCTGCCGGGCCTGCCGCACGTCGTCGCGATAGCCGCGGATCTCGTTGGCCAGGTCCTTCAGGGCCTGCCAGATGTGACGCAAAATTCCCATTGGAACTCCTTGGGGTTAAAGTTTCGCCTGCCGAGGCTTCCAGCGCAGAGGGACACTTCCCACAAGTGCCACTCAGCCACGGCCAGGCGAATTGGCCAGCTGCGGATTCGAACCGGAGCAACGCGAAGATGGCAAGTATTGTCTTTCGCGTCGCGGCAACCATGCCGCCGGCCAGAAAGCTACTTCGGCGATAGCACGCGCTCGGGCTGATCGTGCGGACCGCCGCTCGGTTTTTCAGGAACTGGCGCAGATGCCTCGACAAGTTCGCATTGCGGAGCGTCGAACGATTGCGACTTCAGCGGCAGCCCATCCTTGTCCAGAGTTTCCTTCTGAACGGAAATCGTAGTGCAGCCATTAATCCACTTGTGCACGCCGGTAACGACGCCCTCGAAACCGCTGATTTTGTCTCTCGCCCTGTCGCCCGGTTTGAATTCGGCCATGGGATCTCCTGTTGTGAAAGTTTCCAGGGCCCCGGGAACGCCCCGACGGCCTACACAAGCAAGCTTTCTCACATCAGCCGCCAAGGCCCTGGAATTGCCTGGGGATGGATTCGAACCACCATCTGCCGATGAGTTCGGTCACGAATCAACGGCCGCTCTGCCATTTGAGCTACCCAGACCAAACCCGCCGCCCCAGTGCGGACGGCGGGCACCTAGGACGCAAACTAGCAAGGCGCCTGGCCGGAGGCGGCCGGGCCCGGTGCTGGTCACTCGGAGATTCGCGGGAGCCGGCCGGGGTGGGGACGCACCGGCCGGTGTTTCCATCGCCCGCCGTTGGCACGCCGCTTTCCTTCGGCTGCCGAATGCGATCCCTGCACCGCGGCCAAGTGCGCGGCGGGCGAAGTCGTGAATATCGCGAAATTGCGATCATGCGAAGTCCTTTTCGTTTTCTGTTAAACTGCCGGCTTCTGCTTGCGCGGCATTTTCTTTTCATCGATCTGCATTGCGCCGTAGACGTAGACGAGCGACAGCTTGTAGGGCTGCGGGTATACTTCGACCTCCGCGAAGTCCAGCGACTCCATGGCCTGCGTGTGCCGGCCGACTTCCGGAATCCAGCAACAGGGCGAGAGGGTCACGGTCGTGAACGACCTGTGGGTCACCTTGCCGACGTAGAAGAAGCCGAACGTCTGAAAGAAGTAACATTTTCCAATCTCAATTTCTTCCGGGTCCATCAGTTCATCCCCCGTAGCCTCAAGCAGCGCGTCGTGCAACATCCAGTGCGGAGTGCCGTGCCGGAAAAACTTCCGAACTCGCGCGCGAAAACAAATATCCAACCACGCCGGCGGCATCATGGGTTAATTGCTCATACTCCCGCTCCAGCTCCTGCTCCCGCTCCTGCTCCAGCTCACGCTCCCGCTCCAGCTCCTGCTCCCGCCCCTGCTCCCGCTCCCGCTCCCGCTCCAGCTCCCGCTCCTGCTCCCGCTCGCGCTCCTGCTCCAGCTCCCGCCCCTGCTCCCGCTCCTGCTCCAGCCCCTGCTCCCGCTCCTGCTCCCGCTCCTGCTCCAAATCCACAAGAACCACGCCGGCGCCAGCATCATGGGTTAATTGCCCCTGCTCCCGCTCCAGCTCCCGCTCCTGCTCCCGCTCCTGCTCCCGCTCCTGCTCCCGCTCCTGCTCCTGCCCCTGCTCCCGCTCCT
>Ga0209580_10001558_pt1 | contig 10490 bp, 10 predicted proteins | sample Coa_R1_5_FD_187153 | JGI IMG/M metagenome (GOLD analysis project Ga0209580, IMG submission 187153) | Surface soil microbial communities from Centralia Pennsylvania, which are recovering from an underground coalmine fire - Coalmine... | ecosystem: Environmental > Terrestrial > Soil >...
CGGCTTCGTCTTTCGTCTTGCACATGACGACACCTTTGCCGGCAGCGAGTCCGTCGGCCTTCACCACTACGGAAGCGCTGAACCGAGAAAGTGCGCTCTTCACGTCGGCCATCGAACTGCAGATCGCGTAGTGCGCGGTCGGAATCCGGCGCCGATTCATGAATTCTTTTGCGAAACTTTTGCTGGTTTCGAGTTGCGCCGCGGCTTTGGTCGGACCAAACACCGGCCATCCCCGCCGCGTGAATTCGTCCACTACGCCGAGTTGCAGCGGCAGCTCCGGGCCGACAACGGTCACGTCAGGGCGCAATTGGTTTGCCAGCGCTACCATGGATTCCAAACTTTTCTGGTCGACAGAGAAACACTCAGCCTCCTGGCTTATTCCGCCGTTCCCCGGCGCACAATAGATTTTCGAAATACGCGGAGATTGCCGCAGCTTCCACACCAGCGCATGCTCGCGCCCGCCACCGCCGATCACGAGAACTTTCATAAGAAGAGGAAAAACAAGGTTAGGGTCAGGAGAAAATTGTGTCAAACCGGGCTGGGGGCGGTGTATAGGCCCGACAAAATGCTCCCTCCCACAATTGTTCTCCCTTTTAGCTGTACTACGTGTTATAGTACGCGGCGTGATTCCATTTCGGGTAACATTCCGACCCGGCAGCTCGATATGCGAACAAGTTGTATATGCTGCAAAGAAGGCAATCATTTCCCGACAACTTCGGGAGGGTGATGCATTTCCGTCCGTGCGAGTTCTGAGCAGAGAACTCAAGATCAATCCCAACACAGCACACAAGGTCGTTGCGCAACTAATCACGGCGGGCCTGCTTGAGACGAGACCTGGAATTGGGACGGTTGTATCAGCACTACCCGAATCGACGGATACTCAGCGAAGCCAAGTGCTTCAGAACGAAGTGGAAGAGCTTGTCGTGGAAGCAAAGAAACTCGGCATTACGTTTGATGAAGTATCCCGATCTATTTTGGAGCACTGGAAGGGTCTTGATGAAGCAGGATCAAGCAGGGGAGGACGCAAGGGACGATGAACACCGCGATACGCACCGAGAACCTCACCAAGCGATTCGGCAAATTAGAGGCTTTACACGGACTCAATCTCTCAGTACCAGAAAACGCAATATATGCACTCGTAGGCCCGAACGGTGCTGGCAAAACCACAGTCATAAAAGTGCTCATGAACATCTTCAAAGCGACACTCGGCCATGCCCAGGTTATGGGTAGAAGCTCGACAGAACTATATGGGCAGCGGCTTGCGTCTATCGGGTATGTCTCGGAGAACCAGGAATTGCCAGATTGGATGCGCGTCGAAACTTTTATTGCATTCCTGAGGCCGTTCTATCCCACCTGGGACCGTGGCTTGGAACATCAACTCATCAAACAATTCGATCTGCCATTGAATCGCAAGCTGGGCAAATTGTCGCGTGGAATGCGAATGAAAGCAGCTCTGCTGAGCGCACTTGCCTTTCACCCGAAACTTATTGTGCTCGATGAGCCGTTCACTGGATTGGACCCCCTAGTACGGGACGAGTTGATCCAAGGATTGCTTGAACGTGCTGAAGAATCGACGATTTTTATTTCGTCCCATGATCTAGGGGAAATCGAGAGCTTCGCGAGTCACGTGGGCTATCTCGAAGAAGGACAGTTGCGGATTTCCGAGGAATTGACGGCGCTTTCTGATCACTTTCGCGAAGTCGAATTGACGTTTGACAGCCCGCCTCTGATCCCGGACAAGGTGCCAGATGAATGGATGCACCTGAGTTCGTCTGCGATGGTGCTTCAGTTTGTCGACAGCCACTTTGATAAAGACAAAACAGATGCACAGATTCGAAATTTGTTTGGAGATGTTCGGAATGCAACGTTTAGTCCGATGTCCTTGAGATCAATATTTCTCGCCATGGCCAGATCAAGACGTGAACAACGATGAGGCGTTACCGATGAACCAAATCTGGAATATTTTCAGAAAAGATGCACGTCACTATTGGCGCGAAATTGCTGTCTCCGCAGCTCTCCTCTGTGCATACGGGTGGATTGACGTGCGTGGCTGGGCTCAACAAGATGTACTTGAAACCCGAATATTCGCCTATCGATTTCTTTCCGGGCTCGTGGATTGGCTGCTTCCCATCGCTTGGACCTTTTTGGTTGTTCGCGTCGTGCAAGGTGAATCGTTAGTAGGCGATCGCCAATTCTGGGTTACACGACCATATGAATGGAAGAAACTGCTGCTTTCAAAGTTCCTATTCTTGTTGGTGTTTCTAAACTTGCCGCTGCTGATCTTGGACGTGGTTTTGCTCGCAATAGCAAAATTTTCGCCGTTACATTACGTGGTTGGACTACTGTGGATGCAACTCCTTATTTTGTTGTTCTTGGCAATACCAGCCATGGCTCTCGCGAGCGTAACAGCCACTATCGTGCAAACGTTATTAGGTCTATTGGTGATCGCACTTTATATGGTTGGGATGGCAGCTCTTGCATCTCAAATCCCCAATTCGGACTTCTCCGGTCCCGTAGATTTTCTGCCTGGCTTCTTGTTTCTTGGAACATGCATTGCGGTGATCATTATTCAGTACGCAAGGCGCAAGACCGGCATATCGAGGCTGCTAGTTATAGGTTTGGGAGTGGTAGTCCTAATCATTTTGGTCGCTACACCCTATCGAACCATTGTTGCCCATGAATTCCCAATCCTAGGTGGCTCAAAGCTCCCTTTTCAGCTGACAGTGTTGCCTCCCGACACAGCGGGGAATAGAAGCGCGGACAACGAGAAAGAGGTCACTATTCAGCTGCCGTTTGGCGTAAGCGGCCTGACCTCTGACTCAATTGTGATTGTAGGTGGCATATTTGTGAGCGTCGATGCCGCTGGTGGTGTGAAATGGAACTCAGGATGGAAATCTCCTGGTTTGTTTCTTTTCCCGGAGCAAAAAAGTGCACGGATCGAATTTACGATGCCACGAAAGGCATTTGATCGCATGCAGTCAGCACCCGTCGATCTTCGCCTTGAAGTTGCATTTACAGTGTTTCGCGACCAGACCAGCAGAGTCTTGTGTTACCGCGAGGCGAATTTGTGATAAGCAACGGTGGACGGTGCTCCATTGAGGGCGGCTATGTCCAGAATATCCGTTGCCGCGCTCCATTACGCCGACCTCCGTTCCTACTGATGACTACCGACATGACAAACACCAAGTGTCCACTTCAAAAAGGCGAGGCTACCCCCAGCCCTGGCGACATCGCGCGTGGATGGACTCAAAACGGCGATTCTGATCCTGCAGAACTTGGTATCAGTCCGATTGTCACTTTCAATTTGTACCTTTCCCACTCAAATGGAGGTTTTGGGACCAAGTTCGAGGGTAATGGTGTTTGCCCAGGGGCGCGAATTCTGCTCAGCAATCCGACACCGCTATTCCGAAATCAATTTGCAATGCAGCTGCACGCGCTAAATCTTTCAGAGTATCGAGAGCAACCGTTCCAATTTAGCTTCGAACCTGAAAAGAAATAGCCAGACCTGTATTCAAGCCAATTTCGAGCTCTGCAACCACCGCATGAATTCTTGATACGAATTGCGCTTCACTGGTATTCCTCTAATTAGTTTCCGGATAAAGTTTTTGCGATCAAATCCGCTTTCGCGAGCGCATTTATTTATTCCAATATCCAGGATTTTCTTCTTTATTTCCTCACTCGCGATTACTTTTTTCGATCTCCCGTATTCTGTGGTTTTGAATTCCAAAATACTAATTTCGTCGCCTTCTTCCCATTTGCGATCTGTTTCCTTGCCGACGTACCCGATTTCGCCCCGTAATAACGTGCGCACGCTTTAGCAATCCGCGTGTATCGGCCTCACAGGTATTTCCACTCGGTCCTAGGCTTTTAGCTTCGGGATGTTCTTGGTAATCGATCAGAAGCCGATCGAATTGCGACGGGAATACTGCATTTTCAGGAAATTTATCGACGTCTTTGCAATTGACCATTCGATATTTCTTGCCATCGTGGCGGGTGGCCCAGGCTTTTGATCTCGCCGGCATTACCAACACAGAGGGGTGCCCCGCTCTTCGCGTTCTGTGCGAAGGCGGGAACCGGAGCTACCTGCAGCGATGGGCTGGTCGAGCCGCATGCGCTCGAAACGAATAATTCTTGCTTTGGGCTCATGAGGGAGCATTTTGCCGCCGCCATATACTACCCCGTCAAACCGGGGCTGGGGGTAATTCTATGGGCGGAATGTTGCTACACCTAAGGGGAGAGTGAGACATCCGACCTACGCATCGATAACAACCGATTACATTCCTGGAAGTCTCTCAGTTCAGACGGCGATCAGGCCAGCGTTGCGGCCTCTGGACGCGGCACAAATTTGTAGCCTACGCAATAGATGGTCAAGAAATGAACCGGATTAGAAGGCTCTGGTTCGAGTTTCTGCCGTAATTTCAAAATGTGATTATCAACTGTGCGGGTTGTGGGATAGCAGTGGAATCCCCAAACCTGGTTCAGGAGTTCCTCGCGGGAAAGAACGCGGTCGGAATTTTGCAGCATAAATTTCAGGACCTTGAATAGCTGCGCGGTGAGGGAAAGCGGCTGACCTTGGCGCCTCACCTCCATCTTGCGAAAATCGACGCACACGTCACTAAACGAGAAGACATTGGTGATGTGTAGGTGTGAGCGTCGATTGGCCGCATTGACGCGTGCCAGCAGTTCTCTTCCATTAAAGGGCTTGACGACATAGTCGTCAGCCCCCGATTCGAGAGAAAAGACCCGGTCGAGCACGGAAGAGGACCGGCCCAGGGCAATGATTTGAACGCCCGGATTGACGAACCGTATCTCTTCATAAATCCCCGCAGTCGGAATGTTCACCGCCTGAAGATCTAACAGCAGCACCGATACCGGAGTGCGCAGAAGCTCTTTGCAGTCCGCCCAACTCTCGGCGACGTCCACCGCATAACCGTTGACGCTGAAGAGTTCATGCAGCTCGGCCTGGGTTGCCGGATCACTCTCTAACAAAACGATGCGCTGCAGCGGCGGCAGCTTGGCAGTTTCCAGAAAAGTCGTTGCAACCGAAGCCACGGACAGTCCTCCTCTGATCCAAGGATCGGAGCGATCGAAAACCTCTACATCACTCGGTCTTCTGCCAGCCTCAAGCCTATAAACGGAGAGCAATTGACTACTTCCACGCCGGCTAGCTTCAAGGTCCTGAGCAGGGCAATACCCTCGCGGTCGATAAAAGAAACGCCGGCCAGATCAACTATCAGCTCTCTGCCAGTGGCGAGCACCCCACCGCAGCAGCGATGCAGTTCTCCCACTGAAGGACCGCCCAGATGACCTTCCACGCGAAGCGTTTCGCCATTACGAGAAGTCGCCAGCGTTGAAATTTTGAGAATGTGCGGTTGCAAGTATCTCCCCTTCTTCCCACTACGGTTGTGGCACATTCGTCGGATACGGGTTCGTGTTGGCACGCACTTGTTCACTTGACGCTTAGTACAGATCGCATCTTTCCCGCGACGGAATGCTTCAAGCGGCACAAATCGGATCGGACGAGGCATAAACCAGCAGTTCATAAAACACCTCTGCTTCATCCTCGTTCGAGATGGAGCGATAAAGAGCCCACAATTCAAAGTCACTCACATCACACGACACCAGCCTCGATATCTTCAGGCGCTTGGGGGTTAATTCCCTCGGGTTTCTCCAGACGATTTCCAACATTGGAATCCTTCAACGCCACGAACGGTACCGCCAGCTTGGGAACAGCACCTCTACACCATCTTGAAACCCCCCGGGCGTCCCGCGCCCTGGGTAATGAAGCGGGGAGGGCTTCACCAAACTTGCAGAACCGCCAACTATGCGGTGGCTTAGTGCACACGTGGTGCCAAAGCATGCAAGGCGCACCCCTGGAGTGAATCTCATTGAAAGCAGGTTAGTTGCGCAGTTTCTTGTGGTTGGAGCCCAAGCAGGAGGCCTCAATATTCCGTGGTTAAGAGACGGATCAGCGAGGTTTTGGGGATCTGCCCTCAATATTTGGTGGGGAAGGATTCACTGGGCAGGCCGCTGGATTTTGAGCTTCTTCATGCGCGCTCGAAGCGTACTCGGGTGAAGATCGAGTATTTGAGCTGCGCCGGTCGGGCCATCGATGATGCCGTCGGTGCTTTCGAGCACTCGAAGGATATGTTCCTTCTCGATCTCTTCCAGCGAACGCCGAACGCTTGGTTGATCTGGCCTCATTGCCGGCTCCCGAGGATCTTTGGCTGAGCCAACCGTCGTACTTTGAGTTGCCGGAGCCCTGGCCTCATGAATCGGAAGAAGATCGCGGCCCATAGTAAGTACTGAGCCTCGACAGAGCACAACGCCCCGCTCAATAACGTTTTGCAATTCGCGGATATTTCCCGGCCAATCATAGGCGACCAGATGATTCATGGTTTCTTGCGACACCGACAGCACCTTCCTGCCAAATCTCTGGCAAGAACGCTCGAGGAAGAAAAGTACCAGCTCGGGTATGTCGGCACGGCGCTCGCGAAGCGCCGGCACCCGCAGCGGAAGCACGTTCAGGCGATAGAAGAGATCGGAGCGAAATCGCCCGGCGCGAACGTCTTCCTCGAGATTGCGATTGGTGGCAGCGATGATCCTCACGTCCACCTTTTTCGTTCGGCCGCTGCCTACGGGCTGAAACTCATGTTCCTGGAGGACGCGTAAGAGCTTGATTTGCGCCTCTGCCGGGAGTTCACCAACTTCGTCGAGAAAAAGCGTACTGCCGGCGGCCAACTCAAAGCGGCCAGTTGCGTCCTGGAGCGCGCCCGTGAACGAGCCTTTGACGTGCCCGAAAAGTTCGCTCTCGACGAGTCCCGCGGGAATTGCCCCGCAATTGACCGTGACCATGGCGCGTCCGCTGCGGCGGCTCCGCGAATGAATCGCGCGAGCCAGCAGTTCCTTCCCGGTACCCGTCTCACCATGAAGAAGCACACTCGCATCGGTGGGCGCGATCACTTCAACATTGTGCAGCAGCTCCAGCAGTGCAGGACTATTCCCCACAATCTCATCGAAGTTATGTTGCCGAAGGATTTCTTCCTGCAGGTACACGTTCTCGGCTTCGATTCGGGTCTTCAACTCATTGATTTCTTCGTAAGCCTGCATGTTTTCGATGGCCAGCGCCACCTGAGTTGCCACTTCCTGTAAGAACTCGGCATCTTCTCCGGAATACTGATTCAGCACCTTGCTGCCCACATTTAAAGTTCCAATGCACTTTCCCCGGGCCAACATAGGCACGACGCAATCCGATCGAATACCCTCACTCGCCAGCCGCCGATCGTTGAAGTACTTGCCTTCTTTCTCAAGATCGCGCCGGAGTGCCGCGCGCAATGTCTGATAAACCCACCCCGCTACGGAATCTTTGCGATCGAACTCCAGGCCGGCGCGGAAATAGTCCGATTTGACCTCGCTGTCCATACTGACAAAACGGAAGGTTTCTTTGTCGGGCTGGTAAAGAGTGAAGGCACAGCGATCGAAGTGAATCACTCCGCTCAAGACCTTGGAGATGGATTGCAGCAATGCGTCCCGGCCGAGACTGGTGATAATCGTGTTATTGATTTCCAGCAGCGTGCGCGAGCGCTCGGCAGCATGCAAGACCTGCGCGTTGAGCGTCGCGATCTTTTCGTACGCCTTCATGTTTTGCACGGCGAGTGCGATCTGCGCAGCCACTTCCTGAAAGAACGAAGCGTCCTCGTCGGAGTATTGACTTACCTTCTTGCTCGCGAGGTTTAACGTGCCGATTGTCGTGCCGCGCGCAATCATCGGCACAACACAGCGAGAGCGCATGCCTTCTTCAAGCAACGGTTTTTCATTCTTGAACTCCAATTCACTGGCAAGGTCGCGTCGAATGATGTGACGCTTATGATCGAAGACCCAGCCAACGCTGCTGTCTTCGCGGCGGACCTCCTGCCCGACATGAAAAAAGCGCACCACTCCTTCCAGCGCGAGAATGCGAAAGCTGTCGCTCTCGGGAACGTGCAGGACGATGGCAACGGCGTCGAACTGCAGGACCCGGTGAAGCGCCTTGGAGACCGCACTGAGAAGTGAATCCTGGGTCAAGCTGCTGATGATGGCGTTGTTGACTTCGAGGAGCGTGCGAGCGCGTTCCTCGCTTTTTCTCAACGCCTCGTCAATGGGCGTGTGGTTGTTCGGGTCCCCGGAAATTGACACGGTACGCTCCCGCATGCTCCTGGTGGCTAGACGCATCGAAGAACGTCACTCATCTACCTTCAGTGCGACGGCACTTCCCATCTGCACTGTTTTGCCTGCGACCTGCCCCTCGGGAAAATCACGTTGCTTCGTGAAACTTCGTTCGTGATTTCCACGCGAATATGGGAACGAAGCTTGTCCGGGTTTGGCCCCGGATTGCAGACCAGCTTCGCAAAGCGTTATGGTTGCCCATTCTACATTTTTCCGGCCAGATGGACACTTGGGGTGATAAATCACGACTTCAACCCCTGAACGGGGCTCAGGCACTCATATCGCGTCAGGGCCTTTAATGGCGGCTTTGAGCAAAACTGCACAGACCGCAAGACGTCGGGTGAGTATCTTCTAGGCATGTCGAAAACCGACGAACAGGTCCCAAGAAGCGGAACCTATAGGGTTTCCCACGCACATGTGATTCGCGACATCAGGCTCCTGAAAGGCAGATCTTTCCCGCTTGCCCCAAATGCTCATCCAGCATGGAATTTCTTTTGATCAGCGGCATACCTGTTGAATCGGCAGCCGAACGATTTCGCTTGCTGATGCAAGGCCCCGTGCTCTACGCATCGCCTCAGCCATAACCGGCGGTATCACTCCTGCGGGTCAAGTGGCGCTGGGCCTTATTTCATCCCGTCCAAAATCGAGCCTACGATTCCTCCAACTACGCCGCCTTCAACCGTCTGTCTTGAGGCTTCGCGCGGCAAATAGTGCTCGATTGCGTGGGCCAGCTTTGCAATCGGCAGCGTCTGTAGCCAGATCCTTCCCGGCCCGGTCAGCGCGGCAAGAAAGATTCCGTCTCCGCCGAAAATCATGTTCTTGATGCCGGGCACGGTCGTGATCTGGAATGAGACGCTCGCTTGAAAAGCGCCAACGTGGCCGGGATGGACGCGCAACGTTTCGCCCGGCTGCAGGTCGCGCATTACGAGCTCACCGGAAAGTTCAAGCCACGCGGTTCCTTGCCCGCTCAGCTTTTGCAGCAGAAAGCCGTCGCCGCCGAAAATGCCTGCGCCGAGCGACTGCTGGAAGCCGACAGAAATCTGGATCTGCGGAGTGGCGCACAGAAAGCCGTGGCGATGAATCATGTATTCGTGTCCCGGCGAGACGTCGACCGGCACAATGTGTCCGGGCAATTTTGTGGCAAAGGCCAGCTCACTACCAGCCCCGACGGCCCGGTATTCAGTCATGAAAAGGGATCCGCCGCCGGCTACGCGCCTGATCACGCCAAATAAGCCTCCGCCCCCGCCGAACTGCGTGTGCGTGGTCATCTGGATCGAACTGCCCATCCACGACAGCTCTCCTGCCTCGGAGATGATCGACTCGTTGGGTTCGAGAGCAAATTCCAGGACCGGCATGGTGGTTCCGGTGATACGGTTCTGCATAAAAGTCTCCGAGATTGAGGTAAAAAGCGGGATCGCGAAAGGCTTTAGTGTAACTCGCCGACACAGCGAAAGTGCTGATCGGCTATCAAGACAGTGAAGGGCTCCGATGTCGCACCCATACATACGGGTAAACCAGTACCGCGAACCCATGATTCCTTAATCTTCTGCGCACCGCTACGGCACGGCTCATGGCGAAAAATTACCGTCTGGCTGGAAAAATTTCCTACAGCATTTGATTTGGCGTGAGAGAGCAACTGTTGAGGTTGCTAAGGGGTTCCAATATGTCGAAGCGCGCCCAGAAAGGGGAGTTTATGATGGACACCAGCAAATCCGACGTGCATCGCCTGTGCAAGGAAGTTTCCGAGGAAGACGAAGACAGCCCTCGCATGCAAGGTCTCCTCAATGAGCTGCTTCAAGTACTCGAGGAACGCCAGCTCGTGACTTTGCTTCTGTAAACAATTGAAGTCGCCACCGCTTTTTCGGGTGGCTCGTTGTCGTAGCTAGGCCCCGCGCAAGTGTTCACGGGATTTCGATCATTAACCACCCTCAGAGCGCCTACCCCTTGATAGTTCCGTTTGTCCCAGTTTTTCCTTGCCTTTCCACAAGGAACTTTCGTCGTCCACAGGATTCGCACAGCATACCCCGCATTTTTCGTTGCTGAAATTTCCGCGATGCGAGAAAGTGCTGTCACTGCAGGCGTGGATGTCACGCTGCCAGTGATCGCGCAAGGCTGGTTCTGCGGCAGTTTACGAGGGTGAACTGCCGAGCGGTTCCCAAAGCGTGCAAGCGTTGCGGGCACCCGGGCGTTGCGGCCTCCTCAGAAAACGGTCTCGCATAGCGGGACTGCAACCAGCAGGCGCGATGAGCGGCGCCGCACTTTCGAGTGTGGCTGCGCACCGCGGC
>Ga0209580_10001559_pt1 | contig 10490 bp, 9 predicted proteins | sample Coa_R1_5_FD_187153 | JGI IMG/M metagenome (GOLD analysis project Ga0209580, IMG submission 187153) | Surface soil microbial communities from Centralia Pennsylvania, which are recovering from an underground coalmine fire - Coalmine... | ecosystem: Environmental > Terrestrial > Soil > Unclassified...
TGAGCAAATAGCCGGACGCGCCAGCCTGAAGGGCGCGGCGCAAATATCCTGGCCGGGCAAAAGTGGTAAGAATAATGATCCGGGAAGATGAATCGCGCTGTTTCAGTTCGGCAGCCACTTCCAAGCCAGTCATCTCCGGCATTTCGATGTCTGTAAGCAGGAGGTCGGGCTTGCATGCCAGCGTGAGTTTGAGTGCCTCTTTGCCATCCCGCGCCTGGCCCACTACCTCGATATCATTCTCCGTTTCGAGCAGGGCAGCCAGAGCTCCCAGCACCATACTTTGATCTTCGGCAATAACGACGCGAATTTTCATTGTGAAGCCATGGGCAGGGAAACGATGAGGCGAGTGCCGGAGGAGGTTTCGCGCTGCAAGTTGCCTCCCAGCGCCTCTACCCGTTGACGCATGCCAGAAAGGCCTATTCCTTCCGGGGACGGTTGGCCGCAACCGTCATCTTTGATTTCCAGTTCATAGGCGCCATTCACCTGGCGCAAGCGTAGATTGCAGGCGCGCGCCTTTGCATGGCGAATCACATTCGTTACTCCCTCCCTCAGGGCCAAGGCCAGAACTCCTTCATACGAGGGAGGAAGAGTGGCGGGTGCAAAGTCACAGCTCACCTTGACGCCGGCGGCTTCCAGGGCCATGGTAGCCTGGCTCATCTCCGCTTGCAGAGTCCGCCCTTGATAACCGCGAACCGTGCTGCGCACCTGCGCGAGGGCATCACGCGAGATGCGTTCTACATCCTGGATTTCGCGCAAAGCGCGCGCCGGATCTTTTTCCGCGATCCTGGCGGCCAGTTCAGACTTGATGACGATTACAGAGAGCGTATGCCCCAACACGTCGTGAAGATCGCGCGCAATCCGCTCACGCTCCGCGACCTTTGCCATGCGCTCAACTTCATCCTGCGCCCGCAGGAGTTTCTGGTTTTGCCGCCGCCTCTCGGCATAGTGGATATTGACCGCTCCCACCAGGAATGAGAAGAGCACGGCAGAGATCCAGAAGTCCGGCCCCAGATGAAACAACCAGGTTTCCAGAGCGATCAGCAACAGCAGAACCAGCAACAATCGCAAAGCGAACCTGGAGTCCCCGGTATAACAGAGAAAAGACGAGGCAAAGACAAAATAGACTGCCGCGCCCGCATTGAAGGGAGCAAACCCGATTCCAAGAAGAAGGATGGCAAGAACGATCCATAACAGGCGGCGGCCCTTGATCCAGTATCCCCAGAAATAAAGTCCGAGGAAGACGATCATTCCTGCGATGTTTGCTGCCCATGCTCCCGGCGACCTGTTGCCGCTCATGAAAAGAACAAAAGGAACGATAAACAGGTAGACCAGCCACGCATACGGTGTCCAGCCTTGTTCGCTATTCTTGGGCAGAAGCCGCATCTTTTTACCTGTTGCTCCCTAACCGTACAGTTTTACATCATCACGGTTGTAGCCCAAACGGGCCAGTAGCAAGAAGAAAACGGTGAACGCTGCCATAATGCCCAGGTGCTGGATAGCAGCGCGTCCAAAGGGCTCACCGCTTATCACCCCCAGGGCCAACTGGGCGAGATGGTATGGCGGCAGATATGGAGCGACCTGTTGCAACAGCCTGGGAAGAATTGGCAACGGTATCCAGAGTCCGGAGCAGAACGCCAAAGGCAAGTACAGCAGATTTACTATGGCGGGCGCGGAGCTTGGTCCGGCAAAGTAGCCAATCACCAGGCCAAGAGCGCAAAAAGGAATTGCCCCGAGGACCAAAACAGCTCCCAGGTCAACCCACGTGGTGAACGGCAGCCTGACGCCGCCGGCAGTGAAAGCAAGAGCAAAGAGAGCCAACACCAGAACCGCGCTGAAGAGCAGGCTCATGATCGTCTTGGCGGAGAAGTATGCCAGCGGGGGCATTGGCGCGGCGCGTTTAAGTTGCAGCCAACCATAGCCGCGTTCCGCCGCCACGCCGACTCCAAAGCCAAACATGGAGGCGCCGATCACGCCAAACGTACCGTAGCTGGCCAGAAAATAGGCCGCCGCGGTCACTGATCCCAGGGTTTGTTTGCCTCCGAACACGATGCCGAACATTACGTAGAACAGCAGCGGAAAAGATAGAGTGGGAATTACATAAGCGGGCATGCGCAAGACCTTCAAGAACTCGCACCTGGTCTCAGCGATGTACAGGCGAAGAACTTTCTTCCAGGAGAACTCGGGCAGTGGCGCCACGTAGCTGGTCATGCTGTCACCTCGTGGTTAGTTTGGGACTCATTGGAGCTGATGATCCGCAGGAAGGCTTCTTCCAGGCTGCTGGTGGAAATATCAAGCGACGATAAGTTTGGATCGCGGGAGAAGAGTTCACGCAAGACGGGCTCGACCTGAGAGGTCAGAATTTCTATACGCGTATCCCGCGCCAGCACATCGCTGACTGCCGGGATGGCCCAGACCTGCTCCAGGGGAATCCTGGTGGAGCAGCGAATTTTCCTCTGTGCCGTCCGCGCCTTGATTTCCGAGGGGCTACCTTCCGCCACCACGGTTCCGTGGTTCAACACGATCACGCGATCGGCGAGCGCATCCACCTCTTCCAGATAGTGAGTGGTAAGAACTACAGTTCGACCATCCTGGATCAGGCGGCGAATCTGGTTCCAGATCAAGTATCGCGTATTGACGTCGAGTCCGACCGTAGGTTCATCCAGGAACACCAGTTCGGGATCGCCGCAGATGGCCAGGGCGAACAACACCCGCTGCTTTTCTCCTCCGGAAAGTTTTCCGAAGAGCCGGTTCTCCAGTCCTTCCAGCCCGGCGGCGCTCAGAATAGCTTTTTGGGAAAGCGGTTTTGGGTAGTAGCTGCAAAAGAGGTCAATGTGCTCTCTTACCTTGAGCGTTTCTGGAACCTTGGAGACCTGGAGCATGGCGCCGACGCGCCGCCGGGTGGAGACATTGCGGGGATCTTGCCCGAAGACCGCAACCTTGCCTGAGGCTGGAGCAGACAGGCCCAGCAAAAGACGGATGGCCGTAGTTTTCCCCGCGCCATTCGGACCCAGCACCGCCAGCAATTCGCCTTGGCGGACGTTCAGGCTCACATCGCGCAATGCGGTGACTTCGCCGTATTTTTTAGTCACGCTGCTCAAAGTGGCCACTACAGATTGAATGTTTTCCATTGCGTTTACTCCGTGATGTTGGTAGCTGAAGTCAGGGCCCGGCAGCTTTCTTAGTCCAGCCGCACGTTGTCAATCATGAACTTGAAGTGTCCGGGCGCTGAGGCGGCGCCGAAAAAAATGGCCATCAGGTCGTGGCCGTCCGTATGGAAATCTGCGAGAGGCATAGTGAATTTCTTCCACTCCGGACCAGCCACGAAGGTCTGGCTGGCGGGAATGTACCCATTGCTTTGGGAATAGACCAGAACGCTGTACTTTGCGCCGTCGCCTTTGGTCCAGAAGGAGATTGACTTTTTCCCTGATAAGTTGACGGGAGCCATGGGATGAGGCCCGGGAAAGAACATGGCGCCTGCCCATACGATTGAGTTCGAAACAATCTCTCCCTCAATCTGGAGCGCATCTTTGCTGCCCTCAGCGCCGCCTTCCACAACATGCATCTGCGCGGTTGACTTGCCACCCATGTAGCTGTCTGTGGACACCTGCCATCCGCTTCCGAATTTGGTATTCAAAGTACCATCGTCGAAGTCACTGATCAGGCCCGACTCCGAACCCGGTGGAGGCGGAGCCTGCTTCTGGGCCTCAGCCGCCTGCTTTGCTTTCTCCACAGCAGCCCGATAGGATGCGCGATCATCTTCCACTCCCAGTTTCCACACAGAGACGATGTGCCGCGTGGCCTTGATATCCGTGGTGGGATCGCCTTTCACCAGCAGCAGGTCGGCGCGTTTTCCGGGAGCGATCTGCCCCCGATCGGGAAGATGAAATGCCGCAGCCGGAGCAGATGTCGCCGCCGTCAGGGCTTCCACCGGCGTCAATCCGGAGCCGACCAGCAGCTCCAGCTCTTCATGCATACTGGCGCCATGGGTAGTTCCGGGATTAGGAGCGTCCGTTCCGGCCAATATGGGAACGTGGTAGGCCTTGAGTTGACGAATCGTCTCCTGCGCGAAAGCAAAATCACCGCCCTTGCGGGGAAACGCGCGGGTGAGATTGCTGCTTGCGTCCGGGGACAGATAAGGCGCCAGTCGCGAATCAGCGGCCAATGATTTTCCCGCAGGCGTATGAGTGATAGAGGCCAGCACAGAGAGAGTCGGCACGACGAAGGCATGGTGCTGGGCCACAAAAGCAGCGAATTTCGGATCAGGGGCTGAGTCAACGAATAGATGCATGAGTCCGTCCACTCCCGCGGCAATGGCATCTCTTGCGCCTTGCAGTGATCCTATGTGGGCCACGGCCATCTTGCCTCGCTTGTGGGCGGCCGCCACCACTGCAGCCATTGTTTCCTTGCTCAAGGTGGGAATCGTTGTTCCGTAAACCTTGCCGTCGTCGTAGATGATCTTGATGTAATCCGATCCTTCGGCAATGCGGGCATCCACAAAAGCCTGAGCTTCGTCCGGCGATGAGATGGTAGGAATGGGTATCCCATACTCGGTACCGTGGCCGTTGGGGGCGGTGACCAGCGTGCCCGCACTTCGCAAGTCGGCCAGATCCAGATCCTTGCCCTCAGCCTGCTCCTTTTTAGTCTGGGCGGCATACTTATAATCTGTAAACATATCCAGCTCAGTGGTAACCCCGAAGATAAGCGCATCTTTAAGCGCATTGCCGAATACGTGCGTGTGGGAGTCGATGAGCCCAGGCAGCAATGTCTCGCCCGTACCGTCAATCACCCGTACGCCGGAAGGCGCATTCACTTTGGCGCCGGCTGCTTTGATCAAGCCGTTCTGGACCCACACATCGCCCTTTTGAATCACGCGTGAGCCATCAAAGATGCGCACGTTACGAACCACAAAGTCGTTAGCCTGGGGCGCAGGTGATTGCGACCACACAGCCCCGATCGGCAGCAAAAGCAGGACCGTAATTGCTGCGGAGAGCGTCATAAGCTTTTTCAAATTCATGAGTGACCTCGACCATCAGTATGGAATCAGGGCATCGCGGCCACAAGTGGATGATGTCAGATTTTGAAGGTGACAACTGTCACCCAGGGTGGCGTTTTGATCAGTTGCAGATTCCTTGAATTACTGTCACGTGGCCTGGCCCGGACGTGGATTCGCGGCAAGGTTTCCCTGGGCTGCGGTGCGCCGGATGCTAGAATCCGGAGGTGAAACTTCAGATTGCCTGGATTGGGAAGACCAAAGAGCCTGCCATTCAATCGCTGAGCGAGGAGTACCTGGAGCGCATTTCACGCTACGTCCAGACGGCCTCGCATGAAGTGGCTGCGGAAGCAGCCCTGCTCAAGCTGGCGGACCGCGCCTCCGGGCGTACCGCGCCGGTATTCATCCTGTTGGATGCCCGCGGACGCCAGTTTACCTCTGAAGAATTTGCGGAACTGCTGCGCGACCAGCAGGACCGGGGCACGCAAAACCTTATCTTCGGCGTGGGGCCTGCCAACGGCTTCACCGATCAAGCCCGCGCTTCCGCAGATTTGATCCTCTCTTTCGGCAAGATGACTCTGGCCCACGAGTTGGCGCGAGTGGTTTTGCTGGAGCAAATCTATCGTGCATTTACAATCTTAAAGGGACATCCGTACCATACCGGGCACTAACTTTCCTGGTTGGGTTCCTTGGCGTGCAAACAGAGATGAAAATTAGAATCGGATCATCGGGTCATCCGTGCATCGGGTCATCGGTAAAGAATCTTCACAGCCGTCTGCATGGTGGCCATGACTGACGTTCATCGTGGTCTGATCATCGTGAATACCGGGCCGGGCAAGGGGAAGACTACGGCGGCCATGGGCACGGCCTTGCGGGCCGTGGGCAATGGCATGAAGGTGCTGATGCTGCAGTTTTTGAAAGGTTCATGGCATTACGGCGAACTGGATGCGGTCAAGGCGTTCGGAGACAGCTTCGTCATGAAGCAGATGGGACGCGGCTTTGTGAAGGTTGGAGGCGCTGAGACCGATCCCGAAGACATACGGCTGGTGGAAGATGCCTGGCAGGAAGCCGCGCAGGCAATTCATTCGGCAAAGTGGGACCTGATCATTCTGGATGAAATCAATTACGCTATCAGCTACGGCATGCTTGATCCGGCGAAAGTAGTGGAGGTGCTCAAGCAGAAACCTGACAACGTACATGTGATATTGACGGGCCGGAATGCGCATCCCACAATCGTAGAGTTGGCCGATACAGTCACGGAGATGAAACAGGTGAAGCATGCCTATGAAAAAGGCGTGATGGCTCAACGAGGAATTGAATACTAGCCTTTGGCCACCAGTTCCGGGCCTTTGGCTTTTGCCCGGAAATTGCTGACGGAATGGCAACGCTGAAATTTCAATAAGGATTGAACATTGAAATTCAAATTCAGCCTGGTTCAACGAGGTTCGGTTTTGGGCTAAAGCCAGGGGCCAAAGGCTGACGGCTAAAATTGCCAATTGCTATTTTGTTAATTGCTAAACTTATGGCTTGGTTTAAGCGAGAATCGACAGAAATCCAGACCTCTGAGGAAAAACGTGTGCGTACTGAGGGTCTTTGGGTTAAATGCGACGAATGCCGGCAGATTATCTGGAAGAAAGAGCTAGAGGAAAACCTCAAGGTTTGCCCCAAATGCAATTATCATTTCCGCATTGACGCCCAGGCACGCCTGGCCCTTCTGCTGGATGAGGGCAGCTACCAGATCAAAGATGAAAAACTGACCTCCACCGACCACCTGAACTTTTCCGATACCCGTCCATACAAAGCGCGCCTGCAAAAAAGCCAGTCGGAGACAGGCTTGCGGGACGCAATCGTGAATGCCGAAGGAACGCTGCAAGGCCGGCCGGTAGTGATCAGCGCCATGGAGTATGCCTTTATCGGCGGCAGCATGGGTGCGGTGGTAGGCGAAGCCATCACGCGCGCAATCGAGAGCGCCTTAAAACAGCACAAACCGATCATCGTGGTCTCGGCTTCAGGCGGCGCCCGCATGATGGAAGGAGTGATCAGCTTAATGCAGATGGCCAAGATCTCCGCGGCGCTGGCCCGGCTGGATGATGCGCGGATTCCTTACATCTCTGTGCTGACCGATCCGACTACCGGGGGCGTCACCGCATCCTATGCCATGCTGGGCGACCTGAATATTGCCGAACCGGGCGCCCTGATCGGTTTTGCCGGACCGCGCGTAATTGAGCAGACCATCCGCCAGAAGCTGCCGGAGGGCTTTCAGCGCAGCGAATTTCTGTTGCAGCATGGCATGCTGGATGCCGTAGTGCACCGCAAAGACATGAAAGCTTATATCGCCCGCGCGCTGGAATTCATGACACCGAACCGCGCCTGATCCTTGTGCTTGTCTCCTACGAATCCGCAGTTTCCAGTTTGCTGGCGCTTGGTCACGAACTGACCGGCGACCGCAAGTTCGATCTGGCACATATGCGCACGCTGGCGCAAGCTCTGGGGAGCCCACAGCGGCGGCTCCATGGCGTCCTGATCGCAGGAACCAATGGGAAGGGCTCGACGGCGGCCACGCTGGCCGGCATCGGGCAAGCGGCAGGATACCGTACGGGGCTATATACCTCTCCGCATCTGGTGGAAATCAATGAGCGCATCCAGATCAACCGTGAACCCATCAGCAACATTGAATTCGCGGAGATGTACGAAAGGGTAGAGACCGCCGCGCAGCAGTTGGTGGAGCGAGGAGAGCTGCCGTGGCATCCAAGTTTTTTTGAAATGCTCACGGCCATGATGTTCGAATACTTTGCCAGCTCCGGAGTGGAACTCGCGGTGCTAGAGGTTGGCATGGGAGGGCGACTGGACGCGACCAACATTGCCGATCCCTGTATCTCCGTGATTACAGACATTGATTTTGACCACCAGAAATTTCTGGGCCACACACTACCAGAGATTGCGCGTGAAAAGGCCGGAATCCTGCGCCCCAACGGTATTGTCGTGCTTCTCCCCCAGCATCCGCAGGTGAACGATGCCCTTGGCCACGCCATTCTGGAACGCAATGCCCGGCCTGTAAGCGCAGTCAAGCACATGCCGCCGGTTACACCGCACGCCGATGGATACAGTCTCCATGACCCCACGGCGGCGCTGCGCAATCGTTTTCAGGTGGACTACATGGGACAGACAATCGCGGTAGACTCGCCGCTCCTGGGCCGCCATCAATTGCGCAATCTGGCATTGGCCATCACGGCTGCGGAGCAGCTTAACTCCTGCGGATTCAGAATTCTGCCGGAGCACGTGGAAGCAGGAATTCGAAACACCGAGTGGCGCGCAAGATTTCAAGTGATGCCAGCCAACCAGGATTTCCCGGAATGCGTGCTGGACGTTGCGCACAATCCGGCGGGCGCATGGTCGCTGCGTTCCGCGCTCTCAACTTTCTATCAGGATCGTCCCCTGACCATGATTTTCGGCGCGATGCGTGACAAGGCAGTCCGGGAGATTGCAGAAATTCTTTTTCCCGTCATGGAGCGCGTAATTGCGACCCAGGCAGAAAATCCTCGGGCAGCTTCGGCCGATGAGATCGTGGAAATGGCGCAACATACAGGCACAGAGATCATCCGTTCCCGCAGCGTGCATGAGGCGTTGGAACTGGCCCGGACGCTGACCGGTAAAAACGGCGTGGTGGTAATCACCGGTTCGATTTACATTGTGGGTTCGTCGCTTCGCGTTCTCAACGAAGCGACAAACCGGCGCTTTGCGGGACAGACGTGAGCGAAGCCCATGAACAGAACTGAACCGGAAGTCAATATCAGACAAGCGAAGAACCGTGCCCGCCGCTTTTTGCGGTTGCCGGGGCGCTTTGGCGTGGCGGTTTGGTGGTGGTGACCCGATTATGATCTGGTTTTCCCGCCTGCGTTCATTTCTCTTCTGGGACCCGCTGATCTGGTTCTATACCATCGTTCTCGGCTTTCTTTCTCTGCTCTCCTCTTTTTTTGACCGCGATGGCAGTATCCAGCACGGATTTGCGCGCCTTTGGTCGCGGATGATTATCGGCACAATTGGCGTGCCCGTGCGCGTGGAGGGGCTGGAAAAAATTGACAGGAGCAAAGCGCATATCTACGCGGTGAACCATCTCTCCGCGCTGGATATTCCCGTGCTGTACAAATACCTCCCTTTTCAATTCAGGATTCTGGCCAAGAAAGAGCTTTTCCGTTATCCCTTCATGGGCTGGCATCTGCGGCGATCGGGGCAGATTGCAGTGGACCAGCAAAACATGCGCAAGTCCGTACACAGCATTGGTCGCGCGGTGAAGTGCCTGCGAGCAGGCCTGCCCATCGTCATCTTTCCCGAGGGAGGACGCTCAACAGATGGCCAACTGCAGCCTTTTATGGGGGGCGCGTTCTATCTGGCGATCAAGGCCCAGGTGGATGTGGTGCCCATGGCGCTCATTGGAACATTTGAGACCTTGCCCATGAACAGCTTTCACATACGCCCGCATCCGGTGCGTCTGCTGATAGGTGAACCAATCTCAACCGCGGGAATGAACATCCGGTCTACGGACGCGCTTACGCAGAAGGCCCACAATGCCATTGCCGATCTCTACTACAGCAACACATCTCTACCTCGACCCGAGAGCGCCGAACCCAAAAGGGCACGAATCTAAGAAGTAACAGGTGGGATGGAGGAGTCAGTTTATGTCTTTTTTATGGTTATATGTGCGAGTACGCCTCATATGCAGTCTGTACGGAACCTCAGCAATCAAATTTCGACCGGCAGTCCCGCCTTTTGCCAGGCCTCAAAACCTCCGCTCACGTTGATCACATTTTGCACGCCGGCGCGGCGGAGCAAGCTACAGGCAATCATGCTGCGATAGCCGCCCTGGCAATGGACAGCCAGAGGGTGAGCAGGATCAATTTCCGGGGCGGAAAGCTTGAAGCGGTCCAGGGGGAACCATGCGGCCTCGGCAATATGTCCCGACCGCCACTCGCCTTCGCGACGCACGTCCAGCAATTGCAGTCCATTCCGGCCAAGCCGTTCATGCAATTCCTGGGCCGTGATTTGCGGCAGTTGCGCCACCGGCAGCCCTGCCTGTTTCCAGGCGGTCACTCCGCCTTGCAGAAAGCCGCGCGGATCTTCAATCCCAACACGAGCAAGGCGCATGCGCGCTTCCGCATACTGCTCCGGTGCATCGGCGATCAGTACCGGCTTGGCGTTCAATCCCATGACAGCTCCGGCCCACGACGCGAACTGCCCTGACAACGCAATGTTTACCGACCCTGGCACGTGCGCCTGGGCAAAGTCGGCATTCGGGCGTACGTCCAGAACAAATGCGCCCCGTTCCAGCAGTGCTTTCAACTCCTGCGCAGATAGCGGCGCGAGTTCCGGTAAATCCGCCAAAGCGGCTGCTCCTGTGCGGTTGATTTGCGCATCTTGCAGGAAATATTCCGGACGCGCCGGCAAATTTTCCGTGAGTTGCCGCACAAATTCATCGCGGTCCTTAATCTGTAACGCGTAATTG
>Ga0209580_10001560_pt1 | contig 10470 bp, 10 predicted proteins | sample Coa_R1_5_FD_187153 | JGI IMG/M metagenome (GOLD analysis project Ga0209580, IMG submission 187153) | Surface soil microbial communities from Centralia Pennsylvania, which are recovering from an underground coalmine fire - Coalmine... | ecosystem: Environmental > Terrestrial > Soil >...
GGAAGACGTCAAGGTGGCGATCGAGGACGGCGTGCTCAGCCTCGAAGGCGAACGCCGTCAGGAGAAGGAGGACAAGGACAAGACGTATCACCGTGTGGAGCGGCTGTACGGCAAGTTCGTCCGGAGGCTGGCCGTGCCGACCGACGTCGACCAGCAGAAGGTCGCCGCCGAGTTCAAGAACGGCGTCCTGAACGTGCACCTGCCGAAAGTGGCATCTGCGAAGCCGAAGACGGTTGACGTGAAAGTTGCATAGGAGGAAGGCCATGGCCATGAGTACTCTCAGCAGCGACCTTCAGGAACGCGTGCAGAACGAGCTCGTCTGGGATCCAGAGGTGACGCCCGACAACATCGGCGTGACGAGCCACGACGGCGCGGTGACCCTGACCGGTTTCGTGCCCACCTACGCCGAACGAACCGCGGCCGAGCGCGCGGCGTTCCGCGTCTATGGGACGCGCGCGGTGGCGAACGACCTGGCCGTCAAGCCGTTGGACCACCGGATTGACCCGGACATCGCTAACGACGCGCTCGCGGCGCTCAAGTACAACCTGAGCGTGCCAAAGAGTGTTCAGGTGTCCGTCCACGACGGCTACCTCACGCTCGAGGGCAAGTGCGAGTGGTGGTTCCAGCGGAATGCCGCCGAGAGTGCCGTGCGCTATCTGCCAGGCGTCAAAGGCGTGACGAACATGATCACGATCAAGCCACGCGTGTCGCCGCAGATGGTGAAGGACAAGATCGAGGCGGCGCTTCGCCGAAGCGCCGAGCTCGATGCCAAGCACGTGGCGGTCACGGCCATCGGGGGCACGGTGACGCTCTCGGGCCATGTCCGGTCCTATGCGGAGCGCGTCGAGGCCGAGCGGGCCGCGTGGGCGGCACCGGGGGTCAGCACGGTCGAGAACAACGTCGTCGTATCGCCGTAAGACGCGGGCACGTCAGACGACCGGCGCACAAGCCGGCGGTGTGCAGGACGGAAAGGCATCCGGCACACCGCCGGTCCTGTTTTCAGCGCGAACGAGCGCGGAGGATCGAGGGATGACAGGCACTTCAGAAGCCATGCCGTGGATTGGCGCGCGGCGATCGATCCGGTCGTACACGCCCGAGCCGGTCAGTGACCACGCCATTCATACGCTCCTGCAGGCCGCGGTTCAGGCGCCCACGGCGATGCATGTTGAGCCGTGGCTCTTCGTGGTCGTGCAGGATCGCGAGGCGTTGAAGCGCTGCTCGGACGTCGCGCGCGCGACCATTCTCGAACAGCCGCACGTGTACAAGGATCTGCACGACCCGTCGCCGACGCCCAAGAACGGCGGATTCCTGAAGGCCCTGGGCAGCCCCGACTTCAACATCTTCTACAACGCCGGCACGCTCGTGCTCGTGTGCGCTCGGATGACCAACACGTTCGTCGCGGCCGACTGCTGGCTCGCGGCGGGACACCTCATGCTGGCGGCGACGGCCCTCGGCCTCGGCACGTGCTGCATCGGATCGGCATTGGTTGCGGTGAACACTGCGGCGGTGAGGGCCGATTTCGGGATCCCGGCAGACGTCACGGCGGTCGCGGCCATTATCGTGGGCACGCCGGCTCACGCGCCGGCGCCGGCGACCCGACACCCGCCGCAGATTCTGAGCTGGCTGAAGGCGGTTCCGCCCCGGATCTGACACGATGAGGCAATGACGGCGACCCGACCGCCCGCGGTGCTCGCGCTCAACCGCGGCTCGTCGAGCATCAAGCGGGCTCTGTTCACGTTCGAGGCAGTGCCGCGGCCACTCGAGCGATCCTCCGTTGACGCCAACGAACGCGCAGGCCTGGCCGGTCTCGTCGAATGGATCGCCTCGGAGCGACGCGAGCGCCATCTCGTCGGGATCGGCCATCGCGTCGTCCATGGCGGGCGCACGTACGACCGGCCTCACGTCATTACCGACCAGGTGCGCGAAGACCTGGGGCGGTTGATCTCGTTCGCGCCGAATCATCTGCCCGATGAACTCGCCCTCATCGACGCCACACGGCAGCGTGTCGGCGACGTTCCGCATGTGGCCTGCTTCGACACCGCCTTTCACCGGGACCTGCCCGCCGTGGCGCGCCGCCTCCCAATCCCCGCCCGGTTCGACGCGGGCGGCGTCCACGCCTACGGCTTCCACGGCCTGTCCTACACGTTCCTGATGGGCGAACTGGAACGTATCGCCGGCCCAGATGCGGCGCGCGGGCGGGTCGTCCTCGCGCACCTCGGCAGCGGCTCGAGCCTCGCGGCGGTTCGCGAGGGGCGGTCCGTCGATACGACGATGACCTTCACGCCGACCGGCGGCGTCGTCATGAGCACCCGCGCCGGAGACCTCGACCCCGGCCTCGTCGCCTACCTGATGCGGACCGAGCGCCTGACGGCCGACGATGTCGAACAGGTGCTGACACATGAGTCCGGACTCGTCGGCGTTTCGGGAACGACAGGCGACATGCGCGCCTTGCTGGAGCGCGAAGGCGCCGATTCGCACGCGCGACTCGCGGTGGACATCTACTGCTATCGCATCCGAAAAACGATTGGCGCGTATGCGGCAGTCCTCGGCGGCCTGGACACGCTCGTCTTCTCCGGCGGCATCGGCGAACACGCGTCGGCGGTCCGGGCGCGAATCTCGGACGGCCTGGGCTTTCTGGGCCTCGAGATCGACGCCCCCCGGAACGACCGTCACGCCGCCGTCATTTCGAGGGATCAGTCTGAAGTGATCGTCCGCGTGATCCCGACGGACGAAGAATTCGTCATCGCGCAAGCGGTGCATGGCCTTCTCGCGGCAGGACTCGCCTAGTACCTCGGTTTGCGCCGCGGCCGCGAAATAGTTCATGCGCGCTGCGAGTTCTTTCGGGCCTTCGACTCACGACCGACACGAGCTACGAACGGAGCGGATTTGCGCGGAAACGGAAGGCTGGCACTGCTCGTGCAGACGTGTTCGAGATGGTCGAGCTCGTCTGGGATGCGACGCGGCGCGGGACCGGACGAACCGCCTCCGGCGCCTCACTGGCCGTCGGCGAAGACGCGCACTTCTCCCCCGCCGACCTGGTCAGTCTCGCGGCCGCCAGCTGCCTGATGAAGACGTTCCTCGAGCTCGTCGAAGCAGCCAACGTGCCGCTTCTGAGCTATCTCTCGGCTGCCGAGCTGGCGGACGACAAGGAACCGGGCGGACGGTCGCGGGTCCGCGTTCGCGCGTACATCACGACCACGAGTGAAGACGACCGACGACAGCTCGAGGGCCTCGTGGCACGGGCGCATGCGGCCTCGCCGATCGGATGTCTGCTGGGCGATCGCCTGGACGTCGTCGCCGAATTCCTCGTGTTCCCGGGCTCGGCGCGAGGGGCGTCGTGATGGCGACCGCGGACCCGGCCGTCTTCGAGTACTACCGCGATCCGCACGTGCGCGCGCGGTTGCTCGAGTACGCCGGCGCGGCAGCGGGCGGCCCGTCGACGGCCGCCTTCGTGACGGGGCTGAATCCTTCCGAGCAACCCCATCCGACGTGGCACCAAAGCCGCCGTGTGCCCCCTGACGAGTTGGATACGCTCTGCGGTCGCGGATGCGACGTCGCGCGTTCGCTCTGGGACCGCCGGGCGCTGATCTTCGTCCTCGATCTGGACTACCAGAATATCGACTGTCCGGGCGAACCGTTCACGCACGCGAGCGATGTGTTCTTCAAACTCGAGAGCGTGCTTGACGCGATCCATGCCGTGCTCGCCGACTTCGGCCTTCCGGTGCTGACGCTCGCCACCGGGCGCGGCTATCACGTCGTCGGACGAATTCCGCTGGACGACGCGGTCGTCCCCGCGCTCGCGAACCTGGCCGCGGTGCCGTCCTGGTATCAGGACTACGAGCGTCGCCGTCCCGCGGGGATTGACCTGACCATGAGCGACGAGCAGGCGAGGGCGGCGGCAGGATTGACCCTCCTTCTCGAGTACCTCGCAGAGACTGTCCTCCGACGAGTGGCCGGCCGGAGTCTGATCCCAGTCGTCTTGAATGGGACGACGGTCGGCAGCGGTCTCGTCGGGCGCGAGTGCATCTCGATCGACTTCTCCCATGGCGGTGACCCCCTCGACGTGCGATCCATCCGCATGGCCTTCAGCGCCTACCAATGGCATCGCGCGCGCCCGGACATCTTCGGCGCGGCTGTGGCGGCACGGCCGGCGCTCGCTGCCGTGCCGCGGCGCGACATCCCGCTCACGACGTTCCTCATCGGCGGCCGTGACCTCCCCGCGGCTGCGGGTCTCGCGCGCGACTTGACGGTCGCTTTGCCGAACGTGGCGGCGGGCGTGGGGCGCATGCTGTCCGACTACCGGGGCTCGCGGCTGTCACGATTTCACGCCGAGTTCGCGGCGGAGTGTCAGGCAGACGAGGCCGCACCGCCCGTGCCGGCCGCTCTGGCGCCATGCCTCGTGCGACCGCTGCAGCAGCCCAATGACCTGCTGCTCAGGCCTGAGTACATCCAGAACCTCGTGCGGGGCCTGCTGGCCGAGGGCTGGCGTGCATCGCAGATCGCGGCGCTCGTGTACGGGGAATACGCGCACCCGCATGGGTGGCACGACCGGTGGACCGAGCTCGACGCCCGCACGCGGGCCGAGTTCGACGTGCGCGTCTTTGCCGGCCTGGTCGTGACCGGGGTCGATGAGCTGGTCGATTTCAACTGCCGATCCTTGCAAGACAAATGGATCTGTCCGTGGGTCGCGTGTCGGCACGATCTGCGCGAGGATCGCGATCGGCTGCGGGCTCGGTATCCGTCGTGAGCTGGCGCATCGGCATCTCCACCGGCGCCTGCACTCACCTGCCCATCCTGCAGGTACTGCCGGACATTCGCGCCGCCGGCGCCTGCGGCGTTGAAGTCGGCACGCCGCCCAATCATTTCGACCCGTGGGACGAGCAACAAGTGCTCTCCGTCCACCAGGCGCTCGGCGACCACGGGCTCGAAGCGGTGTCCATCCATACGCCGTTCGGCGGCCTGCTCGACCTCGCGGACCCAAATTCGCATCATCGACACGCCGCGATCGGCGCGACGCTGACGTCGTCGACGGCGCTCAAACGCCTGGGGGGCCGGCTGGTTGTCGTGCATCCGAGCGATCGTCCGCGCCACGACGAGAACGTGCCGGCGCGGCTCGCCGACGCGGCTCGCAGTTTGGCGCTGCTCGCCGACAACTGCGCCAGCGCGGAGCTGACGCTCGTCGTGGAATCACCGCTGCCGCACCTGATCGGCGGCAGTCCGGACGAGTTCGCGGTGCTCCTCAAGGACCTGCCGGCCGCGGTCGGCGTCTGCCTCGACACAGGACACACGGCGCTGGGCAAACACTGGCATCGTTTCGTGGAGATCGCGGGCGCGCGGCTCGCCCATATTCACGCGAACGACAACCGGGGCAGCTGGGACGATCATCTGCCGCCCGGCGAAGGCCATCTCGACTGGCCGGAGATCGGACGCACGCTTCACGCGGCCCAGTTCACGGGCTGGATCATGCTCGAGCTGTCGTGCCCGGGCACGACGCCGTTGCGCGAGTACCTGACCCGGGCCTATGCCCGCGCGCAGGAGCTGCTGCGGTAGTTGAAGGCGTGAAGGCTTGGACGCTGGGAGGCGCTACAGCCCGGTGATCTACTGGTGGACAGCCGACGAGGTCGACCGGGACAGCGCGTACCGCGTCGTCTACACCGGCATCGTGAACTCGCTGCCGAAGCGAATCCGGCCGGGCGACCTGGCCTATCGCTGCGTGAAGGAGGGGTCTTGACGCAGTCCCGAGGCTGGAAGGCTGGAAGGCTGGGAGGCGGGAAGCCCCGAGGCCTGCCCTTCGGCCCACTCCAACCAGTCCTCACCAAAGAGTTCGACCGGATGAAGGGCGCGAATGGCGCCGTTGCCGCATCCGAGATCATCGGCCGGGCATAGCCGCTCACAGCCCCAGCAAACTCGCTCGGGACATCGTGGACGGAGCGGAAAGGCAGCAACAGCCACACTCAGCGCTCCGCGTCGAGTGCGCCCGCCATCGCGTGCGCCCGCACCTTCGCGCGCTCGCGGTCTGGATAAAGCGCGACTTTGAGCACGCCGTCGCGCTGGTGGCTGAACAGATCAAACGCCTCTTCGATGTCGTCGAGCGCGTAGTGGTGGGTGACGAGCGGCGTGAGATCGACGCGGCGGTTTTCAATCATGGTCATCAGCCGGCGCATGCGTTCCTTGCCGCCGGGACAGAGGGTGGTCACGATCCTCTGGTCGGCCAGACCCGCGTACAGAGCCTCGTACGGTGCGACGAGCTTGCCGGAATAGACACCCAGACTCGAGAGTGTGCCGCCGGGTCGAATCGACCGCAGCGCGTTCTCAAAGGTCTCTTGCTTGCCGAGCGCCTCAATCGCGACATCCACACCGCGACCGCCGGTCAATCTCTTGATCTCCTGCACCAAGTCGGCCCGGTCCGGATGGAGAACGACGTTGGCGCCGAACCGCCGTGCCATGTCCAGCCGCCGCTCTACCGAGTCGACGCCGATGATGAGTGAAGCACCCTTCAGCCTCGCGCCGAGCGTCGCGCACAGACCGATGGGGCCCTCCGCAAACACCGCGACGGCGTCGCCGACCCGGATCTGACCGCTCTCGGCACCGCTCAGCCCGGTGGAAAAGATGTCAGGGCACAACAAGACGTCCTCGTCGGTCAGACCGTCTGGAATCGGCGCCAGGTTCGCACGGGCGTCCGGCACAAGAAGGTATTCCGCCCATGCCCCATGAATCGTGTTGCCGAACTTCCAGCCGCCGATCGGTCCGCCGCACTGCGAGGGCGATCCGTTCAGGCAATAGAAGCACTGGCCACATGGCGTGATGGCGCCCACGATGACGCGCTGACCGACGTGATATTCGTCGCCTAGTCCGCCACCGAGCGCCTCGATCACGCCGACGGGTTCGTGGCCGATGATCAACCCGGGCGTCACGGGGTACTCGCCCTTGACGATGTGCACGTCGGTGCCGCAGATGGTAGTCGCCGTGATCCGGATAACCGCTTCGCCGACCCCAGCCGAGGGCTTCGGCACCTCTTCTACCCTGATGCGGTCCTTCCCTTTGAACACCACGGCTTTCATCGTTGCCATCGACGGACTCCCCGCGGCCGGGTCGATCTCGGCCTACACGGGGTTGAGAGGCAAATGTGATGCCGGCCGCAATCAGGCCGAGCCCGCCCCGTTCTGATCCGACGACAGTACTGTGCCGAAATACTTCGGGGCGGACCACGGAAAGTTTCGGGCCTGTCGATCCCGCTCGTCGGCGACGGTGACCGCGCGTTACGATCTCGGTGGAGATATGAAGGCAATGGTTCTCACGCGCGTCGGCCCTCTCGGTGTCGACGCCCGTCCGCTCGAATGGCGAGAGGCGCCAGCGCCGCAGATTCAACGCGACGAAGTGTTGATTCGAGTCCGATCGTGTGGCGTGTGCCACACAGATCTGGACGAGATCGAAGGTCGTACGCCCCCATCCGTGCTCCCGCGGATCCCCGGGCATCAGATCGTCGGCACTATCGAATCGGTTGGCACCGCGGTCCAAGGACTCGCACTCGGCAGTCGGGTTGGGGTGGCCTGGCTCTCCCGGACATGCGGTGCTTGCCGGTTCTGCTCGACTGGCCGCGAGAATCTCTGTCTGCAATTCGTCGCCACCGGTCGCGACGTCGACGGCGGCTATGCGGAATTCGTCGCAGCACCGGCAACCGCGACGTTCGCGCTGCCTGGGACGTACTCGGACGTGGAGGCCGCGCCGTTGCTCTGTGCCGGCGCCATCGGCTTTCGATCGCTCTCGCTCGCCGGCATCCGTGACGGCGACGCGCTCGGCCTGACCGGTTTCGGCGCGTCGGCTCATCTGGTCCTCCAGCTGGCTCGTCATCGCTATCCGGCGTCGCCGGTATCTGTCTTTGCCCGCGACGAGGCCGACCGGCAGTTTGCGAGGGACCTGGGCGCCGCCTGGGCCGGCGACACGCTGGACACGCCGCCTGCCCCGCTCGCCGCGATTATCGACACGACGCCGGCCTGGCGGCCGGTCGTTCGCGCGCTGCGCCATCTCGACCGGGGCGGCCGACTGGTCATCAACGCCATTCGGAAGAACGACGGCGACAAGTCCGAGTTGCTGTCGATGGATTACGCGCGAGACCTCTGGCTCGAGCGCGAGGTCAGGAGCGTTGCCAACGTCACGCGCGCCGACGTGCGCGGCTTTCTGGAGGTCGCCGCGGCTGTTCCGATCCGGCCGCACGTCACGACGTTTCCGCTGGAGGAGGCCAACGCGGCCCTCGCCGCCCTCGCGCACGGCGACCGGCGTGGGGCCATCGTCCTTACCGTATAGGCTGGACTCAGGCCTCGGCGGCGACCGCGTTCCCCGCCACTTCTGCCGGTGCCGCGGGCTCCTGCTTGACGGTCAACACGGCACAGGGCGCGCTCTGGACGACGTGCTCGGCGACGCTCCCGAGGATCAGGCGATTCAAGCCGTGCCGGCCCTGAGTGCCGCAGACGATCAGATCGGCGCCATGCGTCTTGGCATAGGCGATGATCTCCACGGCGGGGTCTCCGGTGGTCACGGCGATCGTCGCCGGCGTCGCGAGACCGCGGCTCGCCACGGCGCCGGCGAGACGCGTGCGGGCTTCGCGCTTCTCGTGATCCATGTCCTCCTCGAGCCAGGTGGACGCCACATAGCCGACCCACGGATCGAGCGACGGGCGGCTCACGACGTGGATTGCGTGAAGATCCGCGCCGCACAAGCGCGCGATCTCACAGGCCCGGTCGATCGCGGCCTCCGCGGGCGCGCTGAAATCGGTCGCGACGAGGATCGTCTTGAAAGCGGTCATTGGGCTGCTCCTCTCATGCCGACGCCGGCCAATTCGGCTCCGGCGCCCGCGGCTCCGGCCTTGGCACCCTTCGCGGCGCCACCGGGTGGACGCTCCGCCGCCGCGATGCGCACCGTCGTCGCAATCGCCGCATCCGGATTCAGGGAAATGGACTCGATCCCCTGCTCGACGAGCCAGGCCGCGAAATCGGGATAATCCGACGGCGCCTGGCCGCAGATGCCAATCGGCTTGTGCAGCCGACGCGCCGCCTCGATCGCGCGCGCGATCAGCCACTTCACCGCGTCGTTCCGCTCGTCGAAGAGCGCCGCCACCGACGCAGAGTCCCGGTCGATGCCCAGCGTCAACTGCGTCAAGTCGTTCGAGCCGATCGAGAAGCCGTCGAACACCCGCAGGAACTCGTCCGCGAGAATCGCGTTCGACGGCACTTCACACATCGCGTACACCTCGAGGCCGTCAGCGCCTTGCGGGAGTCCCGAGGCCGCCATGGCGGCCAGCACACGCCGGCCTTCCTCGGCTGTCCGGCAAAACGGGATCATGACCTTGATGTTCGTCAGCCCCAGGTCCTTCCGAGCGCGCGCGATCGCCTCGCACTCCAATGTGAAGCCGGCGGCGTAGTGCGGGTCGTAGTACCGGGAGGCCCCGCGGAAGCCGATCATCGGGTTCTCTTCCCGGGGCTCGAATTCGCGACCTCCGATGAGCGCCGCGTACTCGTTCGTCTTGAAATCGCTCATTCGCACGATGACTGGCTTGGGGTAGAAGGCGGCGGCCAGACGGGCCACGCCTTCGCTCAACCGACGCACGAAGAACGCGCGGGCATCTTCCGAGCCGAGGCGGCGCGCGATTTCCTTCACGGCGGCGACATCAGCCAGGTTCGGATACCGCACGAGCGCCATCGGATGGATGCCCACGTGGTTCGTGACGATGAACTCGATGCGCGCCAGGCCGACCCCGGCATTCGGGATCGCCGCCAGATCGAACGCGCGGCTCGGATCGCCGGCGATCAGCATCACCTTCGTCCGCGTCGTCGGAAGGGTCGAGGCGTCGATCCGATCAACCGTGAAGGGCACGCGACCCGCATAGACGTGGCCCACGGCGCCCTCGGCGCAACACACTGTGACCTCTGCGCCGTCGGTGAGACGGGTGGTCCCATCGCCGGTGCCGACGATGCAAGGCAGGCCGAATTCGCGCGAGACGATCGCCGCGTGCGCTGTTCGGCCGCCCTTGTCGGTCACGATCGCCGACACCCGGCGCATCACCGGTTCCCAATCGGGATCCGTCATCTCGGCCACGAGGACCTCGCCGGGCTGCACCGTGTCGAGCGCCCGGACGTCGCGCACGACGCGCACCCGGCCCGCCCCAATCCGTTCGCCGACCGCCTGGCCGCTCACGAGCGGCGCGCCGGTCGCGCCGCCGAGCCGGTAGACCTCCGACGACGCCGTGCGCGACTTCGCGGAGTGGACGGTCTCTGGCCGAGCCTGCACGATGAAGACATCGCCCGTCAGGCCGTCCTTGGCCCACTCGATGTCCATCGGCTGCGGGTGGCCCGCGCGCGCCGAGTAGTGTCGTTCGATGGCGCACGCCCACCGGGCGAGCGTCAGCACGTCGTCATCCTCCAGACAGAAGCGAGACCGCTCGTCTGGCGGGGTGGGCTCACTCTTCGTGCCCTT
>Ga0209580_10001561_pt1 | contig 10460 bp, 9 predicted proteins | sample Coa_R1_5_FD_187153 | JGI IMG/M metagenome (GOLD analysis project Ga0209580, IMG submission 187153) | Surface soil microbial communities from Centralia Pennsylvania, which are recovering from an underground coalmine fire - Coalmine... | ecosystem: Environmental > Terrestrial > Soil > Unclassified...
CACCCCCGGAGATCCGGCGCCGGCCGCGATTCACCCCCATTGTCAGACAGGGTGTGTCAAAGATGGCCCGGCGGGTTTATGATTGTCCTTCAACTGTCCGTCCGGCAGCGTGGAGACCATGGCAGTCCCAGACCAACCCGTCCTGCCTTCCGGGAAGGAGCCGATCGACCAGCTCCTGCGAAGGCTGCGGCCGCGGCTGAAGCAGGTGTTGAGCCGCTACCGGGTGCCGGCGCACGATGCCGAGGACCTGGTGCAGGAGGCCCTGGTCGCGACCGTCCAGAAGTGGAACGAGATCCAGGACCCCGAAGCCTGGATCGTGGTGACGCTGCGGAACCGCTGCGTCGTCTACTGGCGCAAGCGCCGGAACAGCCTCTACAACGCGGTCGACACGGTGATCCTGGAGCTGCTGACCGAGCCGGTCGCGGCCCCCCAGGAGCGGGCCGAGCTGCTGTGGGACCTGAACGACCTGATGGAGGAGCTTCCTGCCCGCTGCCGGAAGCTGCTGCGCCTCCGCTACGGCCTCGGCTACGACTCGTCCGAGGTGGCGGAGCAGATGGGGTACCACCCCTCGAGCGTGCGCAAGGTGGCCCGCCGCTGCATGGCGGCGCTGACCTACCAGATGGTGGCGCGCGGCTTCTCGAAGGAAGCGATGCAGGTCCTGATCGAGGACGACGTCAAGAAGTAGCGCCCGGTTCGCCCGACATGCCTGGCGCACCTGGCGCACCTGGCGCACCTGGCGCACTTGGCGCAGATACCGAGCGCGCCAGGGCGTGTCCGGCCCGCCGGCAGATGCCGCGCAGGATGGCGGCCTCGCGCTCCGAGAGGCGGGCCCTCGCCGCCGCCGCCCGCAGGTCACGCAGGACTCCCGGGAAGGTGCTGTCGCGGTCGAAGCCGATCCGGCGCAGGACTGCCGCCGCCTGATCGAACAGGCCGTCCACGTCGGCGCTGGTGGCGGGGGGCTCGCCGGCGAGCCCGGCGAGCCCGGCGACACCGGCGGCCCCGGCGAGCTCGGCGGCCCCCACGGCCGGCCGCGACGCTCCCAGCCGTGCCTGGTACAGCTCGTAGGCAAGGATCAGCACCGCCTGGGCGAGGTTGAGCGTCGGCTGCACCGGCGCGCAGGGGATGCTCACCACGAGGTTGGCGCACGCCAGCTCCTCGTTGGTGAGTCCGCCCACCTCCGGGCCGAAGACCAGCGCCACCGGCGTTCCCGGAGGGTCCGCCGCCAGCCGCTCCGGCAGCTGCCGCGGTCCGATCAGCGGCACCGCCTGCCGGCGGTCGCGGGTCGAGGTCGTCCCGATCACCCGCGGGAAGGGCGCCAGCGCCTCGCGCAGGCTCGCGACCCGCGAGCACCCGTCCAGCACGTGGCGGGCGCCGACCGCGAACGCCTTGGCGGTGGGGCCCAGCACCGCCGCCGGCTCCACCAGGATCAGCCGCCCCAGCCCCATGTTGGCCATCGCCCTGGCGGCCGCCCCGACGTTGCCCTCCTCCCGCGGCCGGACCAGCACGACGGCGACGGCGGCCTCGGCCATGTCCGCGTCCTCCCGGGGAGTCCCCGCCTCCTCGATTCCCATGCGTGGTCCTCTCCTTCCTGCCAGGGCGGGGACTTCCACCACCAGCCGCCTCGTGATTTACTCCTCTCAGCACCCTTGTATCAGAGAGGGAGGAGAGTCATGGTGATCGAGACTCCGGCCAGGACTGCCATCCGCGCGTACCTGATCTTCACCGGCACCGGCCCCATCCTGGTGCTCTCGACCTATCCCACGCTCACCGACGAGCGGCTGGTCGGAAAGCTCCGCTACAAGGGCATCGACAAGTTCCTCGCCTACGAGGTCGATCTCGAGGCGGTGAGGGCGCGCTACTCCCATTCGTTCGCCAACATCGTCAAGGACCTGGAGGCCGAGGAGGACCTGCGTGTGCTCGACTTCAACGGGCACCAGATCATGGCCAACTTCTCGCTCGACGAGCTCGGCGAGCCGATCAAGTTCGGCGGTTAGCGTCCCGCTCGGTTCACGAGCCGGCCGCCGCGGCGTCGTCCGGCGGGCTCGCGCCGGCTCCGGGCGCGAACCACCGCCAGTCGTACCCCAGGGTGCGGAACAGCCTGCAGGTGGCCGGCAGGGGCAGGCCGACGACGTTGGTGTAGTTGCCGTAGATCGCTTCGACGAATAGCGCCCCCACTCCCTGCACGGCGTAGGAGCCGGCCTTGTCCAGGGGCTCGCCGGTCGCCACGTACCAGTCGATCTCGCGCGGGCTCATCCGCGCCATGCGCACCCGCGAAGCCTCCACGACGCTCTCCTGGCGTCCCTGCGGCTCCCCGTGCAGCGTCACGCCGGTGAGCACGGTGTGCTCGCGGCCGGCGATCGCAGCCAGCATGCGGCGGGCGTCGGCGGGGTCGCGGGGCTTGCCCAGCAGCTGCCCGTCGAGCACCACCACGGTGTCCGCTCCCAGCACCAGCTCGCCGGCCTCGCTCCGCGCCGTGGCCTTGGCATGCGCCAGCCGCCGCACGCAGGCGGCCGGCGTCTCGCCGGGGTGAGGGGTCTCGTCGATCTCGGCGGCGCGGATGGTGAACGCGAGCCCCAGGCCGGCCAGCAGCTCGCGCCGGCGCGGCGAGCCCGAGGCGAGCACCAGGCGGGGGAGCGAGCGGCTCACGGGCGGGAGCGCGCGCGGCTCGGGGCTCAGGGGTAGTATCCCGGGACCGTGCGGGCTTCGAGCCCCGGGCGGCCGAGCTTGACCTCGACGGTGCGGAACTTGCCGTCGTTGCCCTGCTTGGACGACTGGTAGGCCAGGAGGTACTGCGAGCGCAGCTCGGTCTCGATGCTGCGATAGGTGCCGGCCAGATCGATCGCCTGGCTGATGAAGTAAGAGCGGCCGCCGGTCTCGGCGGCGAGCTTCTCGAGCTTCAGGCGGATGTCGGGCTGATTCGCGATCGACCCCAGGCCGATGGTGTAGAAGGCGATGCCGCTGTGCTTCGCGTACTCGAGCGCGTCCGCGTAGCGGAAGCGGCTCCCCTCGTCCTTGCCGTCGGTGAGCAGCACGATGGCGCGCTTGCCGCGCACGCCGCCGAAGTAATAGAGCGAGTAGATGATGCTGTCGTAGAGGGCGGTGTTGCCGTCGGCCCGCAGGCCGGCGAGACCGCCCGCCAGCACCTCGCGATCGTTGGTGAAGCGCACGGCCAGGTTCGGCTGGCCGTTGAAGGTGATCACCGCCGCCCGGTCCTTCGGCTGGATGACGGTCTGGAAGAAGCGCAGCGCCGCCTTCACCGCGGTGTCGAGCTGCTCGACCATGGAGCCCGAGGTGTCGAGCAGCACGCCGGCGTAGATCGGCAGGTCCTGCACGCGCTCGAAGCGGCGCACCGTCTGCTCGGCGCCGTCCTCGTAGACCTTGAACACGTCGCGCGTCAGGCCGTCGACCGGCCGGCCGCGATGATCGGTCACGGTGGTGTACAACTCGACCATCTGGACGTCGATGCGCTCGCCGGAGTTGGGCGAGTTGACCAGCACCAGGTCCTCGCTCGAGTTGCCGTCGGGCAGGTACGCCACGACCCGCACGTAGGAGAGCTTGCTGGTCTCCGGGATCAGGATGATCTGCGTCCAGGGGGGTTGGTACAGGGAGGCCACCAGCGTGTCGTCGCGGTAGAACTCGACCCGATCCAGCTTCTCGCCTTCGGGGACCTCCACCTTGGCCTCGGCGCGCAGGCTGGCGGAGTAGTGCCTGCCGGCCTGGGGTTCGATCAGCCTGACGCCGAAGCGGTGGGGTCCGGCGTTGAGCAGCAGCTGGTCCTCGGCCAGGGGCTTGCCGTTCGCCGCCTCGGCCACCGCCCTGATGACGTGGGAGCGCGGCTGCGGCCCGAGGTTGAGGTCGACGCTGAACGGCGGCCGCCTCTTGATCAACTCCGGATGGCCGTCGAGCAGGAAGCGGACGTGGTCGATGTCGCTGCCGTCGACCACCGCTTCGATGCGCACCGCGCCGATCAGCAGCCCCTCGGGAGGCGCCAGCAGCCGCACGCTCTGGTCGCCGGAACGGATCGAGCGGTTGGCCTCCGCCAGTGCCGCCGTCATTCCTGGACCTGCCGCCACGCCTGGCACCGCCGCGGTGCCCGTCGCCGCCGCCGAGCCCCCGGCAGTCGTCGCTCCCTGGGCGGCGCTCGGCGCAGTCCCCGCGGCCACCGCCGCGGCGGCGGCCTCGGCCTCGGCCGTGATCGCGGGCACCTCGAGCTCGCGCTCGGCGCGGAAGAAGCGCTTGCCGCCGGTGTCTTCGAGCTTCAGCACCAGGGTGTAGGGGCCGGGCCTGAGATAGCGCTGGAAGACCAGCGGGATCTCGGCGGCCGCCCCGGTGCCCGCGGCCGGCTGCATGGCCTGGGCTTCGGGCAGGCTGAACCGGTAGCGGAAGTGCTCGAACAGCACGTCCTTGCGCAGCACCTCGCCGTCGATCATGAAGCTGTAGAAGGAATGGTCCTGCAGGAGCTGCGGCGCCGCCGCGTCGCGCGGCACCCGCAGCAGCCCCTGCACCACCGTGCGGCTGCCCGCGCGCCCGGGGAAGGAGAGCTCGAGCTCGGCCGGCAGCGTCTGAGCGCCCGGCGGCAGGTCGGTGGAGGCGGCCGCGAAGCTCGACAGCCACTCCTCGCCCGGCTTCGGCACCACCTGCCCGCGCGCCTCGAGCTGCCCCTCGTCGATCGCCTGCGACAGGTAGCCGGCGATCTCGTCGCCCTCGGGGCAGTCCGCGAGCGCCGAGAGATCCGACTTCCCCGGGTTCCGGGCGCGCCCCTGCAGCGTCAGCAGCGGCTCGGGCCCCTCGCTCGGCGCCCACAGCCGGAAGCGGCCGCGCTTGGCCCTGCCGTCCTGGACGAAGACCAGCGTGAAGCCTCTGCGGACGTGAGGCGTCCGGTCATAGGCCCAGATCTCCAGCGGCTGCACCACCTCGAGGCAGCGCGAATGGAAGACGTGCGCCGGCTCCCCGTGGATCAGCAGCACCCGCGCCCGGTCCTCCACGACGTTGCCGAAGCGCTCCTGGGCCACCTTCAGGCGCTCCTCCCAGGCGTCGCGCAGCTCGTTGCGCGGGGTCTCGGGATAGGGGTCCCGCACGGCCCAGAACTTCTGGATGAAGTCGTCGCGCTGGTAGTCGCGGGTCAGCGACAGGAAGACCTGGCGCTCGCGCTCGCTGATCAGCGGCGCCACCTCGTCGAGCCAAGCCCGGTACTGCGGCGCGAGATCCGTCTCCGCCGGCGGCGTCTCCGCCGCGGCTGGCGCTGCACTTCCCGCGAGCAGTGGCCGCGCCGGGGCCAGCCAGATCACCAAAGCAGCCAGGCCGGCAACCAGCGCAGGGCCGGCGAGGACCAGCAGCAGGCGGCCGTGCCGCCACCGCAGAGCACCCCACATCACCGCCATCCTAACCGCCACCGCCGACGGCGGCAAGCGGCAGCCATCGGGGATGGTGTCCTAAGACTGTGGTTAGGACACCAGCCCATCGGGAGAGCGCACGGGCGATCGGTCCTGACCCTCAGAGAGCATCCGCGGCGGCCTGTCATCTGCTACCCTGGAACCAGTGGCCCGAGGAGCGCAGGTTCAGGCCGACGGAGGGCCTGGTCGTTTCCCTGCCGGCGACGGATCTATATGAAGGCTTCCGATGCGCTTCAAGCTAACCGCGATGCACTGCGCGCGCTGGCCGCTCGCCATCGCTTGCGCAATCTGCGCGTATTCGGTTCTGCGGCGACGGGTGCCGATACCGAGGGTAGCGACATCGATCTTCTGGTCGACGCTCCGGACGGGACCACGCTGTTCGACCTTGGCGGTTTTCAGGTCCGAGCGGCAAAGCTGCTTGGCGTACCTGTGGATGTGGTGACGTCCAGCGAGCTCCCCGTGAGGGCTCGCGAGCGGATCTTGCGTGAAGCGGTGAGGCTATGAAGTTTCGCCAACCGGAGCGAGTTGTCGATCATTTGCAGAACGCCTTGGCGGCCATCGCCCGCATCGAGGCTTATCTCGAAGGCCAGGATGAGGCGAGCTTTCTGGATAGCGAAATGGTCCAGGATGCAATCATCCGTAACCTCGAAGTCATCGGCGAGGCACTGCACCAGGTCGAAGAGAATGAGCCGGCGTTCCGCACTGAGCACAGCGATGTGCCCTGGGACGAGGCGTATGGCATGCGGAATCTGCTGTCTCACGGGTATTTCAAGGTGCGGCCTGAGCTGGTGTGGTCGACGGTCAAGGAGAACTTGCCCGTTCTGCGCGGACAACTCCTTCGGATCCTGACCTTCGGCGCGGACGGCTCCTGACGCGTAGCTCAGGTGGTGTCTACCGGAACAGCCGGCTGAGCTGCAGGGCGAACCCCGGGAAGAGGGGGCTGGTGAGCGGGCCGTCGCCGCGCTCCCTGATCAGGCGGGCAGCCTGGTGGAGGCCGTGGCCGCCGCTGGCGGCCCGGTAGACCTCGACCCATTCTGCGTCCGGGTCGATCATCCAGTATTCGGCGACGCCGAACTTCTCGTAGAGGCGGAGCTTCTTCGTGGCGTCGATCTTCCTCGTGCCGGGCGACAGCACCTCGACGACGAGGTCGGGAGCGGCGTGGACGTAGGCGCGACCGAGCGCCTCGGTCCGCGCGGTCGACACGAAGAGCAGGTCCGGCTCGACGACGTCGTGATCGGAGAGGACGACGTCCAGCGGGGCGAAGAAGACCTTGCCGAGGCCGTTCGCCTCCACATAGGCGCCCAGGTCGAGATGGAGGTTGCCCAGGACGAGCTGATGGCGGAGCGTGGGAGACGGCGTCACGTAGTGCTCGCCGTCGATCAGCTCGTGCCGCTTGCCGTCCTCGGGCATCGCCACGAGGTCGGCGTAGGTGAGCCTGGTGGAAGTCGTCGCCATGGCACACCATTCTAGACGGAAAAGCGGCCTGCCGTTGCGCACCGCGAGCCCCTGGCGGCCGCCGTGGTGGGTGCCGCGCTGCCCGCTCGTCTAGCTGGTACCTTGGTACTACGGATAGTAGCCGTGCAGCGTCTTGACCTCGACTCCTGAGCGGTCCACCTTGACGTCGACGGTGCGGAAGTTGGTCTCGGGGCTGGTGTTCGTCGACTGGTAGGCGACCAGGTACTGCGAGCGCAGGTCTTCCTGGATCTTGGCGTAGATCGCGGCGAGCTCGGTGGCGCTCTTGATGAAGAAGGCGCGGCCGCCGGTCTCCTCGGAGAGCTTGGTGAGCTTGCGCTTGTCGATGTCGTCGCCGAGCCCGATGGTGTAGACGGTGACCCCGGAGCGGCGGGCGTCGTCGAGCGCGTCGTCGAAGGTGAAGCGGCTGTTCTCGTCGCGGCCGTCGGTCAGCAGCAGGATGGCGCGCTGGCCCTTGACGCCGTTGAAGTAGAAGAGGGTGAAGATGATCGTGTCCCACAGCGAGGTGCCGCGCTCCGCCTTGAGCCCGGCGAGACCGCCGGCCAGCGTGTCGAGATCGTTGGAGAACTTGACACCGATGTTCGGGTGATCGTTGAAGGTGACCACCGCCGCACGGTCCTTCGGCTTGATGGTGTCCCTGAAGAAGCCCAGCGCCGCGTCGCGCGCCTGCGGCAGGGCCTTCTCCATCGACGCCGAGCTGTCGAGCACCACCGCCGCGTGGATGGGCAGGTCGTCGACCCGTTCGAAGCGGGTGATGGTCTGGCGCACGCCGTCCTCGGAGACCGAGAAGTCCTTCTGGCCCAGGCCCAGGACGGGACGGCCGCCACGGTCGAGCACCGAGGTGTAGAGCTCGACGAACTGCACGTTCAGCTGCTCGACGTTGTTGTCGGGCGCGTTGACGAACACCAGGTCCTCGGTGGAGTTGCCGTCGGGGGTGTAGGCGACCGCCCGCACGTAGGCCAGCTGCTCCCGGTGCAGCACGATCGGCTGCGTCCAGGGCGGCTGGTAGAGCGTCGCCACCAGGTCCTCGTTGAGGTAGAACTCGACGTGATCGATGCTCTCGCCCTCCGGCACGTCGGTCTCGGCGCGGGCGAGAAGGCTGCTCTGGTAGCGGTGGCCGCGCTGCGGCTCGGTCAGGCGGACCCGGAAGCGGTGGACCGGAGCGTTGATGACGATCTCGTCGCTCGCCACCTGGTTGCCGGTGGTGTCGAAAGCGGTCGCGAGCAGGGTGCGCGACCGCGGCAGGTGGCCGAGGTCGAGCTCGACGCTGAAGGGCGGCTTCACCTTGGTCAGGATCGGCTTGCCGTCCAGGGAGAAGACCACGCGGACGACGTCGTGGCCGGTCAGCAGCGTGTCGAAGCGCATCAGGCCGGTCTGCAGCTCGCCGCGGGGCGAGATGAGCTTGAGCGTGTTCTCGCCGGTGCCGATGGCGGCGTTGGCCTCGGTCAGCAGGCGCGCGCTCTCGGCGTCGGCGGGCGGCGGCGGCGGCACCTCCTTCTCCACGTGCGGCACCGCCAGCTCTTCCTTGATGCGGCAGAGCTTCTGCGAGTTGAGGTCCTCGAGCTTCACGATCAACGTGTAATCCCCGGGGCGCAGGGGCCGCTGGACGATCAGCGGCAGCACGGCAGGGGCCTGGCCGTTGCCGGGGAACTCGAACTTGTAGCGGAAGTTCTCGAACAGCTTGCCGGCCTCGAGCACCTCGCCGGTGAGCAGCAGGTTGTAGGAGCGGCGGTCCGCCAGCTGCAGCACGCTCGCCTCGCTGGCCGGCACGCTGACCACCGCCTCGAGCATGGTGCGCTCGCCGAAGTGCCCCGGGTAGGACACCTCCATCTTGGCCGGCAGGTTCGGGGCGCCGACCGGGATGTCGGTCGAGTAGGAGTGGAACGAGCTGATCCACTCGCCGCTGGGCCCCCTGGGCGTGGACTCGATCTGGGCCACGAAGGAGCTGTAACCCATGTTGCCCTGGTTCTGCACCCAGGCGATGCCGGCGGCGATGGAGTCGCCGTTGCGGCAGCCGCCGGCGATCTCGCCGAGGTTGTGGCCGTTGTGCCCGTCCTGGAACAGCTCCGCCAGGCCGATCGTCGGCTCCCACATGCGGAACTGCCCGGCCCCCCACACCTGGTAGAAGATGACGACGAAGTCGCTGCCCATGCGTTCGCTGCCGTGGTAGAACCAGGCCTCGATCGGCCACAGCAGGACGTTGCAGCGCTCGGCCACCAGCGCGGTCGGCGGTCCGTTGAGCAGGAAGATCCGCGCCCGCTCGTCGCTGAGCCTGCCGAAGCGCGCGCGCGCCTCCGCGATCCGCGCCTCCCAGTTGCGGCGGAACTCGCCGTTCGGGCCGCCGCGGTCGCGGACCTCCCAGAAGCGCTCGATGAAGGCGTCGCGCTGGTAGTCCTCCTTGAGGTCGAGGAAGGCGCGCTTCTCGTCCTTGGTGATCAGGAACTCGACCTCCTCGAGCCAGGCGCGATACTGCGGCGCCAGGGCCTCGAGCGCCTTCTTCTGCTCCTTGGTCAGGGCGGGCTTGAAGAGCGCGGCGTGCGCGGCGGGCGCCGTCGCCGTCGTCGCCGCCGCCGCCAGGCCGGCCAGCAGCACCGCCACCAGCGCGCGCGTCCGCCGGGCCGCCGGTCCCGGCCGGGCGCCGCGTGCGGATCCCCGCACATGACCCGGCGCCGCCTCGGGTCGGGGTGTCGGTAAGGGGGTCGGTCCGGGTGTCCTGATCCAGATGGCCATCGTCTCGGCTCGCCAGCTGTGAGTCGCTCTCGCGAGCGCACCGTCTTGCACTATACGCGCCACCCACCCGGAGCCGCCATTCAGGCGCGCACTGAGCCACTACCGCCAGGCGGGTGCCCTCGCCGGTGCACTAGAATAACGCGGCCATGTCCGACCTCGTTTACCTCGACCACAACGCCACCACGCCGCTCGACCCCCGCGTACGCGAGGCGATGCTGCCGTGGCTCGGCGATCGCTTCGGCAATCCGTCCTCGATCCACCGCGTCGGCCAGGCCGCGCGGAACGCCGTCGAGGAAGCGCGCGAGCAGGTCGCGGCGTTGATCGGCGCGCGTCCCCCGGAAGTGGTGTTCACCGCCTCCGGCACCGAGGCCAACGATACGGTGGTGGCGAGCGCCGCCGAGAGCGCCCGCCGGTCCGCGGCCGGTGGCCATCTGGCGGTCTCCGCCATCGAGCACCCCTCGGTGCGCCAGGCCGCGGCGCGCGCCGCCCGGGCAGGCCTGGAGGTGACACGGGTGCCGCCTGGCGAGGACGGCGTGGTGCCGGCGGCGGCGTTGATCGGCGCCCTGCGGCCCGACACCCTGCTGGCCTGCCTGATGCTGGCCAACAACGAGCTGGGCACCCTGCAGCCGGTCGCCGCGGTGGCCGCGGAGTGCCGGGCGCGCGGCATCCCGCTGCTCTGCGACGCGGTGCAGGCGGTGGGCAAGGTGCCGGTCGACGTGGCCGGCCTGGGAGTCGACCTGCTGGTGCTCGGGGCGCACAAGTTCGGCGGGCCGCTGGGAGCCGCGGCGCTCTGGATCCGCGACGGCGTCGAGGTCGAGAGCCTGCTGGTGGGCGGCAGCCAGGAGCGGCGGCGGCGCGCCGGCA
>Ga0209580_10001563_pt1 | contig 10458 bp, 10 predicted proteins | sample Coa_R1_5_FD_187153 | JGI IMG/M metagenome (GOLD analysis project Ga0209580, IMG submission 187153) | Surface soil microbial communities from Centralia Pennsylvania, which are recovering from an underground coalmine fire - Coalmine... | ecosystem: Environmental > Terrestrial > Soil >...
GACACGGTATTGATAACACGTAAGTTATTGATTCTACAAGCGGACAAAAAGGATAAAACGGACAAAAAGCCGATTCCATTGTACGTTTATTGTACGGTGAAAATTTCAGATACCTTCCGGTGCAGGATCGCATCCCACCGCCCTCTGGCAATGGCGTGTTGACTCAAGCGGGTGACAGAGCGGGAGGACCTCGGAGCCAGAGTCTTGAATGCGCTGACAGGGGCATTCGATAAGCTCAACATCGTGCCGCAAACTCTGGATCTGACGATTGAAGTCGAGTTGGTGGGAACCTCGGGCAGCAGGCTCCGGCGGTGCCTCTATTCTCAACAAGAGCTTCGTAGACGATCAGCTTGGTCCGCTCGTCAACGATCTACATTTGGCGCAGCTAGCTACTTTCCGGCGCAAAAATGATCACTATCGAGCAATAAATATGCGGTTGCCATGAGAGAGGTTCGTGCTACAACGTTGAGTTGAGCAGTTGATTTCAAGCTTTCTCATGGAGGAGCGAGTGATCAAGTTGCGGCACCAACAACCTAGCCTGTGGACAGGAATTCTGAAGGAAGATCTGGACCAACTGTGGGAACCGTGGATGCGAGTTGCGGATGAGTTGTTAGAGGACGAAGACTTGGTCGATCAGGTCTATGAAGCCCAAGGGCGGAGGCATCCGCAGAGTCGAAGCCGGGGACGCGAGCAAACGCCGGCAGAAGTGGTTTTGCGGATCTTGTTGCTCAAACATGTGCGCAATTGGAGCTATGAGGTCTTGGAGCGCGAGGTCAAAGCCAATCTGGTGTATCGCAGTTTCTGTCGGATCGGGATGGAAAAAGTGCCGGATGCCAAGACCTTGGGGAAAATCGGATTGGCCCTGGGCCCGGAGGTGATTGCGGAGATGCACGCGCGGCTGGTGCAGTTGGCACAGGAAAAGGGTGTGGTGCGGGGACGGAAGATGCGAACCGACACCACCGTGGTAGAAACCAACATCCATTACCCCACGGACAGCAGCTTGTTACAAGATGGGGCACGAGTGCTGACGCGGGGGATGAAGAAGATCGAGAACAAACTGGGAGGATTGAAGAAGAAAGTTAGGAATCGGATGCGAAGCGTGACCAAGCGGGTGATTGCCATCGCTTATGCGGGGCGGCACAAGGGAGAGGAAGGAGAGAAAAAGCGCAAGCAACAATACCGGGAGCTGTTGCGATTGACGCGCCAAATTCTCAACGATACGAAGCGTGTTCTGAACGAGGTGGAAGGACTGGGTCGGAGTCGTCGATCCAAGGTGGCGGATGAAGGACAACAGTTGCAAACCATGGCGGAGCGCTTGCGCCAAGTGGTGAAACAAACGAAAGGGCGCATCTTCGGAGGCATGACACAGTTACCGGACAAGCTCTTGAGCTTGTTTGAGTGGTACACCGAGATCATCCGCAAAGGCAAGGCAGGAAAACCCAACGAGTTTGGGAAGTTAGTGCAGATTCAGGAAGCGGAAAACCAGATTGTGACTCATTACGATGTGTTTTCCGAGCGGCCCAGCGATCGCCATCTGTTAGTGGGTGCTGTCGAGGCTCATCAGAAGCGATTGGGACGTATACCAGAGTTGGCGGCTGCCGATCCCGGATACTACTCGCAGGAGCAGGAAAAAACTGTGCAGGCTATGGGAGTGAAGCATGTGTCGGTGCCGAACCGCAGCACTCGCAGTGAACAACGTCGACAACTGGAGAAGTGTCGTTGGTTCAAAAAAGGTCAACGCTGGCGCACCGGCTCGGAGGGCCGCATCAGTACCCTGAAGAGAAGACATGGGCTGAATCGATGTCGTTACCGAGGTTGGGACGGTTTCCAACGTTGGGTAGGCTTGGGCGTGATGGCCGACAATCTCATTCAGATCGGTCGATGTCTGGCTTTGAGAACTACATAGGTATCAACTCGGGGAATGATTCGGGTATGGAGAGACTCCAACCGAAAGGAGAAGTGGCTCACTGAGCCATACCGCCCTTGGAAGTGTTTGCTACGGCGGCAAGCTCAAAAAGTCACTGCTCCAGCTTCGGCTGATTCTCTCGCAAACGAAACATCGGCCTTAGAAAACACTATTTTTGCGCCGGAAAGTAGCTAGCCGCTGCATCGGCTCGAAATCGCGTTGACTATCCAAGCGATTCGTAAAAGCAGAGCACCAAGCTCTTTGCGACACGTTGAAAAGTGCCGTTGAGGGTGCCTCGGAGGCTAAAGCTCCGGCACTGATTTTCAACAGACTTTCTTAACTGTTTCCCTTTTTATACAGGGCACCTAAGTTGGCAATAATCGTCGGCTTGGGTCATAGAAACATTTGGGATTCGGAAACGGTCAAGAGCTCAGATTACGAGAGTCTATCTCGCATCGCTGCAATCGAAGGAGAAAAAAAATAGCCGCCACCGGTGGGCGTAATCCATGTCGCATCTACCTCAGCCTGCTGTAGCGATCCGTCTGCCGCAGGAATTAGGATCTTGCGGCGATTCACCCCACTTGAATCGAATCTTTGACCCAGCAACGGATCCATTCCTCCGCTCTGAGGTTGGTCATCGACATCGGCCCAATGGTTGAGCAGGAACTCAAACTGATTCTTGATCGAAGTTTGGTAACTGACAAACATGAGGCCTCGCTCGGTGGCGAGTTCCTGTTCGGTGGGGACCATTGGATTGGCCACCGGAGCCCCGAAAGGAATTCCCCGCCGCAAGATCATGCGCGTTAACGTGTCGTTCCGCCCACCCGTGTCCGTGGGAAGATCGCGTGGATTCGCTTTCCGAATATGGGCTATGTGTGGGCAAACGAGTCCCAGTAAATCATCGGGCGACGTTGGAAAGTGATCACCGCCATATTTCATGGAAGGAATTATAGGCGGGGGTAGCACAGCGTCCTTGAATCCGAAGTCGTTATTGGCCAAGTCATCCTCGGCCAGAGCCATATTGTCAGCAGTCGGACTTCGCATTATAGGTGCCCCACTCTTCCAGCGGCCAACTATGAATGCCGCTAGACGTTCTGGTGACAGACCTGCGAATTTTGCATCGGCGGCCAACTGGAAAACAGAGTTCCAAAAGGCAGGCACGTCCTGCTTAAGCCGTCGAACGACAACATAAGAACCGTTTCTCGCCCAAGCTGGTGTCGGTACGGCTGCCGAAAGTGGATTCAGCGCATTGTGAGAGTCCTGGCGTTGATAACCGAGCACGAATTGTCCTGGCCATACCAACGGCTGTCCCGGTTCTGCAAACATGACGGAGCGGCGGTCGCTGGAATCAATGACTCTGGGCGACAGAAATGAGTCAGGAGCATTGTTGACCCGGCCTCGCGGAGCTGGCTGTGAAATTCCATCCTTGAACCCAAAGTGTTCATGCCCAGACTGGTCAGGTCGTACCATGCAACGCTGCTCAAATACGCTATGGAATGCTGCCAACTTTGTATGGTCGGAGCCAAACATCGACTTCTTTAGGTTCTCGGTTGTGGATTCTAAGTCAGCGGCATTGTCAGCGGAGATGATCACCACTATGTCCGCAAGATTTTGGGGGCTCCCGACCCTCCATTGTCTTGGATTTCCCTCGGCGGTTGGATTTGTCGGGTCTCCCAGTGATGGAGAGCTCATGTGTAGGCCATTGACAAATGTCGTCGAGAATCCCTGAACTTCGCTCGGACTAGTGAGCTTTGTGAGTCCCGGTGCGCTGAATGCAATATTCATCCAGATGGCTCGCAGTCCCGGGGGATCGATACCTTTGAGACGTTTCAAGCGCTTGAACTCCAGATTGTGAGGTACAACCTCGTCCAACGTCGCGATTCGCGGCAAGATCTGCTTCAGCCAGTGCTTAGCGGTCGGCACGTCGTCAATCGCCGCAAAAAGAAAGAACTGGTGATCATTCTTGAATCCCGCTAGACTGTTCGCCTGGATGTCAGCCGCGTCTAGCAAATCTTCTGACTGAGCCGTCGCCCCAGTGTTGTGCCCATCCTCCATCAGGAACTCCTTTCAGCGTTCCGGCAACTAGCCGGAGTGCCTGCGCGTCATTGGTTTGATTTTCGCCTTCAAGGCGAATTTCTGGTCCACACACTGCTGAGATGGATTTTGGATTTGACCTCTGCCAAACGCCAAGCCCGTGAGTTTCATGGTGATATGCTCGGCGATCTGTCCCCCAAATTCAATGGGTTGTCCTTCGATGGTGATGTCGCCCACAGCAAAACCTTCGCTTGCCGGTACTTCGAAAATGGCTCGCACCACCATTCCCGCAGATCCCCGGACGACATTGAAATACTGCCGAGCATCGCTGTTATTTGGAGTCACGAATCCGGCCGTGTTGATGTCGGATATGTACAGGGCGACCGGATCCTGTAGAGTAATCAGGTAACCATCGCGTGCCAGGGTATTCACGTGGTCGCCAATCGTGGGATCGCTGGCGCGGCCCGGTTGCCCAAATTTAGCGCATTTGATCAATTCGTCTGCATCGGTAATTGATTGCCCCGTTTGGTCCCTGCGCAAGATAGTGGCCTGCGCTGCAATATTAATTTCGGCCCCAAGCGTATTGTTCCGCTGGTTCAGATGCATCGCCCCCCGCGATGTGTTCCATTTGTTGAGGCGGTTGTACTTGCCATCACTAAACAGATCGTTCAGCTGTACTGCAGGGCTGATGTTTTGGTGGTACAGCGCGAGGAGAGTAGCGGTATCACCTTTCACCGCTGGGTCCTTGGGACCGTCGTAGTCGAGCGGATAGCCATGCGCTAGCGCTTCCCAATACTCTGGTCCTTCGCAAGTAAACGTTACTCGTGTGACCTTGTTGTTAACGCGTTCCACAAACCATTCCAGATACTCGTCCTGCGGACGTTCTCCAGAGGCTAAAGGTGTGTCTGCCTCCTGCCATGCTGCGCGGTCGTCGTCTGGATATTTCAGCGAGATCAATCGCGGAAACCCTATCCACGTAATCTGATCGGTTGCAGGATTGGCTGGTGTATCGATTTTTGTTGCGTTGTAGAACTGGGGATTTAGGACCGCAGAGCTGAGAGCCTGAATGTTTTGGTCGAGAGTATATGAGATGTAGGTGTTCCAGGCGGCCCGCAGTTTGGGATTAAAGTCTGTCAAATTAGCCGGTGGATCGAACGACGCGAGTTTCATAATGCCTCCGTCATGTTTAAGTTGTATTTCTGTGCCTGAACCAGAGTCCACGAATCACACAGCTGCTGTATATTTTCGACATTCAGCGGCTCGAATGCGTGCGCGGACTGGCCCTTGACGAAGCCGCCGCAATTACACAACGGCTTAAATTATTCCTTCCTTTGACGACACTGTCTGAGAAACGGTATGCGTACTCTGGCACAAAGAACTAAGAGCCATAGCGCCAAAGCGGGCCAATTTTAGATAATATTTATCCGAGCCAAGTCTTCGCGAAAGCCACTGCTGCATTCAGTGGAGGCGTATTAGGCGGTTGATTACCGACCACTGAGTCATAGACGCTCTTGATCACATCGGCGCTATGGTTGCTACCTGCTTCCAGGATGGCGTCGTTCAACGAACTGTCTTCCCGGATGCGACGCATCGCGAATACTTCGTCGCGCGCCTTGACAATAGGGTCGAACACCGCTGGTATGGTCACCTGCACGGCGAGCGGTCGCGGAGTGAAACCGCTTGGTGGAGGAGTTGCCAGCAGGGAGCTCAGGTTCGTGAGCACCTTTCCATTGAGGTCGCGGATCGTGTCCGTCGTAAGCTCGCCGAATTGAGTCATACCGTCCAGAATTGCGGGAAGAGCTTGCGGACCAAGTCCGAGCGTCTGGACCTCATAAGAGGCGACCAACTTCCCATATTGGACTCCCGCGCCGAGGGTCGCATAGGACAGCTTAAAGCTCGCATCAAGTTGTTGAACGCGGAAGAAAATGCGGAGCCCGAAGCCCCATCGAGTCTGGGTAACAATGTTAGCTCCGGGTGGCTGAACTGCGGAGTCTGCAAAAGCAGTGGCATCCTGCCAGTAGGCTACCTCCTTTGCCTTTAGGGATCCTGATGCGGCAAAGATCGTGCCGATTCCTAGAGTGGCCGCCAGGGAGATGGAGAGTTGGACCGCGCTGCTGCTGACTGCTACATTAGCTATCTGTTGTCCCTCATCAAGAGGGATAGCCTTGGCGTCCGACGAGCCCCGTAGCGCGGACAGGCTGACGAGTTGGCCATCCGCCGTTTGCAATGAATTTACCGGAATGAATGACATATAAACCTCATGCTAAAGTGACACATATACCCGCTAATTGTCAGCCAACCAGTCGCTGGCGCTCTGCCTCTGGATGGCATTTGGCACAACGGACTGGTCAGAACTCGTGAGGGCGTCGCTATAGACCAGCCCGATAGTCGCGGGATCCAGATCGCCCGCACCTTCGAGAGCCGTTTGAAGATTGTGGCCCTGTGCAATTTGACGCTTGGCGTACAAAACAGCCTGCGAGACGGCGAGCGAAGCACCTGGTTTAGGGATCGAAATGAGGGCGGCGACACGCTGCGGCTGCAAAGTGCTTGCGTTCTGCTTGATGTACTCTGCCAGCTTCGTAAGAACAGTCGTGTTTAGCTTGTACAAAGCGTCGCCAGTAAGAGTCCCGCTGGAATTCAGTCCATCGAGGATCGTCGGAAGCGCGGCCGCACCCAACCCGAAGCCGTCGATCTCGTAATTGGCGGTGGCTAATTGGGCGTCGAGCGAAGCCCCAAGGAACGCGAGATTCAGGTTCGCGCTTGCATCTAGGACTTGGACACGGAACATCACCCGTAGGCCGGCGCCAAAGCGATTGGCGACGACTTATCCACCCGCTGGCGGTAGTTGCTCGAACTGATCCGTATAGGCCATGGCTTCGAGCCAGTATCCAACTTCGTTCGATGACGCCGAGCCGCTGAAGATTGCTCCCAGGCCGATGTTTCCGGCCACATTGACCGAAATTTCTTGATTCGACACTCGAACATCAATCAAGGGATGGGCCGCTGGCTGCGTTGTGACGAGGGCTGCGGACCGTCTTGTACTTTTAAGCGGTTGAAGGTAGCTGCCCCTGTGCCCGATTGGAATCCATTCCACTTTGGTAGTCCTCCTCGTTCATGTGTATGAGTAAATCTATGCTCGCAGCAGATTAACGTTGCTTCTGTTTAATCCAGACATAGGCCTTCATATTTACACCGCCCTTACCGAAGCCGGCGCTTGGGCCACAATACACATCTTTGGCTGTAACTGTCCACGCTCGGATACGGCCATCGTCACCAATGTCACTTACATCAGCGGCTAATTTCAGATCGAACAAACCCCATTCCCCATTTCCTCCGGAACTATACTCGATGTAAACGCCAGGCGGCACGGCTGTGCTTTGTCCGTTACTGTTCTCATCGCCACCACAGCAGTTCACGGAACCCTGTTGATAGGATTTATCCAGGACAAAGCCAGGATCCAGCATCGCTTTCACGCTTTGACCGCCATGAACGCCCTGGCCTCCATGAGGCGCATCACAGTGAAAGAAGGTCTCCGTCTGCTTGAAATTTCCTTGGGGCGGCCCTGCCTGCAGACTAAGTGCAGTACCAAAAAGCCCAAGCCCGAAAATGAACAGCAATCTTCTGGTCATCGCTCCTCCAATCGGCTCAACAGCCTAATCTGTTTCTTAAAAACGTATTTCTGGAATTATTCCCTTCAACACATTTAAAAGATGCTGGGGGTTAGATAGTGCGGAAGTATAGGCTCCTTTTTTGTTCCAGAATCTGACCGCGTGCATCAGGTTGCAGGCACCGGCGAAAGTCTCTCGTACAAACCAGAGGGCCCAGCCGTAACGCCTCCAACTATTCCCTTAAAAATGGGACAGTTCCGAAAGCCGTCGAGATGATTCGCGTTAGCGGATGACAGATTTTGTTTTGTCGTGACCAATTGCCCAGATATCGCCGAATATTATGAGGTTTCCTCCCACTGAGAATGAAGACGAGTCGGCATGAAGATCCAGTTCTGCTGCAAAAGTTAAGGTTTTCTAATCGACAAAAAGTGCTTAACATTGAAGGCATTAGGTTAAAATGCACCAGCCACTTCAGAAATGGACCCTCGGAAGCTTTCAACGGAGGAACTGGTACAGCTTTGTCTCGCTTCGCGAGATGAAGTCGTATGGGCTGAATTTGTGCGCCGCTTTCAAACTCTGATAGCCAGCGTGATAGTGAAATGCCTCTTCCACCATTCCGTGCGTCCCAACAGCACCCTGGTGGATGATTTAGTCCAGGAAACCTATTGCAAAAAGATTTGCGCCAATGAGTTTAAAGCGTTACGGAACTTTAAGTTCCGGCATGAGAACGCATTGCATGGTTTTTTGAAGGTTATGGCGGCAAATGTAGTGGAAGACTATTTTCGCGGCTTGAACAGCCAAAAAAGAGGAAGCGGACGCACCGCAGAAGACCTGGAAGCCGTGCAGACTACCACGCACGCAGCTTCCGATTTTTTGCACTCGGTACACCGCCGGATTCAAGTCAAAGAGATTGAAATGCGCCTGCAAGAACTTGCCGGCGAGCCGAATTTCGCTCGCGACTCTATGATCTTTTGGCTTTATTACCGTGACGGACTTACCGCCCAGGCCATTTCGCAACTCCCGGAAATTGAGCTTACCGTAAAAGGAGTTGAGAGTACGCTGCTTCGGCTGATCAAATGGTTGCGCGACAAATTCAAATAGCCGAAGCAAAATCGCAACGGCAGCTTAACTTTTTGGTTTTGCGGAACGGTTTTTGGAGGCGACAGGATATTTGATGTTAGTCGCCATTGGGTGTGTAAGCCGCGGTTGGGAGCTACACGGCTGTTCTCGCTAGGGTCTGTTAGGAGCGCCACAAAATGAATTATTAAGAGGACAGGAGGCTTGTTTTACGTTCATATTAAGGAGATACGGTGAACCGACAATCTGAGCATTTGAGCATTGCTCAAATTGAGGAATACGGGCGTCAAGCCTCCGCGGCGCGACCGGAGACAGCAGAGTGGGTAGAGAAACACCTTGCCGACTGCCCTTTGTGCCGTGGCCATGTGCTTGATTTCCAACGCACCCGCTTCGGATCGGCAAAGGTGAATACGGTATCCACTGCGAACTGCCCCAGCGAAGACGATCTTCGCAGTCTAGCCGCAGGCATTTGTACCGATCTGATCACTGTTGAACTCACCGCACACGCCACAAAATGCGACCGCTGCCGACTGCTGCTGTTCAAGTACATAGAAGAATTTTCAGATGAACTTACCCTCGAACAGAATGCGGTGCTAAACGGCTTAAACAGCGCTACTCCAAAATGGCAGCAGCAAACGGCGAGGCAGATGTTGAACACCGCCGCAACAAGCACCGCCGATCAGTACAACTCCGCCCCTGAACCTTCAACACAACAACCGGTCAAATCTCGTCGACATTCGTTCTCTTGGAAATGGGTTTTTGTTCCTGCTGTCGTGGCCATCTGCGCCCTGATTGCTTTCAGCATCTGGTATACCCAGCGCGAAACCCCGGAAAAAGTGGAGAAGCTGCTGGCAGAGGCTTATACGGAGCAAAGGACGATTGAAATGAGATGGCCGGGAGCGGAGTGGGCGGAACTGAGGGAAATGCGAGGTCCCACTCCTGTTGACAAACCGCTGCCCCTGCTTGAGGCTACTGACGAAATTCAGCATCAAACACCAGAAACTCTCAGAGGAACGGAATGGCTCCATCTCCGAGCCCAAAGCGAGATCCTGAGCGGTATTCCCTCAAAGCAATTAATCGAAGACTTAAACAAAGCCACACAGTCTCAGGCAGCCTCTTTGTCCCTGATGTTTGATTTAGCTATCGCAAACTTCCGAATCGGTGAGGTTACGCACGACAATAGTTACTATTTGCGATCAAAGATGGCCCTGGATGAGTTGCTGAAGTCCTCTCCGTCAAACCCTGTGGCCTTGTTTAATCGCGCTATCGTGGAGCAGCGGCTGCAATTGCGCGATCCAGCCATCGCTGATTTCACTAAATGCTTGGCATTGGAGAAGGACCCGGCATGGTCTGCGGAGATTCGTGAGAAAATCGAAAAGTTGCAAAGCCTCCGCTGATCGGTGATCCCCTACAGTTTCGACTATACTCAATCACCCATAAAATGAAATCTCGTCAGTGGAAAATCTGCTTAGGTGCCGCTCTTTTGGCGGGCTTAGGCTTTGTTGTTCGCCCACTTCATGGCTACTGGCTTCTTCATTTAGCAGAGGTCGAAAGCAATAGACTTTATGGGGAACATCGCCCCTTTCTGTATCGCTGGGTGGGCGCTCCTTATGAGAAGAGCACAAGCTTGGATCCGGGTACTTGTAATCCTGTCTTGGAAAGTGAGATAAACAGGCTCCTATTGCAAACGGCCAAAGCTGAAGAAATTCTAGTGTCCTGAGTTAGAAATTCGTTGAATAAGTTGTCGCGCCAAGGCATACTTGGGCATGCCATTGGGTCGCCCCACAAAACCACTTCATCTGACGACTGCGGAAAAAGAGAAACTTATGATGC
>Ga0209580_10001564_pt1 | contig 10450 bp, 9 predicted proteins | sample Coa_R1_5_FD_187153 | JGI IMG/M metagenome (GOLD analysis project Ga0209580, IMG submission 187153) | Surface soil microbial communities from Centralia Pennsylvania, which are recovering from an underground coalmine fire - Coalmine... | ecosystem: Environmental > Terrestrial > Soil > Unclassified...
AGAAACAAGTAGCGCCACCTCGCGGCCAATGGCATTTTGCCGCTGCGTTTCCGCCAACTCTGCATGTTCCCGTGCGTCAATCTCGCGGCATTCCCGCCGCAGCCGCCGCACATGCCACAGGGATACTGCGAGCCTGACCAGCAGCACGCTGGCGATCGCGGCCCACGCGATAAACAGATCTTTGGCCCAGACACTCGAAAGTTCTAACTCTGGTTTACGCCAACCCACTGTCGAACCCGTCCTCACCAGCAACGGTAAGCTCACCACGGCCAGCAAAGTCGAGAACCATACCGCAAACCGAACCACCGCACTGCGCCCGCCAACCAACCGAAGCACGAGCCAGATCAATCCCGCAAGCGCCACCCCTTCCGCGATCGTGTTCAACACACGCCCCGCAGAAGCTTGCGCCAGAGACTGGAAATCAAGCGCCATCATTTCTGTTCGCTCCGTTCCAGCATCTTTCGCAAGCGTTTCACCTCTTCGCCCTCAATTTCGCTGTCTTCGAGAATGTTCAGCACCAGCGCGTCATGTGAGTTGCGGAAAAATCGGGTGACTAAATGCCGGATCTCCGAGCGCGTCGCGTCCTCGCGGCCAACGACCGGTTCATACACGTGGGCACGGCCGTCTTTTGCGTGCCCCACATAGCCTTTTTTCTCGAGGATCCTGACCGTCGTAAGTACGGTGTTGTACGCCAGAGCCGGTTTCTGCGGCAGCCAGTCCAGTAACTGCTGCACCGTGCACGGGCCTTTCTGCCAGAGCACGTCCATGATGCGCAACTCAGCCTCGGTCAATGTTGGAGATTGTTTTCGCGGCAACCCACGACTCCCGTTTGAATTGGACGGACTGCAGTTCTAAACGTCAACTAATTAGTTAGTTGCAGCGCCAGGTCTGATTGGTTGCCCCTTTGGACGCGGGCAGGGTTGAACGTACACTGATCTGCATGATCTCCCGTTTATTCAGCGGGATAAGCGGGCTTCACTGCGGAGGTGTGCGCGATGGGCGATAACCAATTTCCTCGATCGACCACCCTTGGACGCTTGGTCGGAGGATATATTCAGAAATTATTGCAAGTGCCATCCTTCAAAAAGATATTCGTCGGCCTGTCGGGGATCGCTTTCCCGATATTTATCGGTTTAGGCACCGCGGAGTTATCGTTGAATCCTGTTTTCAGATTAGTCGGGGTAATAGATTGGTTCACTCTGGCGGCGTTAGATGCTGTCTTGGTTTTTTGGACGTGGGAGGCCGTAACTGAACTAAACCCTCGAAACCGTGTCATGGCGTTGGTGGTATTCGGCCTGCTTGTGATAGTTCTGCTCCACCATGAATTACGGGTTGCAAGGGAGACTGCTGATGAGGCCTTCCAGAATGATGCGAATCAAATTGGCAGATCGTTGCAGCAGCAAACCTTAGAAAGCAGACTGCTGGCTGGCTTGAAAGTTCCTTCCCCGGCTGGTCTCAAACCTGCTCCTGTCCAGAAATCGCCAGCGACACCAGCAGAATTGTCGAAGCCCCCGCGGCCGCAGCGGAGGGCCCCTTTTAGCTTTCCATTTTTAGCTCCGGGCGTGTGGCTTAACTTTAATACGTGGGACTTTCTTGTGAATCACCGCGGGCCGGAGCCCGCATACAACACTGAAATTCTCTTTGTGGATGATGTCAAGAGAGCTGAGGTCTTACGCGGTAAAACGTCGCTGACGCGGGCAGATATTGATAGTTACCAACAAATCATTAAGTTGCCAGAAATAGACTCGAAAGGATGCGGGACCGTGTTTGCTAAGCAATTCTTATGGACGCCCCCTGTTGCCGACCATGAACGTTACACGATTGATGCAACGTGGAGGGACGGAAGTGTTCATGAGGAATTGCAGATAGAGCGACTGGACGAGAAATGGTTCTGGGCTGCACAAGTCAAGAACGCCGAAACTGGCGAGATGTTAGTAAATTGCAGAGATAAAGGATTCCCCGGCGGAGGTCCACCCTTGGAAGAATGTTTCCCTAAGTACTTACGTACAGATTAGGCACCCATCAGTTCTTCGTATTTGAGGTCTTCAGAGCGGATCAATGGTAGCGTCGTATGGCAGAGAGAGCAAACGGCCGTGCGCGCCTAGGAAGGTCACTTCGGTACAATCATCTGCTGCTTCCCATGAGACTTTCAGAAATCGCCTCGACTCTCGGTGCGCGCCTCGAAAACGGCTTTCCGGACACTGAAATAACCGGAGTGGCCGGCATCGAAACTGCCGGGCCCGGTCAACTTACGTTCGTCTCCAATCCTAAGTACATCCCCGCCGCTCGCGTCACCAAAGCCTCGGCCGTCATCGTGTCCGAGAACTTCCCGGTTCTCTCGACGGCGATGCTGAGAAGCAAGAATCCCTACCTGGATTTCGCCCGCGCACTGGAATTGTTCTACCAGCCGCCGCAGTACGCTCCGGGAATCCACCCGACCGCAGTCGTGCATTCGTCGGCAAAAATTGGCCCCGGCGTACACATCGGGCCGTATGTCGTCGTCCAAGAAGACGTGCAAATTGGAAGCAATGCGGTTCTGCTCGCGCATGTCGTGATTTATCGCGGTGTGAAGATCGGCGACCATTTTCTCGCGCATTCACACGCGATCGTTCGCGAGTTTTGCCGGATCGGAAACAACGTTGTTCTGCAGAATGGTGTGGTAGTCGGCGGAGACGGATTCGGTTTCGCTAAAGACGACAACGGCCACTGGCACAAGATCCTGCAATCCGGCCCCACGATTATCGAAGACGATGTGGAGATTCAGGCGAATGCCTGCATTGACCGCGCCAGCGTTGGCGAGACTCGCATCGCTCGCGGCGCGAAGATCGACAACTTGGTTCAGGTCGGCCACGGCTCCACAGTAGGCGAAGATACGCTGCTCTGCGCACAGGTTGGACTCGCAGGATCCACCAATGTCGGTAAGAGTGTTATTTTTGCCGGACAAGCCGGTGCCGCCGGTCACTGCAAAATTGGCGATGGCGCAATCGTTACTGCACAAGCGGGCGTGCGCGATGTGTCTGCCGGCGCCGTCGTCAGCGGATCTCCTGCCATTGATAACAAGTTGTGGCTGCGTTGCATCGCCGCCTACAACCGCCTGCCCGAGTTGGTTAAGCTGCTGCGCAAAAAGTAAATCCGACCACCGCGGCTTTCGCTGTGCAGTGTAAACCTGCGTCATCCCGAAGTCCCGCGTTCTCACCAGCGGGACGAGGGATCTCGCGCGAAGTGGCACGGCAAACATCTAGCTCTGATACTCCCCCGGCAGCCCGCCATTGATCGCTGACCTGACTTTCTCTGTCAACTCTTCTCGACTCCCGAATTCCGCCGGTTCAATCGGCTTGTGAAAAATTACCGTGACTATACCTGGCTTGATTGAAAATCTTTTCTTCGGCATCACATAATGCGTTCCCACAATGGTTGTAGGGACCACCGGAACCCCACACTCTTCCGCCAGGTAAAACGGACCCTTCTTAAACGGCAGCAGTTTGCCGTCGAACGAACGATGACCTTCGACGTAGATCGTCATGTGAATTCCCTGCTTCACCACTTCTTCCGCCGCGCGCACCGCGGCAATTCCGGCATCGCGATTGCCTCGGTCCACGGGTACCAGCGACGCCATGCGCATCGCCTTCCCCAAAATCGGATAGCTGAACAGCTCCTTTTTCGCCATCACCGAAGTCCGTCCCGGAATCAGCGGAATCAGCAGCGGAGGATCGATGTTCGAAACGTGGTTACACATGAAAATGTAAGTTCGCCTGGGATCGAGTTGCTCCAGCCCTATTGTTTTTACTCGCACCCCGGCTAGTCGAACTCCGGTCAACGCACCCCACATTCCCACTCGATACAGCGGCCGAATGTCGCCGGTGAGAAATACCCACGGAAAAAAGATGAGCGCAGCAATGGGCAGGACTATCGCCCAGAATACGAGCATGACAATGGTCCGCATCATTGCGGTTTGTTCTCGCTCTTATCGAAAAGCCACGCAGCGCGGCGTTGACGCTGCTGTGCGGTCACGCCTGGAACATCTTTGACTTGAAAGACGCTCTGCGTACGGCTTGCAAGCTTCCACTCCAAAACGTGCTCAGCGCCTTCCCGTCGCACGGACAATCGCAGCATTTCTCCCGGGCCCACCTTCGCAATTGCCCTTTCGAAATCCCTCCCAACTGCGTGCCCATTCACTCTCAAGATCGCGTCTTCAGGTTTGAGACCTGCGCGCTCGGCGGCGCTTCCGGGCTGGACGTCAACCACGATAGGCGGCTGATTGAATTTCTGCACTGCCTCAAATCCCGGATCAGCCACCGCCATTTCTGCTTGAACTACATGCAGTCCCACTCGCTCGACAAATTTGTTCCACGGAATTTCATCGGTCCCGCTGACATACTTTTGAAAAAACTCCCGCAGATCTGCACGGCTAACGGTCTCTGCCGCGGAGCGCACGGCCCCAGAATCGGCAAAGAATTTCCCTTGCTTTGCGTAATGTTCATTCATCGAGCGAAAGAGATCACGTAACGAGACGCGGTCGTCACTCGCATTCCGCATTGAAAGATCCAGCAAAACTCCCAGCAGTTCTCCCTTGTTGTAATACGAAATACTGCGATCCGGCAGACCATAATATGGATACTTCTCCAGCCACGCATCGAGACTCGACTGTTCGACCGTTTGCGTCAGATGCGCCGGACGCCGCTGCAGTTCTGTAATCTCCTCCGACAAATGTTCGAGGTAGCGGGCTTCATCCAGCAAGCCGGCGCGAAGCAGAATGTATTCCCCGACCGTACTGTCCACGCCTTCGCTGAACCAGAGAGCCGTTGTGTAATTTTCTTCCGTGTAATCAACCGGCTCGAGCGATTGCGGACGAATGCGCTTTACATTCCAGAGGTGGAAGAATTCGTGTGACGTGGTGCTGAGCAGGGCATCAAGATCGCCGGTGAAACTCTTTGCCGGAAGTGTGATTGCTGTGCCGTACGCGTGCTCCATTCCGCCACCGCCCCGCAAATCGGACGGGTGATAGATGAACATGTAGTTTTGAAAAGGACAGTCGTTCATCCAAGCCGACGCAGAGGAAACAATACGCTGCAGCGGGGGAAGCATTGCAGCCAGAACCGCTTTAGTTCCCTGGTCTTGGTTCGCTTGCTCGCCTCCCTGATCAAAAATCACCTGGTATTTGCCGCACGGCCCGGTGAAATCCTGTTCTTCAAAATCGCTTATCTCTACCGGCGAATCCACCAAGCGATCGTAGTTCGGTGCAGTGTATGCACCCCCCTGTAGCCGAAGCGGAGTGGCCACCTTCCAATGCGTAGGCAGGTTACGGAATTCAACGTCCGCCTGCTGGTTCCGCAGGTCGTCAACGTACAAAAGAATTTCTGCAAAATTGAAAAATGCATGGCGCCGATTGAATTCTGCGCCATAAGGCCCGGGATCATCGCTGAACATTTCGTACACAACGCGAGCCCCGCGATCCGCGCCGTCAATTCTCCAGCGGCTCTTGTTGAGTTGGGTTAGCGGAAGTGGCGAGCCGCTTGGATCCTCCGTCCGAATCCAGTTCAGGTATTGCGAAAAATCGCGCACTTGATAAAGCGCATTCCAGACCGGAAGCTGCAACTCGTGCGAACTTGCGCCAGGCGGAATCTCCATCGTGACCTGAATCAGATGGCGTTCAGGATTCGCGAGAGACACTACATATCGAACCTCCGCCGACGAAAACCGCGCACCCAGGAAAACAAAAGAAAGAACCGCGCTTACGACTCGTGACGTTTTGACTCGACCGTGAAGAACACGACCGCCGATACTCGCCGACCTGGCCCCCGACGGCACGACTCTGAGCCGCGCCGCTCCCGGGAATGGCGGCCGTAGCGGAAGATCGGCGAAGTCGGCCACCTTTAGTTTCCAGCCTCAACCGAATCTCTTGCCATGACGTTTTTCAATCGTTCCGGAAGCTTCTGGTAAATTCCTCCGAAGCCCCCATTCGACAGAATCGCAATCACATCTCCGGAACGCATTTCAGGAGCGGTCAGGCGCACAATGCTGTCCACATCCGCGATGACCCGCGCCCGTCGCCCAAGGTCGCCCACGTGAATCGCGACGGCGGCAATGTCGAGCCGTTCGGCCTCGGGAATCGCATCCGACTTGAACACATTCGCGATCACCACTTCGTCGGCAATAGCCAGGCTCGTGGCAAGATCGTTTTGAAAGACGTTGCGCCGCAACGTGTTCGACCGCGGCTCCAGAATCGCCCACAGCCGCCGGCCTGGATATCGTGATCGCAGTGCGTTTAACGTAACCGCAATCGCCGTAGGATGATGCGCGAAATCGTCAATGATCGTGATGCCATTCACTTCCGCCTTAACTTCGAGTCTCCGCTTCACGCTCTTAAACGTGCGCAGGGCTTCGGCAATCACCTCCGGCGAAATTCCATACCCTGCCGCCATCGCAGCGGCCGCGGTGGCATTCCACACGTTGTATTCTCCAGCGAGCGAAAATTCAAAGTCCGCCCACTTTTTTCCTTCTCGTACAACCGACCAGCTCGTACGATCGGTCGCCAGGCGCAAATTCGAAACTCGCCACGTCGCGCTTTCGCCGGCGCCATATCTTTCCACCGGACAGAACGCGCGCGCAATACAGCGTTCGACGCTTTCTCCGCGATCAAACGCGACGACCCGTCCGCGGCGTGGAACTAAATTCACCAATCGCTTGAACGCCGTCTCAACCGCATCGAGATCTTTGTAAATATCCGCGTGATCAAATTCGACCGACGTCAAAATCACCGCGTCAGGAAAGTAGTGCAGGAATTTCGGCCCCTTGTCGAAAAACGCGGTGTCGTACTCGTCACCTTCCAGGATGAAATATTTTCCGCTGCCCAGTTGAAAGCTGCGGCCAAAGTTCTCCGCGATCCCACCGATCAGGAATGACGGTGCAGTTCCCGCCACTTCAAAAATCCACGACAGCATCGAAGTCGTCGTCGTCTTACCGTGCGTGCCCGCAACCACCAGAACCTCTTTACCCCGCAAGAACTCGTCATGCAGCAACTGCGGAAGCGAGCAGAATGCGATGCGCTGGTCGAGCACACGCTCCAGTTCAACATTGCCTCGCGAGATCGCATTGCCGATAACCACGAGATCGGGCTGCGGGCTCAGGTTCTCGACGGCAAACGGCTGCGAAATCGCGAGCCCAAGCGATTGCAGAAAGTCTGACATCGGTGGATACGCGGCCGCATCCGAGCCGGTTACGCGAAAGCCGCGCTCCTTCAGCATTCCGGCGAGCGACGCCATGGCCGTGCCACAAATTCCTATGAGATGAATGTGCTTGTTCATACCCGCGGAGCGCTTTCGGTTTCCTTGACTTCGTGTACCTTCGTGTCCTTCGTGGTGAATGGTTTATGTTGCCGCGGGTTCCAGAAACTCTAGTGACACGCCGGAGCTGCCAACGTTCAACGACACCTGCACGCCCATCGGCAACGTGATGTTCTGCTGCGAAACATGCCCGGATCGCACGCCGTATGCCACCGGTACTTTCAGATCGCCCACAACGCGCATCACAACTTCTTCCAGCGTGAAGCCCTGGTTCGGACCCTGATTGCAGTCGAGCATCTCGCCGAAAATGATTCCGCGCACTCCTGCCAGCTTCCCCGCCAATTTTAAATGCATCAGCATGCGATCCACCTGATACGGCTTGGCCGCGAGGTCCTCGATGAACAGGATCGTCTCTTCAGTCTGAATCTCGTGCGGCGTACCCAGCGATTCAGCCAGCATTGATAAACATCCGCCGTAAAGCAACCCCTCCGCCGATCCTTGCGCCAGTGACTTCACTCCCGAATCTGCGCCGAAGTCCAGGGCCCACTTCGCTCTGCCTTCCACCGCAGATTGCCACGAAGTGAGATCAATTCCGTCCGGCCGGGCAAAATCCTTCGCCACCATCGGTCCATGAAAAGTCACCACTCGCGCCGCATCGCAGATGTACGTCAACAAGCTCGTGATGTCGCTATACCCGACAAATATTTTCGGCTTCGCCGCAATCGCTCTTAGATCTAACCGCGGCAACAAGTAATTCGATCCGTACCCTCCGCGCGCGCAGAGTATTGCCTTCACATCATCGCGCACGAACATCTCTTGCAGTTCGTGATCGCGCCGCTCGACCGATCCCGCGAAATATAAATCACGCCCAAAGATCGACTCGCTATAAACCGGCTTATATCCCATCCGCCGTAGCGCTTCGCATCCTGCCTCGAATTCTTCGCGCTTGAAATAACTCGCGGGCGCCACAATTCCAACGGTGTCGCCACGCCGCAACGCAGGCGGCTTGATGCGCTCAGTTTGCTTTGGGGAGGCCATCTATGCCAGGAACTCTCCCCGGCAAATGATCTGTGCCGGACCACGCAGGAACACTTGGCCTTCCCATCGCACCGTCTGCGCCCCTCCCGGCGCATGCACACGCACTGGAGATTCTGCCTTCTTGGCGAAAATCGACGCAACCGCCGCCGCGCAAGATCCCGTGCCCGAAGATTGCGTTTCACCCACCCCGCGCTCGTAGAACCGGACTTCAAGATTTTCTTTGTCGCGCACTCGCACGAGCTCCACATTGATACCGTAGTTGAGGTCATGATGCTTGCCGATCTCCGCCGCGTCCCCCTGCCACCCGGGCACAAAGTCATCCACGAAAACCACAAAATGCGGATTGCCCATCGAGACGGGGATACCTCGCGCCTCGCCAAACGCCACTTTGATGGGAAATTCGTCGCCGACTTGCGGTTCACCCATGGCAGTTTCGAACTCAAAAACATTATCGCTATGCGAGGTCAAAACGCACGTTCTGATTCCCGCACCGGTGCGCACGGTAACTTGCTCGCGTGGGTTTTCCGCGCAAAAATATGCAGCTACACAGCGGGTGCCGTTTCCTGAAATCTCCGCCTCCGAGCCGTCTGCGTTAAACAGACGCGCGCGAATGTCGGCGTCCTGCGCTGGAAAGAGCCATTCCACTCCATCTGCGCCGACCCCATTGTGGCGATCACAAATCCTGCGGCTGAAAGCAATCAGGTCAGCAGGCGCGTGCATGCCGTCGATGATCAGGAAATCGTTTCCGCATGCGGTCGCCTTAACGAACGGAATCGCCGTCATTCCGCTTGCACCGGGCCCAGCGCGGCCACGCTCTCAAACGCGCCCGACTCGCGCAGCATCTTGAACATCTTTGCCTGTAGCTTGCGTGTCCCCTCGAACTCAAAGCGCAGCCTCACGTGCCGCGGCGTCGGCGCGATCTTCACGTTCTGCATAACGGCGTGGAGCGGTTCGAGGAGTCCGTTGATCTGCACGGTCAGTTCTTCCGCACTCGCGCCCGTGACCTCATAGCAGAAAAGCATCATCTTTAGATTTAGAAATCGCTCCATCAAACCGAGAAGTGAGAGCACGCCCAGAACCAGGCCCGTTGCGAAGACCGCTGTGATGTACTCTCCGCCCCCGACTGCCATTCCAACAGACGCCACCACAAACAAAGTGGCCGCCGATGTAATGCCGGTAACCAGGTCTCCGCGAGCATGGATGATTGAACCCGCGCCGATGAATCCAATGCCCGGAATAATCTGTGCCGCGATCCGCGTGTGATCGCCGGTGTGCTGGCCTGCCAATTGGTCGGAAAGAAGTGTGAACATGGCGGCGCCCATGCAAATAAACAGATTGGTGCGCAGTCCTGCAGGGCGATGCTTCGCCTCGCGCTCCAAGCCAATCAATCCGCCGAGAAGCGCTGCTAACAGCAGTTTCCCAAGGTCGCCCCACACTACAAGCATTCTCATCCCCACACGTAGATTTTGCTCGGATTTTAACACCGTACCGAGCGCGCGCCTTGGTCCAGGTGCGCGATGCGGTTAACGCGCCTGATTACTCTTCAGCGTCCGATAGATGGTCGCGGGCGGCTGTCCGGTGACATGAAGCACCAACACCGGCGTCATCTCACTTTTATTCGCCGCCGAGGCGACGGAGTCCGAATCAAATGCGATTACAAAATCCGCATATTTCGCCGGATGAGCGAGCGCCCTTTCCCACAGCCCTTCGGGGTCAACAGGCCGCTTCCATGGACGGTGATTTCCTTCGTTGATCACGTGCGATAGCGGAACTCCCGCGCTTTGCATTGCGCCCACATGATCGCCAAGGTACATCAGAAACGTAGAATTCTCGGGCAACGTTCTAATGATCGAAGCAAGTTGATTTTCCAGCGCCACGCGCGTGCGCGAATTCACCACGGCTTCCCGAAAACTAACCGGCCCGGCGCGGAGCACCTGTGCGTAGCTGATCGTGACCAGCGCTGCGAAGAGGATCGCGATTGCCGCGCGCACTCTCGGAGTTCCCGCAAACTTGATCAATCCGTAAGCCGCGATCGCCGTAAATACCGCGAATGCGGGCAGCATCTCGATTCCATATCGCACGTTGTAGAGTGAGAACGGCCACCATGTCGGCACAAAAATAGGGACTCC
>Ga0209580_10001565_pt1 | contig 10442 bp, 8 predicted proteins | sample Coa_R1_5_FD_187153 | JGI IMG/M metagenome (GOLD analysis project Ga0209580, IMG submission 187153) | Surface soil microbial communities from Centralia Pennsylvania, which are recovering from an underground coalmine fire - Coalmine... | ecosystem: Environmental > Terrestrial > Soil > Unclassified...
CGCGATCGGAAATTGAAATGAAAGTCCGGAAGGTTTTTCTTTTCCTTTTACTCGCGGTCGGAATCTTAGCTTCAGCGTACATTGCGGCCATCCTTCACCGCGGATTTAGCGCCAGGGAACAACCTTCTACGCTGGAAAGAGTGTTGGCCCGAAGCATCCGGAATCTCTCCATTCCGGTTGCGGCGCGGAGAGAAATAAATCCATTGCTCGCCGGTCCGGACACGCTCAAGCAAGCGCGCGAGGAATTTGTTGACCGGTGCGCGAACTGTCATGGCATTGACGGCGGAGGGCAGACGTCAGTCGGCCAAAATCTCTATCCGAAAGTTCCCGACTTGCGCGCGCCTGAAACTCAGAATCTTACTGACGGTCAAATCCACTACATCATCGAAAATGGAGTGCGGCTCACGGGCATGCCGGCGTGGGGCGGTGCGCACGAACAGCACAGCATGGACAGCTGGAAGCTGGTGCTGTACATCCGCGACTTGAGTAGTCTGTCTGTGGAGGAAAAAACAGAACAGGCCGAGATAATGGGCAACGCGCACTACGTGGGATCGCAAGCCTGCCAAAAATGCCACGAGCAGATCTATCGGCGCTGGAAAAAGACGCCCATGGCCAACGTCGTGCGCGACCCGCGAGAGCATCCGGACGCGATCATTCCCAACCTGGCGACAAATCCCATCAGCCCGCGGTTCGCTGAGGATCAGGTGGCGCTGGTCTATGGCAGCATTTGGAAGCAGCGCTACTTCACAAAAATCGGCGACGATTATTTTCCTGAGCCTGCGCAGTGGGACGTCTCGCATCGCGTGTGGCGTCCGTATTTTGTGGCGAAGGGAACGGACTGGTGGGAGCCATTCTATCCGCCGGACAACTTCAAGCGGCCAACTGGTCCGACCTGTGACGGCTGCCATTCCGTGGCTTACGACATTCGCACCAAGCAAGTCGCCGAATGGAACGTCGGCTGCGAACGGTGCCATCGTCCGGGCAGTGAACATGCCGCGAAGCCTACGCGAGGCAACATTTTGAATCCTGCGCGAATGGATTATGTGCGCGCCAATGACACGTGCATCCAGTGCCATTCGCAGGGACGTCCGCTTTCCAATCCTATTGAGGGGAACTACTACGACTGGCCCGTGGGCTACAGCGTGGGAGGGAATCTGCGAGACTTTTGGCAACTCGAGGAGCACACACTTGGCGAAACCAGCTTCACGCATTTCGCCGACGGAACGGCGCACAAGAACCGGATGCAGGGAAACGATTTCGTGCAGAGCGTGATGTATCGGCGCGGCATTACCTGCTTCACTTGTCACGATGTGCACGGCACGGAGAACTACGCTCAGCTGAGAGAGTCCGCCGACAAGATCTGCCTGGATTGCCACGGGCCGAAATCCTTCAACGGCCCGCGTGCCGGGACGCTGGAAGAACACACCCATCACAAGAAAGGCAGCGCTGGGGCGCAATGCGTGGCCTGCCACATGCCCCGCATTGAGACCACGATCGCGGATGTCAAAGTGCGGGCGCACACGTTTCAATTCATTACGCCGACGATGACCGACAAGTATAAAATTCCCAACCCATGCACGTCCTGCCATGCGGATAAGTCCACGCAGTGGGCTGCCGAGGCGCTGCGCCGCTGGCCGGAGCATTCGCCGTGGCGAGTCGATTAACTGTGGCCTTGTGGCTGTCGAGCGTGCGGATTTTGTTCTGTGCTAACCTTCCTCTGCCCTCCGTCTGCGGTTTCGCATGGAATCCACGCCACAAATCCGCATTGGCACGGCTGGCTGGTCTTATAAGGACTGGAATGGAATCTTCTATCCTTACGGGTTAGAGCATCGCAAGCGGCATCAGCTCGAGTATCTGGCACGCTTTTTCGATACCGTGGAAATCAACACATCGTTCTATGGGCCGCTGAAGGCTGAGCTCGCCAAGCTGTGGTGCCGGAAAGTGGCGGTAAATCCGCAGTTTCTTTTCACGGCGAAGCTTTATCGCGCCTTCACACATTCTCCGATTGCCGTCATGGAGCCCACGTCGGCGGCGACCATTCGTCCCACCGATGAAGACGAAGCCCAGACCCGGGAGGGCCTCGATGCCATCGCGAGCGAAGGCCGCCTGGGTGCGCTGCTGATTCAATTTCCGGTGTCGTTCAAAAATACTCCCTTGAATCGCGAATACCTCGACCGCTTGCTGCGCCAGTTCATCGAGTACTCGTGCGTAGTGGAAGTGCGCCACTCCAGCTGGAACGATGCTGAAACGCTGGCTGCCTTCACCCAGAAGAATGTCGGCTTCTGCAACATCGATCAGCCGCTGCTGGGACGCTCGCTGGCTCCCACCGAACACGTGACCGCGCCCATCGCCTATGTGCGCCTGCACGGCCGCAACTACGATCAGTGGTTTGATTCCGACAATCGAAACGACCGTTATAACTATCTGTACAAGGAAAAGGAGCTCGAAGACTGGAAGGAGAAGATCGGAGAGATTGCTAAACGAGCAAAGACCACTTTCGTGATTACTAATAATCACTTCGAGAGCAAAGCCGGGGTAAATGCGCTAGAGCTGAAGTCGATGCTGTCCGGGAAACGAGTGGCCGCACCACCCACGCTGATTCAGAAGTATCCGGAGTTGAGGAAGTTTGCCGATCCCGCGGAAGGATTTGGAGAAGACCTTACCGGCGGGCAGATGCCATTGCTAGCGTAGGATTCGCCAGCGTTTTGCGGAGTTAGGTTAGCGAGTGAAATGATGACGTACCGACCACGGGTTCTTACGCTCCCATGGTTGCGTGCTCAGCCATTCTCCGCCTGTTGTAGCGCAAGGCGACATTCATGAAGACCGGGCCCATTGGGGTTTCAAAGCAGATCATCAGGGCCTCGACGTCTTCGCTGGTCTTGTCGCCCTCCGCGGCGGTCAGCAACACCGGAGGATGCACGCGGAAACGAAAGCCCTGATCGTTCAGTGCGGAAATGGCATTGCCCACGACCTGGTTGGCGAGCTCGAAGATCGTTTCCTTCACCAGTCCGTCGGACTCGGGCAGTTCGGCGCCGGCGTAGTGGCTGGCCACGCGGACGGCGGTCTGCGGCTCGAGATCCAGAATGATGCGTCCCTCGATGTCGCCGGTAAGCGCCACCATGCCGGCCACGCCTTTGCGGCGATAAGCCGACTCTTCCATGCTGAGGTTCTCGACCTTGGTCGTACCGTTCAAGCCTTGCGACAACACAGCATCCGCCGCGTTGATGAAAGGCTGAATCAATTCCATCTTCATGGACTTAGGCCCCCGTGCCGGCACTTTGCGCAACCGCGCCGTCTTCTCCCATCACGTACTTGATTACTTCATACAGAACTTCCGGTTTGACCGGCTTCTGGACGAAATGGCGCGCTCCCCGTTGCAGCGCGGCGACGATGTTCTCCTGGTAGCCAACAGAGGACACCATGACGATGCGCGCTTCCGGATGTGCCTGGACAATCTTCTCGGCCGCCTCGATTCCCTCCATCTGCGGCATGGTGATATCCATGAGCACGATGTCAGGATGGGTGCGGTCGTATTCGGAAATGGCGGTCAAGCCGTCTCCCGCCTCGGCGGCCACTTGCCCGCCGAACGTTTCGATCATGCGGGCCAGGTTCTTGCGCGCGAACACGGAATCGTCCACGATCAAGTACCGCACCGGCTGCCCGTCCTTGCTGCGTTTCACTGGTGCAAACTGCTCCATAACAACCCCCTTTTCAGTCCTATCACCGCCGGTCGTCAGCGGGCGTATCATTCCGATGGTGCACTCACGATCCTTGAGAGCCTGCCCGCACGGCGTCATGACGTCCACAAATCGCCTGCAGGGTCGCGGCCATAACGTCCAACCCCACAACTCGCAATGCATAACCCCGCTCAATCGCAGCCTTGGGCATGCCGTAAACCACACAAGATTCTTCGCTCTGGGCGATCGTGGTGCCGCCGACCTTCTTGATTGCGCCTAATCCTTCGGCTCCATCCTCGCCCATGCCGGTCATCAGCACGCCCACGGCCTGCGAACGGAATTCTTCCGCCACACTGCGGAGCAGCACGTCAGCGCTAGGACGGTGTCCATTGACGCGCGGTTCATCGCTGAGCACGGCGATATCTCCCAGGGGCAGCCGCCGCACCTTCAAATGGCGGCTGCCGGGACAGACCAATGCGCGTCCAGCCTGCAGCAGGTCGCCAGAACGCGCTTCCTTGACCTGTAAGGGCGACATCTCATCCAGGCGCCGCGCGTACATCTCGGTAAATCCTTCCGGCATGTGTTGCACGACCACGATCGATCCCGGGAAGTCGGCCGGTAACTGGGACAGCAGATATTCCATCGCTTGCGGTCCGCCGGTGGAGACTCCAATGGCCACCACTTTGGAAGGAATTGACGGAGACGCGAGCTGACGCTTTTCCGGCCGCTGTGAAGCTCCCGGCAAGGCGCGCGGTTTGAGCTTGCACTCGGCCGCCGCTTTGACCTTGGCCACCAATTCCCGAGCCGTTTCCTTCATCTGCCCGGTCGTGTCCTTGGGCTTGGCCACAAAGTCGAACGCGCCCAATCCCAAGGCTTTCAGGGTTACCGAAGCGCCCTCGGTGCTGTGTGAACTGAAAACAATGACGGGCAGCGGCTGCCGCCGCATGATTTCTTTTAGCGTTTCGATGCCGTTCATGCCCGGCATTTCGAGATCGAGCGTGATCACGTGCGGCCGCAGCTCTTCCATCTTCTTCAGGCAGAAGGTTCCATCCATCGCCGTGCCAACCACCTCGATGGTTTCGTCGGAGACCAGCATCTGCGGGATCAGCTTGCGCATGAGGGCTGAGTCATCAACCACCAGCACGCGGATCGGGTTCTGATTCATGCCCGGCCTCCGGCTGAACTTGCGGCCAGGCGCGCGCGGTCGGTACAAGTCAAAAGAAGGCCCGCGGTTGCAATTCCGGCTTTCTCAGGCCGTGATTTGGCGAAATGCTCGACGATGGCTGCCAGGTTCAGAATCAAAACCACGCGGCCGTCGCCCAAAATCGAGGCGCCCGAGACCAGGTCCGTCGAGAACGTGTGGTCGTCCAGGGCCTTGATGACTAACTCTTCTTCACCCTCCAGCCCGTCCACGATCAGTCCGAATTTCTTTTCTCCGACCTTCACCACCAGCACAAAGAATTTGCGGTTCTTGCGATCTTCATCGTTTTCCGAAACCTGTGGTCGCCCCAGCCGCAGCATCGGCAAAACCTGATTGCGCAATTGCAGCACTTCGTAGTTGTCGACCTGGTGCACTTCGGCTTCGGTAGTGCGGGCAATTTCGGTCACCGCGTTCAGGGGAATGGCGTACAGCCTCTGCTCCACCCAGAACAGCAACGCCTTGATGATGGCCAGCGTCAGCGGCAACTTCAGGCGGAAGGTGGTTCCCTGGCCGGCATGAGTTTCCACACTGACCGTCGCCTTGAGGCGATGCAGCACACTCTGGACCACATCCATGCCGACGCCCCTGCCAGAGACTTCGGTGACATGATCGGCGGTGCTGAATCCGGGGCGGAAGATGAAGTCCAGAGCCTCGGGCTCGCTCAACCGCGCGGCGTCGTCGGCTGTGACTAGTCCCAGTTCGGCTGCCTTAGCGCGAATCCTTTGCACATCGATGCCGCGGCCATCATCGTTGACTTCCACGATGACTTGGTTGCCCTGATGATAAGCGTTGAGCCGGACTGCTCCGTGGGCGGACTTTCCCAGGCGGCGGCGCTCTTCGGGTGGTTCAATGCCGTGGCCCACGGCGTTGCGGACCAGATGAGTAAGCGGCTCGGCAATCGCGTCCAGAATTCCCTTGTCCAGATCGGTATCCTGTCCGCTTAGCACCAACTCGACTTCCCGATTGCACTGCCGGGCCACATCGCGCACCATGCGGGGAAAGCGCCGGAACAACTGCTCGACCGGCACCATGCGAATCTTCATCACCGAACGCTGCAGATCGTTCAGCACTCGCGACTGAAAGGCCATGGCATCCGCGAACCGTCCCCGCAGCAACTCCTTGGGATAACGCTTGGAGAGTTCATTCAGCGCCTGCTGGAGCATCGATTTGCCGATGATGAGCTCACCGACGAGGTTCAGCACGCTGTCGATACGTCCGGCATCCACCCGCAAGATGTTTTCCAGGATCGGGTGCGTGGGCGCGCTCTCCGCTACCGGCTCCGGCCCGGCGACAGGTGCTTCGAGCGGTACAGAACTCGAGAGTGGCTGAGGCGCAGTCTCCACGGCTTGCGCCGTGGCCGTCTTTTTTTCCCCGGCAAGAACCAATTCGACAGTGACATCCTCGGCGATGGTTGGTATCTTGCACTTTGCCGCAATCTGCTCTGCCGTCTGCATGCTGGCCAGCAGGAACTCGACTAATTTGGAGGCCATGGGCGACCTGGGATCCGGCCGCACCGCAAGTACCGGTCCCATGGTGCTGATCGCATTGTGAACCAATTGCCTGCCGGCAATTGGCATGGCGCATTGAGTGTCGAATTTCACTACTACGTCCAATACATCCTGACCGCTGGCCTGGGCCTGGCTCATGGCCAGCTTCTCGTATTCGGTCCAATCGGCCCCGGTCTTGGCTTCGAGTGAACTCTTGTTCTTCTTGGTGCGACGCGCCTTCTTCCCGGCGGGGACGGCGGTCAGGGCTTCGATTCTCTTGCTGAGGCTTTTGGAGGAAGGAAGCTTTCCACCTTTGTGATAGGCCGCAATCATTGCGGCAAACAGGTCCGCGGCCGCGAATGCAATTTCGGCCACTGCGTCTTGGGTCGCCGCGCCTTCCACGGAAAGAGCATCCTCGAACTGATGGGCCAGTTCGCTCAGTTCCCGCAAGCCGCAGGCCGCCGAATCTCCTTTGAGCGTGTGCACCGTGCGGCGGATGACGCGCACGATCTCCTCGTCGCCGGGTTTTTTCTCCAGCTTCAGCGCCTCTTCGTTCAGCGCCTGCAGCAGTTCCTGCGAGGTCTCAAAGAACAGCTCCCGCAACTCCGCCCCGCGTTCGTCGATCGGCCCGGTCACTCCGCCACCTCTACCCGCTCGTATGCGGTCCCGCTGTCTTTGTGCAGCATTTGGAATTGATCGGTGAGGCCCAGCAGGCTTTCCGCGTGGCCCACAAACAAAAATCCGCGGGGATTCAAGCAGCGATAAAATTTTTCAATCAGCCGCTTTTGCTCCGCTTCGTCGAAGTACATCATCACGTTCCGGCAGAAAATTACGTCATTGCGCTGGGGCAGGTACTCGGTTTTCAAATTGTGGAAGTCGAAGTGCACCATTTCCTTGAGCGCCTTCTTCACCGCGTAGCGGTCGCCGATCTTGTCGAAATAGCGCAAGCGATATCCATAGTCGACCATCGACATCTGGTTTTCGCTGTACGTGCCTTCCTGCCCGGCCCGCAGCACGGAGTAGCTGATGTCGCTGGCCAGAATCTCCACCCGCCACGGGGGCGGCACCAAGGGTTTGGGTAACGGCAGTTCCACCGGCAGCGGATTGCGCAGGTAGTAGTATGCCAGGGCGTCGGTAACCAGCATGGCCAGCGTGTAGGGCTCCTGCCCGGTCGAGCAGCCTGCGCTCCAGACCCGGATCGAATACTCCCGCCTGGCCTGCTTATGGCGGAACAGGTCTTCCAGGACGGACTTCTGGAACAAATCCAGTTGCGCCTTGTGCCGGAAGAAGCTGGTCTCGTTAACCGTCAGATTCTCGAGCAGCTTGGCCAGTTCGTCCTTGCCCTCCTGGGTAATGAGGAGCCGGTAGTAGGCGTAAAAGGAATCGACCCGGCATTCCTTGAGACGGCGCAGCAGCCGGTCCTGGAGAAAATGCGTGCGGCGATCATCGAAGTGCATGCCGCACTCCTGATACACCAATGCCTGCAGCAGCTTCAGTTCCGCGTCTGTCAGTATGGGAGCTGGTGCCGCTCCAGATGCGCTCATGCTCGTTCCTGTATCCCTGTATTTACTCGTTACTTGCTAATTGTCCGATGGGCGCATCTCAGCGTGCAGCCGCGCCCCGCGCCTCAGCTTCTGCTCCGCTCTTCTTTTCCTCGGGGGCCGGCTTATTTTGCAGACTGCCCGGCGCGAGCAATTTGCTCATGTCCAGCAATACCACCAGCCGCCCCTTCACCTTGCCCAGCCCCGTCACGCAGTTCAGGCCACCTTCCTGGAATACGGCGGGCGGAACTTCCACATCGTCGGCGGGAATTTTCAGAACTTCGGAAGCGGAGTCCACAATCAGCCCAGCCAGCCTTCCGGCATGTTCCACGACCAGAATGCGGTTTTGTTTATTGATGGCAATCTGTTTCTCTCCAAAACGTTTGCGCAGGTCCATCACGGAGACGATCTTGCCCCGCAGGTTGATGACGCCTTCGAGATAATCAGGAGCATCCGGTACGGCGGTGATGTCGGGCACGCGCACGATCTCGTGCAGCGACGTGATCGCCACGCCATAAGTCTCGCGACCGACCTGGAAGCCCACGATATGGAGTTCGCGATTCATGATGGTTAGAACTGGGCCCCGGCGGCGGCGCGCTTGGCGGCGCGGGAGCGATCCTCGCGCCCGGCTCCCCGCGATTCCGAGGAAACATCCAGCGTGAACCGGTCCATGAATTCCAGCAGCCCGCGCGACATCTTCGACATCTGTTCCGACGAAGCCGCCAGCTCGGTCGATCCCGACGTCGACTGCTGCACCAGTTCGCGCATGCGCTCCATGGCCTTGACCACGGCATGCGCTCCGGAAGCCTGTTCCTCGACCGCCGAGTTGATTTCGTGGGTGATTTCGTTGAGCCGCGTCGTCGCCCGCGCGATTTGCGATGAGCCGTGCGACTGTTCGTTGGTGGCAGCGCCAATCTCTTGCGCGAACTTGTACACTTCGGTGACCACATTCGAGATCTTGCGCAAGGCCGCATTCAACTCTCCGCCCAACTCCAGCCCTTCATTGACGATGGAAGTGGAGCGGTCCATGTTTTCCACCGCCTTACGGGCTTCCTTCTGAATGCTCTGGATCAGTTCGGAGATTTCCTTGGTGGACTGCGCCGATTTTTCCGCCAGCTTGCGCACTTCATCGGCCACAACCGCGAAGCCGAGGCCATGCTCGCCCGCGCGGGCCGCTTCGATGGCGGCATTCAGAGCCAACAGGTTGGTCTGCTCAGCCAGGTCGTCGATGACCTCAATGATCTTGCCGATGTCATCGGCGCGCTGGCCCAAGGCTCCAATGATCTGGCCCGATGAGGTGATGGTGGTATTGATGCGGTTCAGGCCGTCGGTCGCCTTTTCCATGGTGGTAATTCCGCTGTGCACTTCTTCTCGCGACCGATTCGAGATATCGAGCAGCACTTTGGCGGTGTCCGCCACACGCTGAATCGAAGCCACCATCTGATCAATCGAGGCCGACGTTTCGCTTACGCTGGAAGCCTGCACCTGCGTGCTCTTCACCATGTTTTGCACGTTGACGCTCATTTCGTGCATAGTGCTGGTTACTTCATCGATAGCCGAGGAAGCCTGCAGTCCGACCTTGGCCGAGTCGTCCGAGGCTCCCGCCACCTGGTCCGACGCGCTGGCTACTTGCGAGGAAGCATCGCGCACACTGCGCACCAGTCCGGCTAATCCCTCGACCATGCGAAGGAAGGCGTTCCCCAGCGTGTCGTGGGTGGAACGCGGTTTGACCTCTACGGTCAGGTCGCCGCCCGCAATTGATTCCGAGACCCCGGCCATCTCTTTGAGGTAGGTGACCATCTTCGAGAAGGTCCGCGCCAGCTCGCCGATCTCGTCATCCCCCTTTATATCGATACTGTGATCGAGTTCGCCGGAGTTGCCAATTTGCCGGGCCACCGTCATCAGGTTCTGCAACGGCTCGGTGATCGACTTGGCGGTTCGATAGGCGATCGCCACTCCCAATCCCAGGGCGAGCAAAGTGCTGATCAGTGAGACGAAGATGGTCCAGCTGGCCGCGGTTTCATCCGACTTGCGCCGAATCTCCACCAGCTTGCGGTTCTCCATGTCGGCCATTTCCAGGGCGTCCGTGGAATTTTTCACCCAGGAAGATGCGTCTTTTTGCAAATAGAAAATCTGCAGTTCGGCTACGGTCGCGTTACCGGAATCCACTTCCTTCCTCTTGTCAATCAGAGGTTGAGCAAACTCTTTTCCCCAGGCCTGTTCCAGCTGCTGCACTTTGCCGAGAGATGCCTTCTCCTGGTCCGAGTTCGCCAGGCTCTGTCCCTGTTCCAGTTTCTCGTTGAGAGTGCGCAGGCCTTCGCTCATCCGGTCCACTTCCCGCGTGTCGCCGCTGAGCAAGTAATTGCTCAGATAAAGCCGGTTTTGCATCATCTGGAAACGCACTGCGTTGGTGGCGTCGGCCAGTTCCAGCGGGCGCAGGATCAGGCGCGGGGTTTCAAGCGTGGGAGTCAATGCCGCTCCAAAAATCCTAAATTGCAAATCCGAGATTTGAAATTTATCCCGCTTTGGCCCTCGG
>Ga0209580_10001566_pt1 | contig 10439 bp, 8 predicted proteins | sample Coa_R1_5_FD_187153 | JGI IMG/M metagenome (GOLD analysis project Ga0209580, IMG submission 187153) | Surface soil microbial communities from Centralia Pennsylvania, which are recovering from an underground coalmine fire - Coalmine... | ecosystem: Environmental > Terrestrial > Soil > Unclassified...
GGTGAGGTTCGGCGCCAGCACCTTGAGGGCGACCACACGGTTCATAGTCACGTGCTCGGCCTTGAAGACCCGGCCCATGCCGCCGCGGCCAATCTGCTCAAGGATCCGGTACTGTCCCAGGATGAAGCCATCAGTCCGGCCGCCAAGCAGCATCTCGGCCTGGAAGCGCGTGAGCAGGCCATGCTCGACCAGCGCCCGGGCCAATGTTCGGCCACGATCGGCGGCGGTAGCCAGCTGATCGACGGCGGCAAGCTGTTCGTCGTGCACGAGCCCGCTTTCACGGAGTCGCGCCACGAACGTCGCACAGTCTACATGCTGGCCTGGCATGGCAATCTTCAGCCCTTTATGGGAGAGACACTCAATATCGAGAAGCGGTTAGCGGTAACCGCAGGACGGCAGGAGAATTCTAACTTGCGCGGGGACGTCGGCGGTTTTCATCTACCCATATATAGACTATTTAAGCGGCAAAATCGAACCCAATTACCTGTAACCGCGACGTAACGGCCTATTGTACTTCGCACCCGGAATCACAAAATTTCCGGCAAAAAAGCTCGCAATTACCGGACTATTCCGCTACACTTTAGACGGATGGCATCCTGCCGGAGTTTCAACGGCTCCCCGAAAAACCGTTAGCTTTTTCCCGCCTAACTTGCCCTGCCTTATCCTTCTGGGGGTTTCCTGCCATGTCAGGCTCTCTCCGCTGCCGCGCTTGTGGTTGGTTCTCGGCTATCGTAATTGGGACGATTTCCACCAGCTTTCTCTATTCGGCGCCCAATATCAAGAAGGACGAACGCGAGGCCGCCATCGGCAAGCCGACGGCCCTCGTCGTCCAGCCGGCCGCAGTGACGCTCGCCGGCCCGAAGGCGATGCAGCAGTTGATCATCAGCGGGAAATACGCTGATGGAACCATTCGCGACCTCACGCCATTTGCGACGATACGAGCCGAAAACGCCAATCTCGCCGGCGTGCAGGACGGCTTCCTGCAGCCGAAGCAAAATGGCAGCACGGTGTTACTCATCGAAGTCGGCGGGCAATTAGCGCGGGTTCCAGTATCAGTCGTCAATTTCGACAAAGCTGATCCAGTGAGTTTTCGCAATCAAGTGATCGCATCGCTGAACGTGGGCGGCTGCAATCAGGGCGCTTGCCATGGCACACCGAGTGGCAAAAACGGGTTCAAATTGAGCCTGCGCGGTTACGACCCGGCGGCCGATTATCTGCAGTTGACCCGCGATGTCTTCGGCCGGCGCACCGACAAGCTAAACCCGGCCGATAGCCTGATCTTGCTGAAGGCGCTGGGACGAATTGCCCACGAAGGTGGCACGCGTTTTTCTGCCGACAGCGTGCCGGCCGAAACGATTACCAACTGGCTGAAGGAAGGCTTGAAGGACGACCCGGCCAATCTTCCGACGATCAAGAACATTGAAGTATTGCCAGGTAGTCGGGTGCTGAACTCACCGGGCAAATGGCAACAGCTGGCCGTGCTGGCCCATTACAGCGACAACTCGATTAAAGATGTGACTCGGCTCACTGTCTTTTCCAGCAGCGACGCAGCCGTGGCCGAAGTTTCCATGAATGGCCTCGTGGAGTTCAAGCAATCGGGCGAGGCCGCAATTCTCTGCCGTTACCTCGGCGAGATGCAGGCGGTGCGGCTGATGTATCTGGAGCCAAAGCCCGGCTTCCAATGGCCCAACCCACCGGAAACGAACTACATCGACAAGTTCGTTTTCGCGAAGCTCAAGATGCTGAGCATCGCACCGTCGGACTTGTGCACCGATTCGGAGTTCATTCGCCGGGCTTATCTCGATTTGTGCGGTCTCTTGCCGACTGCAGAAGAGACGAAGGCTTTTTTGGCGAACAAGGCGCCGGACAAGCGGGCCAAACTGATCGATCAACTTTTGGAGCGACCCGAGTATGCCGATTTTTGGACGCTCAAGTGGTCGGACGTTTTGCGTTCGAGCCGCAAAACCATTCAGGTAAAGGGCATTCACGCGTTCCAAGAATGGCTGCATCATCACGTGACCGAGAATACGGGGTTCGATGCCGTGGTACGCGAGCTGCTCACCGCCAACGGCAGCAGTTTCACGAATCCGCCGGCCAACTATTACCGCATTGCCCGCGACCCGACGAGCCTGGCCGAGACGACCGCCCAATTGTTCTTCGGCATCCGCATGCAATGCGCCAAATGCCACAACCATCCGTTCGAAAAATGGACGCAGGACGATTACTACAGCCTGGCGGCATTCTTCTTCCGCGTAAAGCAGAAGCCCGACCCGGACTTCCCCAATGCGAACAAGGCCCAAACGTCAGAAATTATCTTCAGCGAGCGCGGCGGCGACATGGTGCAGCCGCGCTCGGGCAAGACAATGCCGCCGCGCTTCCTGGGCGGCGAAGTCCCGAATATTCCCGCCGGCAAGGACCGGCGCGACGTCTTTGCCGAGTGGCTCACCCGGCCCGATAACACGTTTTTTGCGAAATCGGTCGTGAACCGCATTTGGTATCACCTGTTGGGCAAGGGCGTTGTCGATCCGGTGGATGATTTCCGCGATTCGAATCCGTCTGCCAATGATGAATTGCTCGACGCTCTGGCCAAGGATTTCGTGGCCAACAAGTTTGACGCCAAGAAGCTGATTCGCACGATCATGAATTCGCGCACGTATCAGCTGAGCGCGCAAACGAATGCTTCCAATAAGGACGACAACCGCTACTTCTCGCACGCCGTGACGAAGCTGATGACGGCTGAGCAATTGCTGGATGCCTTGTGCGACGTGACGGCGCTGCCGGAAAAATTCGCCGGGCTGCCGCTCGGAACGCGGGCGATTCAGTTGCCCGACGGCGAAGTGAACCATCCGTTCCTCAAGACGTTCGGCCAGCCGGCCCGCGAATTGGCTTGCGAATGCGAGCGCGAAAGCGACAGCAACCTCGCCCAGGCGCTGCAACTAATCAACGGGCCGACGATCAACGAAAAGATTCGCAACCCCAACAACCGGCTGGGCAAGCTCCTGACCGCGAAGAAGACCGACGCGGAAATGCTGAACGAGCTTTATTTCACGGCACTGGCCCGAGCCCCGTTGCCAGCCGAAGTGAATGCCGCGCTGGGACACGTGAACAAAGCCACCGACAAGCGCAAGGCGTGGGAAGACGTGCTCTGGGCGCTCTTGAACACGCGGGAGTTTCTGTTCCGGCATTAATAGTCGCTACGCCGCGACCGGCGTTTCGCTAAAATCACCGTATGGCTCATAACTTCCACCCACGGGCCTTGGCTCGTGGGTTTTTGCTTCTGGCGCTTCTTTCCGTCCCGGTCGCATGCAGCTGGTTCAAATCGACGCCGGAACCGCATCTCATTGGCCATTTGGCGCCCCTCTCGGGGCCGGATCAGGCGCTAGGCTTGCGGTCGGAAATGGCCGTGCGCATGGCGGTTTCGGAGGAAAACGAAAAGGAAAAAATCGCCAATGCGCCGGCATCGGTCATTCATGGGGATACGGGGTCAGAGCCGGATCGTCTGCAATTTCAGGCGACGCGGCTCCTGGCCGTAAGCGGCGTGAAAGCGCTCATCGGTGTGAACTATTCTGCCCAGCTCGATTCGGTCTTGCCATTGTTGCAAGCGCATCAGGTCGTGTTGGTTACGCCGAGCGGGGGACTGGCTTCGGGCACGAGCCGGCTCATTTATCCCGTCGGTCTCGCCGCGAAAGAGCGCGGCCGGTTGCTGGCGTCTTTCGCGGTTGGCGAGAAGAAGATCAACGATATCCTTCCCGTTACCGATTTGTCGAATCCCCTTTTTCCGGCGATGTCGGAAGCATTCGCCGCCGAGTTTCGCCATGCCGACCGTACGCTGCGCACCGAATTGACGTTCAACAAGCCCGACGAACTGGCGGAGCGGGCGAATCGCATTTTTGACAGCAAGCCGAAGGCAATCCTGTTTTGCGGCACGGCCAAAGATTTGCTCGCGTTGCGCTCGACCCTGAAGCAAAAGGGTTTGGCCGAAGCCGTGCCTTGGTTCTTTGCAGGCGAAGAAGAGGAATTCGTGTTCCAAAATGAGCCCGCTCGCAGCAACGGGGTCTTCTTCACAAGCGCTTTTACGCTGGATGACAAAAAAACACAGGATTTCGCACATCGTTTTGAATCGACCAGCAAGCAAGCGCCCGATGTATTCGTGGCGCTCTCTTACGATGCCACGAAATTGCTGCTTTCGGCGGCCCGGCTTGCCAAGACTTTCGAAGCCAAATCACCGTCGAAGCTGACGGACCAACTAGCCAAGCCCCAGGACTTCAAGTTCAACTGTGTTACTGGTGGTTTTCAAATGGATAAGGACGGCACCGCCCGGCGAACGCTCTACATCTTGCAAATGGAAAATGGAAAGTCGAAAATGGTGAAGTCGTACGAAGTGGAGGAAAACAAGTAACCCAGCGCTTTTGGAAGACCAATTGCTTGACTTGAATATTGGCCATTTGAGACAATAAGAATATCGGCGAGGTAATGAGCCGCACAGACCCTCGGAGGCAAGGCATGCAGTCCGTCGCTCCTCCCCCTAAACTCCCCGTTATTGCAATGGACGAAAAGCCTGGCGGGCGGATGCACTTGCGCATGAAGCAGCTCTTCTATACGGCGATCACTGTATTCTTGACCGCATGGTTCTGCACCATGGGCGTGATCCCGGCCATTTTGGCCTTAGTGGTAGCCAAGCACGTGCTGGTAGCGATTCTCGCCATGGGAATCGAGGCAGAGCGATCAGCTACCAGGCCTGCTTGAAACGGCACGGCCCGGTTGTCTTCACTGAACCTTCTCTATTTCTTCACAATTCTGCCGCGCGGGTCTTATAGCCTGACGCTGTTACCAAACGGCGAACAAAGTACTGCGCAAAGAGGGAGGGGAGATCATGCGGCAAAAACTACTCTATGCGGTGGCACTGGTTGGCTTCAGCGTTGCGGCCATCGCGGGTTGCTCCTGTAATTCGGATTCCGGCGGCCCAGGAGGAGTATCGCGCATCAACGGCGCCGGATCGACATTCGTGTTTCCGATGATGAGCACGTGGGCGGATGAGTACAACAAAGCGAAACACGTTGAAGTCAATTACCAATCCATCGGCTCGGGCGGCGGCATTCAGCAGATGACGTCGAAGACGGTGGATTTCGGCTGTTCCGATGCTTTCATGAACGAGGAGCAGTTGGAAAAGGCCAAATCGTCTGGCGGCGAAGTCATCCACATTCCGCTAGTAATGGGCGCGGTGGTCCCGGCTTATACGTTGAAGAATGTCAAAGAGACATTGGTGTTTTCAGGGCCGGTCCTTGCCGACATCTATCTCGGCAAAATCAAAAAATGGAATGACAAAGCGATTAAAGACTTGAATCCGTCCGTTAGTCTGCCGGACCTGGACATCGCCGTAGTTCACCGTTCCGATGGCAGCGGGACAACTGCTATATGGTCGGATTACCTCTCCAAGGTTAGCGATGAGTGGAAGGACAAAGTTGGCAAAGGAACCTCACTGAATTGGCCTGTGGGGATCGGTCAAAAAGGAAACGAAGCAGTGGCCCGTCAGGTCCATGACACCGAAGGGGCCATTGGCTACATTGAATTGACCTACGCATTGCAGACCAAAATAGCCTTTGCCTCGGTCAAGAACAAAGCGGGCAAGACGATCCAAGCAAGCCTGGAAACGGTAACAGCGGCCGCAGATAGCTCATTAAAGGACATTCCTGAAGACCTTCGTTATTCAATTACCGACGCGCCGGGCGATAACGCCTACCCGATTAGTGGCACCGTCTGGGCAGTGATCTACGTCAAGCAATCCAAGGACAAGGGAAAGGCCGTGGTGGATTTCTTGCGCTGGTGCACGCATGAGGGTCAGGAATTCTGTGCATCGTTGCAGTATTCCCGTCTGCCCAAGGGCTTGATCGAAAGGGTTGAAAGGAAAACTGATTCCGTCAAGTACGAATAACGAAGACCGCGAGAACATTTACTTATGTCTGAGTCATTCCGGCCGGCCCGCACTCCAGCGCCCTCAACTCGCCCCAATGCGCTGGAACGCGGGCTGCCTGTTTCCGGTGACGCGATTTTCAAGCTCATCTGCCAGGCGGCGGCCTGGTTGGTGATTGTTCTGTTCGCGCTGCTGGTTGGCGTAATTGTTTGGAAGTCGTGGGAATCCATTCAGCACAACGGCTTGGGCTTTTTCTTCCGTTCCAAGTGGGATCCCGAATCCACGCATCGGCAATTCGGAGCGCTGGCCTTCATTTTCGGAACCGTGGCCACTTCCATTATCGCCATGGTAATTGCCGTTCCACTAGGCGTCGGCGTGGCACTATTCCTTGCGGAAATCTCGCCGCCCTGGTTCCGCCGGATCGGGTCGTTCCTGGTCGAAATGCTCGCCGCGGTTCCCAGCGTCGTCTATGGCTTCTGGGGCTTGTTTGTGTTAGCGCCGTTCATGCAGAAGCACATTTTCGAGCCCTTGGGAGGGCCAAATCAGGGCGGCGTGGGCATCCTCACGGCGGGAATTATCCTGTCGATCATGATTGTGCCCTATATCGCGTCCGTCTCGTTCGACGTTTGTCGTGCCGTACCGCATTCCCAACGGGAAGGCGCTTATGCCTTGGGGGCCACGCGTTGGCAGATGATTTGGTCGGCCGTGCTGCCGTACGCTCGCCCCGGCATCATCGGCGGCTGCTTCTTGGCGCTGGGGCGCGCGCTCGGTGAGACCATGGCTGTCACCATGCTCATCGGTAACAAGACCGACATTAGCTTCTCGCCGTTTGCCATGGGCAACTCCATCGCCAGTGTGATTGCCAATCAATTCACCGAGGCCGACTACGATCTCTATTTGTCAGCTCTCTGTGAACTCGGCATGGTCTTGCTCATGGTCAGCGTGATCATGAATTCCCTGGCGCGGCTCCTGATTTGGCGGGTGACTCGACCGGGAAAAGGCCTGGTTCTTTTGCGAAAGAAGCACCTTCCCCGCGTTGACGCGCACACAAATGGAGAAGCATTGTCTCCGCCTGGCGAGCTGGCTTCCTTTCAACCCCGGCCCGTTAAGGAACGTTTCGCCCGCTTGTGGAATCAGGTGATGACGGTGATTTTGCTGCTTTGCCTGCTCGGAACGGCAAGCATGCTGTTGGTAATTCTCGGTTTCCTGATTTATCAGGGCGTCCGCGCGATCGACGTGAACTTCTTCACACGCTTGCCCGCCCCGGTTGGCCGCACCGGCGGCGGCATTGCGAATGGCATTGTCGGCAGCGGTGTGATGGTTGGTCTGGCGACATTTTTCGCAGTTCCCATCGGACTTCTGGCGGCCATTTTCCTATCCGAATACCGGAGCGATCGGCTGGGACCGGCGGTGCGCTTTGTGGGGGAACTACTCAGCGGCGTGCCGTCGATTGTCATCGGCATTTTTGGTTATTATTTGCTCGTCAAACCGATGGGGCATTTCTCCGGTTGGGCCGGAGCATTTGCACTGGGCGTAATGATGATACCCATTGTCATGCGGGCATCGGAAGAAGCGCTGAAGCTGGTTCCCATGTCAATCCGGCACGGCAGCTACGCTCTGGGCGGCTCGCAATGGCAAACCGTGCTCCGCGTCGTAGTTCCTTCGGCATTGCCGGCAATCATTACGGCGGTCTTCTTGGCCATTGCGCGTGTCGCCGGCGAAACGGCTCCGCTGTTGCTGACCGCTTCCAGCAACCAATACTGGCCGAAGTCGCCAAATGACATGACGCCCTCGCTGCCCCTGTTCATTTACACGTATTCGATCGCACCATACGAGGACTGGCATCGCCAGGCGTGGGCCGCGGCGCTGGTGCTTATCGTGGTAGTCATGTTGTTGAACTTCGGCGTCCGGCTTGCCGCAGGAAAGCGGGTGCTTCAGGCAGCCCGGGCAGGTTAAGCTGCGCCGCATGCTTCATTTCCGCCTTGCCCGTAGGACAACCGCACCGACAACGGCTAGCACGGCGCCGGCCGCGCTGCCGCCGGCGATCCACAGCCAGCGCGGTCCCCATTTCGATTCGATTTTGGCGCGCCTGGGTTGCGCTTCCGGCAACGGCCGGATGTCGGCCTGCACGGAAGAAGCCAGCATCATTGCCATTCCCAGCGTCAAAAGGATTCGTCGCACGTTCATCATCTCGTTACAACAGTCCTAAAATACATTCGTCCCGTTCCCGTGCCCTTTGATATATGCTGCGTACAGTGATTCTGCTGAACGGCGTGCTGGTTTTCCTGCTCGTGGTCATAGTGGGCGGGTTGCTGCTGCCGAATGCCGCGCCGCTTCGTGTCGGCATGCTGGCGCTGCTGTGCGGGCTGATCGCGATCGTGCCGGCGTTTCTCGTGCGGCGCTGGTTCACGGAACCTCTGCGCGAATTGAAGGCAGCCACGCGGCAGATCACGCAAGGCGATTACGGTCAAAAAGTCTACGCCATCCATCGTGCCGAACTCGGCGACCTGGTGCGCGAATTCAACGACATGAGCGAGCACCTGGCGGCGGAGTTTGCTCAAGTCCAAGAAGACCGCGAACAACTGCACACCATCTTGAGCGGTTTGGTGGAAGGCGTGATTGCCATAGACGCGCAACAGACGTTGCTATTCACCAATGAGAAGGCCGCGCAGTTGCTTGAATTCCACCCGCACACCGCGGTAGGTCGAAAATTCTGGGAGGTCATACGCCAGAAGCAGGTCCTGACGATGGTGGAAAAAGTCCTCGACACGCTGAGCCCGTTGCGTGAAGAGTTGGACTGGAAAGGAGTCGCCAACAAAAGCCTGGCCGTCCACGTTTCACCCATTGCCGGGCTGCCCGACCACGGCGCAATTCTAGTGATCCATGACATTTCCGAACTGCGCCGCCTGGAGCGGCTCCGCCAAGAGTTCGTGGCGAATGTTTCCCATGAGCTGAAATCGCCGCTGGCAGTCATTAAGGCGTGCGTCGAGACGTTGCAAGACGGGGCCGTTGAAGACTCGGAGGTGCGCGGATCGTTTCTCGAGCAGATCAACGAACATTCCGATCGCCTGCATAACCTGATTCTCGATTTAATGAGCCTCGCGCGAATCGAATCCGGTATGGAAACCATGGAGTTTGAGCGAGTTATTGTGGCCGAGCTGGTCACTGATTGCCTGGAGCGACACCGGCCGCGCGCCGACGCCAAAAACCAGATTCTGGAGATGCTGCCGCCCGATGAACCCGCTGCCCAGGAACTGCGCACCGACAGCGAGGCGCTGAGCCAGATCCTCGATAACCTGGTCGACAACGGCATCAAATACACTCCGGGAGGCGGCCATATTCGCGTGCGGTGGTATGGCCGGGGCGATGAAATCTGCATTGAGGTGGAAGACACCGGGATCGGGATCCCGGAAGAGGATATGCCCCGCATATTCGAGCGCTTTTACCGGGTCGATAAAGCCCGCTCGCGTGAGCTGGGGGGAACCGGTCTGGGTCTCGCCATCGTCAAAAACCTCACAAAAATCCTACACGGGTCGGTCACGGCGCAAAGTTCGCTCGGTTTGGGCTCAAAATTCACGGTAGCGTTGCCGCGAGCCGCTGCGTGACATTCACATTTCCTTCATATGATCTTCACATGGCGTCACTATAAAACGAGTGGCCCAGCATGACTTCGCGCCCCATTTGGCTTTGAGGTGCTTCGATGACGCGCCTTTTTTCCGACATTATCAGCAGCCGAGCCATCAAGCGGCGGTCTTCGCCCGATCTGCGCACGGCACGAGACAAGCTGGAATCGAAGAATGTCTCGTTCTGGTACGGCAACAAGCAGGCGCTGTTTGATGTTTCCTTGAAAGTGCCGGAGCGTTCGGTGACGGCGCTTATCGGCCCGTCAGGCTGCGGGAAATCGACATTTCTCCGCCTTCTCAACCGAATGAATGACCTGATCGAAGGTACGCGCCATACCGGAACGATCCACCTCGATGGCCGGGAGATTTACCATAATTCAGTCAACCTGGTTGATCTGCGCCGTCGGGTGGGCATGGTGTTCCAGAAGTCGAATCCGTTCCCGAAGTCGATCTACGAGAACGTGGTGTACGGACCGCGTGTGGCCGGCATCAACAATCGTGCCCGACTCGACGCACTGGTGGAGCGCTGTCTCCGCCAGGCTGCCTTGTGGGACGAAGTGAAAGACAGGCTGGGTGATTCGGCATTGAACCTTTCTGGAGGGCAGGCCCAGCGCTTGTGCATTGCGCGCGCGCTGGCGACCGACCCCCAGGTCTTGTTGATGGATGAACCGACGTCGGCCCTCGATCCTCGCGCTACCGCGGCGCTCGAAGACTTGATTTTCGAGCTGAAGCAAGATTACACCATCGTCATCGTTACGCATAACATGCAGCAGGCCGCGCGTGTGTCCGATTCCACTGGCTTCTTTTACGAAGGGCGGCTGATCGAGTCGGGCCCGACCGACCAGATCTTTACGCGGCCCAACATTCGCCAAACCGAAGATTACATCACGGGACGCTTCGGCTAA
>Ga0209580_10001567_pt1 | contig 10438 bp, 8 predicted proteins | sample Coa_R1_5_FD_187153 | JGI IMG/M metagenome (GOLD analysis project Ga0209580, IMG submission 187153) | Surface soil microbial communities from Centralia Pennsylvania, which are recovering from an underground coalmine fire - Coalmine... | ecosystem: Environmental > Terrestrial > Soil > Unclassified...
AGCGCCGCTTCTACAAGGCCAGTCAGCAGACGTCGACCATGCCCTTCATCCGCTCGTCGCTCAAAGAAGATCTCTACGTCGTCTACGAAGGATTGAATCAGGACAACGGTCACCCGATTTTGAAAGCGCACTTGAATCCACTGGTCATGTGGATCTGGCTCGGCGTATGGATCATCATCGGCGGCACAGTTCTCGCGCTGGTGCCCAACGCCCCAGCCGCGGTCCGCGTCGCGGTTCCAAGGACACTGGAGCACGCCGCCCCAGTCCCCGCCGGAGACTAGGGTTTTGAATACGGGAATGGCTAGATTTTGAATGTTTGGGGACAGCCAAGGTATTGAATGTGGGGACAGCCGCCCTCGGCTGTCCGCCGCGCACCGCGCGGCTGCTCTTGGAAAGCGGAACGGAACTTGGAAGTAAGCACGACCCACAAGGGCGCGACTTAAGCCGTGACCCGAACAGAAACTGAATATATGTTGATGAAGTTCAAACAAAATCCGACCCTCTGCCGCACTCTACACTGCGCGGTCCTCGCCGCCGCCGTTTTCGCCTTCTCCGGCGCCAGCGATCCCAGCACTCGCTTCAACGAACTCGGCCATCAACTCATGTGCATTTGCAGTTGTGGCCAGATCCTGCTCGAATGCAACCACGTCGGCTGCCCCGATTCCGACGGCATGCGCAACGAACTCATGGCCGCCGTCTCCCGCGGAGATAGTGACAGCCTGGTGCAACAAGCTTTCGTGCAGAAATACGGGCCAACGGTCCTCGCCGCGCCTACCGGCACTGGCTTCGATCGCACCGCCTGGATCATGCCCTTCGTTGTTCTGCTGGCCGGCATCGCCCTGGTCGTCTACATCGTCCGCTCCTGGAAAAACAAGCCCGCCCCTGCTCTGGCCGACGGACTTACTCCCGTGCGCGGCGCCGAACTCGACGAATTTCGCGAACAGGCGCGCAAGGAGACTGACCTATGAGCTTCGAATGGGCATGCTGCGGCCTCTTCCTGATCGCCGCGCTCTTCTATATCTTCTATTTGCCGGGCCGCATCTATCTAGGCCCGGAAAAGACCCGTGCCTCATACCTGCGCGAGCGTAAAGATGTCGTCTACGAAAATCTGCGCGACCTCAACTTCGAATATCGAGCAGGCAAGGTCCCCGACGCCGACTATCAGTCACTCAAGGCCTCCCTGCAAGACGAGGCCGCGACACTACTGGCAGAAATCGCGCGCCTAGAATCGATTGCTAGCCTGACACCGAGAAAAACGAGATCATGAACCAGACCCAATCAACGAAGACTTATGTAGGGACAGCTGCCCTCGGCTGTCCGGTCGAGCTAAGCTCGACGGCTCTATCCGAATGCAAGCAACTGCCGGGCTTTGCCCGGCCCGACAGCCGGTGGGGGCTGTCGCCACATTGCTTGCGAACGGCGCTTGCCGTCGTGCTGCTTCTCTCCACCCTGGCCTCCGCTCAGACCCTGACCGGCACCGTCAAAAACTCCACCACCGGCAAGCCCGCTGCCGGAGACGAGGTCGTCCTGCTCACTCTTGGCCAAGGCATGGAAGAAGCCGGACGCACCAAGGCCGACTCCAAAGGCAACTTCTCCTTCAAGCTCGATGCCCAAGGTCCGCACCTCGTACGCGCCATCCATCAGGGCGTCACCTATCACCGCATGGCGCCTCCCGGAACGACCTCCGTCGAAGTCGAGGTCTACGATGTCGCCAAGCAGGTCGAGAATCTCGAAGTCGTCGCCGACATCATGCGTTTCCAGGCCGGCCAGGGACAGCTCGACGTTCAGCGCATCTTCGCTGTACAGAACACCTCGAAGCCGCCACGCACTCAGATGAACGAACGCAACCTCGAGTTCAACGTGCCAGAGGGTGCGAAGATCGTCAGCGGCTCCGCCATGACCCAGAACGGCAATCCCTTGAACTCCATGCCTGTTCCGGAAGACGACAAGAAGACGCGTTACTCGTTCCTCTTCCCCCTGCGCCCTGGAAACACGCAATTCGAGGTCGAGTACCACCTTCCCTACGACGGCAAAGCCAACATCGATCCCAAGAGCCTATATCCGCTCCAACACTTCGTCGCCATCGTTCCCAAGAGCATGCAGTTCTCTGCCGGATCCGGCACAAATTATCAGCAGATGCCCGATCCTCAGCAGCCTGACGCGAACGTGCAGGTCGCTTCCGGCGCTCAGTCTGGACAAGCTCTCGCCTTCCAAATTTCCGGCGAGGGCACGCTAGGCGCTCGTCAGGAAAATGCTGGAGCGCCGGGCGGTGGTGGAGGCGGAGGCGGAGGCTCCCAGAGTGACAGCCGCCCCGGCGGTGGACTCGGTCCTCCGATCGACGCTCCCGACCCGCTGCAAAAATATCGCTGGTGGATTCTCGGCGCGTTCGCGCTCGCTCTCGTTGTTGGTGGCGTCTACGTTGCCTCGCGCCAGCAAGCCACCGCTCGCGCTGCCCGCGCCGGCGCCGGACTCTCGCAAATCGAAGATGCCGAGGATTTCGAAGTCCCCTCTCCGCCACGCCAGACGCGTCAACCCGCAGCCAAGCCGCGCCCCGCACCCGTCGCGGAACCACCCGCCCCGCGCAGTTCATCAAAATTGCTGGAAGGCCTGAAAGACGAACTCTTCGACCTGGAAGTCGAACACAAACAGGGCCGCATCAGTCAGCAAGAGTACGAAAAGACCAAAGCCGCCCTGGACCAGACACTGCAACGCGCCCTAAAACGCGAAGCCCAGAGAACATAGTCCGCCCCGAGGGTGCCCCCCCACGCTTGTCGCTTTTTTTTGCGGACAGGGTGGGGTTTTTGACTCTGCTCGGTTTTTGACTTTCCGCGCTGACTTTCTCAGCGGCCCGGATTCCCGTCCGATTTATACTCGCCTCGCGGAAGCGCAGTCCCCGCCAGAAAAGAATGGAAAACTTCAAGTTTGTGCAGCCTATTCCACGGTGCGTGTGCAGCAGTCAGAAAACCTTTCCCACAAGTTTCCTGGTGATCGTCATTGTCTGCCTTCTGCCCTTCACAACCATCCCCGTGCCAGCGGCGGCGCAGCAGCCGAGTCACGAATGGACCGCGAGCTGGATCACTCATCCCACAGCCCCTCTGCGTGAACCCGTCGTCGCTCACTTTCGCAAGATCCTCGAACTGAAGACTCGTCCGACTCGATTCGTCATCCACGTCACCGCCGACAACCGCTTCGTCCTCTACGTGAATGGTCATCGTGTTGGAGACGGTCCAGCGCGCAGCGAACTCCACCACTGGCACTACGAAACCTTCGACCTGGCGCCGTTTCTCGTCTCAGGACGAAACGTGATTGCCGCAACCGTTTTTCAATTCGGCATCTACGCTGCCCTGGCGCAAGTGTCCGACAGGCTGGCATTCTTGCTGCAGGGCGACTCCACTGCGGAAGCTGCGCTGAATACGGATTCCTCCTGGGAGGTGGAGCAAGAGCCCGCCCATACGCCCATCCGAGCTCTTCCTGAGGGACTCTGGAGTTACTACGCGGCCGGCCCCAGCGAAAGAATTGACGGAACTCTCTACGATTGGAACTGGTTGAACGCGAATTCCAGCGGCGGACGCTGGGTAAAGGCCGGTCTCGCGATTCGTGAATCCATCGATCCTCGTGTCAGCCGTCCCGTCTTGGCCAGCGAAGGCGGTGATTCCTTTTGGTGGCTCGTGGCCGATCCTCTGCCCCAGATGGAATTCACAGAAGTGCCGTCGGGCCATGTCATGCGCAGCAGCATCCCTTCTGCCAAGTCTTTTCCCAACGCTCCTGTCACGATTCCACCAAATACCGACGCCGCTCTGATTCTTGACGCCGGTGTTGTGCTGTCTGCCTATCCAGAACTGATCGTCAGTGGTGGCAAAGGCTCGGACATCCACGTGACTTACACAGAGGCGCTCTACGATTCAAAGCAGCTGCGCGGCAATCGCAATGAAGTTGCCGATCGAGTCGTACTGGGTGTGCGCGACGAATTCATTCCCGACGGCGGAGAAAACCGCACCTTCATGCCGCTTTGGTGGCGAACCTGGCGCTACGTCGAACTGCGCATCCATACCGCCGACGCGCCCATCACTCTGCTGTCTTTCCATACGTTTTACACCGCATATCCGTTCACGGAGAAAGGAAGGTTCGCGTCAAGCGATCCCCAACTCGAAAAGATTCGAGAAATCTCCTGGCGCACCACGCGCCTTGACGCTCACGAGACGTATATGGACACCGCATATTGGGAGCAACTCCAATACATCGGAGATACCCGCATCCAGGCGCTCATCTCTTACGCGGTGAGCGGCGACGATCGACTGGCGCGTCAAGCCATGCTCGCGTTCGATCGATCTCGCATTCCCGAAGGAATTACTCAAAGCCGCTATCCCAGTTCGCTGCTGCAACTCATCCCGCCCTTCTCGCTTTTGTACATCGACATGCTGCACGACTACTGGATGTATCGGCCAGAAGTCGACTTCCTAAAGGACCGCCTGCCCGGAACCCGCCCTGTGCTTGCTTGGTTCGAACATCGCCAGCGAAGCGATGGATTTCTGGGCCCACTTCCGTACTGGAATTTCGTTGACACGCCACCGGGATTGGAAAAGTTTCCGCCTGTGGACAGCGAGGGTCGTTCCTCCATTCTGACTCTGCAATTCGTTCGCGCACTGCTGGATGCCGCAGAGATGGAAGAGAGTTTTGGCGATCCCACGATTGCTGCAAAATACAGGCGAGAGGCCGATGCCGCCGGCAAGGCAGTATATGCCGCCTGTTGGAATCGAGATCTAGGTTTGTTGGCCGATACCCCGGACAAGAAGACCTACAGTCAGCATGCGAATGCGTTGGCTGCGCTGACAGATGTAATCCCTCAAAAAGATCAGGCGCAGCTCATGCAGAAGATCTCTTCAGAAATTCCCGGCATGGCACCTGCCTCATACTTCTTCCAGTTCTACATAACCCGCGCTCTCGATCACGCTGGGATGGGAGACCTTTATCTCCGAACTCTTGCCCCGTGGCGCCACATGCTCGAGCAAGGTCTCACGACGACCCCGGAGTATCCCGATCCCAGCCGCTCCGACACTCACGCCTGGAGCGCTCATCCCGCCTATGACCTGCCGACCATGATCGCCGGCATTCGACCGGGCTCGCCCGGATTCGCAACGGTAGACATCGAGCCCCACTTAGGAGATTTGGAATGGGTAGAAGCATCCATGCCACATCCAGCAGCAGGCATGATCCGCGTGTCCTATCGCCGCACAGGAAAATCGGTGAAAGCGACGGTCGACCTACCCCCAGGAATAAGCGGCGTCGTGGCATGGAAAGGCGTTCACTACGACCTCCACGCGGGAACTCAGCAACTCACCCTGCCCTAAACGCAGAAAGAAGCCTGTGTGTGCCCCAGACCTACGTGGGCACATGTGTCCATATCCAGGTTCCATCTTGCGACTTGGCAGCCTCGAAGTGGAACTCTTGTTTTCTGCTAAACCACCATTTAATCGGTTTGTAATCCACAATGATTGTCATAGTGGAGCGCAGTGCGGAAGAACTAGTCACCTCGACTGCTCTCTGGCACGGCGCTGTCATTTTCTTCCCAGATTCGAGTCTTTCTGCTGCCGATCCTACAGGGAACCTGAAAGTTGCTCCCTTTAGTAGCACGCCATCATTCGGAATGACGAAGACAGTTCCTCCGGGATCGCGAGGGCGCAATGATCCGGACACGTCAACGGATAGTTTGGGCAGAAAGGCTAGCAGCGCCACTAAAAATCCTCCGACAGTGGAGACCCCCAGAAATATTTCTAGAGGTAATTTCCACCACCGTCTGGGAGGTATGGGCAGTTCCGGTGGCTTGTCTTTTCTTCTTTTCTCCATATCTCGAGGCGCTTTCCGCTTAGTCATGATCGATTCCAGGGAAGCAACCTGAATACGTCGAACCAGCTGGTTACCGAGTACGGATATCTCTCGAAACCCAATCAGCGGAGAGCGCGCCGCTGGGTACAATGCAATCGCACGCGATCTCTCACGAAATCACCCCAGCGCTTTCTTCCTCCTCACGTAGAACCTCCTCACCTTCGCCCGATTCCCACACTTCGTCATGTCACACCAGCGTCGCCGATGGTTCTTGCTCTCGTCCAAAAAGAGCCACTCGCAGGTTTTCGACGCGCACGCGCGCACATACTCCAACCTCTCTGACGCCAGCAGTTCAGCCGCGTCGCGCGCAATCGGCCACAACGGCGCGAAAAGATCGTACGAGTCCGATTCGAATTTCCATTCGAAGTGATTCCTGCCCGCCACCAGCCCCAGATGTTGCGCCGCCTCCTGCACATGCTGGTTCAAAATCACCAGCGATGGCGCAGGCATAGGCTTCTTCCTGACGAGCGCGTAGAAGATTTCACTGATCGCTTCCCGCAACTGAATCGCCGACGCGAGCGCACGCCGAGCTTCCTCTGGCCGCTGCATGCTGCGCGTCATCAGGCGATCAACCTGCAGGTCACTCAGGATGCCTGTGTCCTCCGCGAAGCGCGCCAGATCCACGTAATGCTTCAGCAACTCCTTGGGCTCAGCCGAGAAGCGGTCATCGAGCGTGTTCACGAAATCGAGACACACGGCCCCGCCCATTAATTCAAAACGCGGCGGTCTTCTTCTTGTCAGATTGTCGGTGTAGATCTCGCCCTCCCGATCTGATCCTATTATCTAACCATTGAAATACACTTGACAAGTTAGATTTTAGGGGTTAATCTGAACCTAACTTATAAACACACTTTTGGAGGTTAGTTTATGTTCCGCGATCAACCCTCCCAAATCTTGGCCCGGGTTCGCAGCCGCGAACTCAAGAACACAAAGCTCATTAATATAGGAGGCAGGCCTGTGATCGTGTCCAAACCAAGCACACAATCGATCCGACTTCCACGAGGCGAATCCATCAAGCTCGCGCTGGCCTTCGCGGCCATCTACCTCGTGTGGGGATCGACGTACCTGGCGATTCGCTACGCGGTCGAGACCATTCCTCCGCTGGTCGCCGCTGGCATTCGCCACACGATCGCTGGCGGGGTTCTGCTGGCATGGGCGTGCGCGCGCGGATATCGTCCGCGTCGCGAGCACTGGCTCGCGGGCATCGTGCTCGGCGCGCTCTTCTTCTTTGTGGGACATGGCACGCTGCATTGGGCGGAACAGCACGTCGCATCAGGATTGGCCGCACTGCTGATTGCGACCGAACCGATGTTCATTCTCGTGCTCGCCTGGTTGAGCGGGCAACAGAGGATCAGCCGGATCAGCGCGCTGGGCTTGGCTTTTGGCGTGGTGGGCGTGGCGATCCTCACCGGGGCAGAGGTGTCTGCAAAGAATGCGAGCCTGATTGGACTGCTCGCCGTACTGTTGGGATCGGTGTCGTGGTCGGCAGGCGTGGTGATCTCTCCCAAACTGAAACTGCCGACCGATGCGCTGGCGCGCACCGCGGTGCCACTCGTATGCGGCGCCGTCATGCTCTTGGCAACCGCTGGAATCACGGGTGAGTTTCGCGGGCTGCACTGGTCAGCCATCTCGCTCAAGTCCATTTTTGGATTGGGATATCTGATCGTGTTCGGATCGATTGTGGCGTTCACCGCGTACACGTGGCTGCTGCAGCGGGTTCCTCCGGCGGTGGTGGCGACGCACACCTACGCGAATCCTGTGGTTGCGGTGCTGCTGGGATGGCTGCTCGCGTCCGAGCCATTGACGACGCGTGTAGCGATTGCATCAGTGGCAATCCTGGGAGCGATTATGCTGATTCGCCTAGGCGAACGCACGACGGCGCGGCCCGTCGTGTCAAATGCGCCCGTAAAAGCGAAGTCGTCGGCGCAGGTTGCGTAATCGCGATCTCTGACCTTGTTAGATTTCTCTCGCATTCGCAGCTCTTACCGCAGAGTTCGCGAAGAACATCTCGCAGATGTCGCAGAGCAAGGCAAGACGACGAAACGAGACAACAACTACATCACTTTCCTCTTTGGGATGTTAGTCTAGTTTTTTCGCAACCATGGCGCGCCGCTCTGAACCTCTGCGCATTGCAATCGATACTGGGGGAACGTTCACCGACTGCGTGTGGGTTGATCCTTCCACTCGCGGCTGGCGGATGCTTAAGGTGTTCTCGACCCCTACGGATCCGTCACGCGCGATTGTCGACGCGGTCCGAAGCATCGCTGCTGAAGCGGAGTTCATTTTTCTTCACGGCACTACCGTTGGCACGAATACGCTGCTCGAACGCAAAGGCGCGCGCACTGCGCTGGTGACAACCGCAGGGTTCGAAGACGCCATCGAGATTGGACGGCAGGCGCGGCCCAAGCTCTACGACTTCTTCTTCGATCGCATCGAGCCTCTCGTCGCCAAGGATCTGCGCTTCGGAATCGAAGAGCGCACCACGGCTACCGGCGAGATTCTTACTGAGCCCACCGCAGCCGAATTAAAGAAGCTTGCGGAGCGAGTCGCAGCGGCCAATCCAGAATCGGTGGCGATCTCGCTGCTGTTCTCGTTTGCCAATGCAAAGAACGAGCAGGCTGTCGCCGAATCGTTGGGAGCACTCGGCATGCCGTTATCAATCTCGCACCAGATTCTGCCAGAGTTCCGCGAGTACGAGCGCATGTCGACGGTCGTGATCAATGCGTATCTGCAGCCGGTGATGCGGGGGTATCTCGAGAACATGGAGCAGGCGCTCAGGGGTCAGGGGTCAGGAGATAGTTGTAAGGCTTCCGGATCGCGACTTCCGAGTGCTCGCCTGCTTGACAAACGCGGCGGCCCGAAGATTTTTGTCATGCAATCTTCCGGCGGCATTACCGCGCTGGCGACTGCAGCACGGGAACCGGTGCGGACTGTACTCTCCGGGCCCGCCGGCGGAGTGGTGGGAGCGGCCGCGACTGCGCGCGCCAGCGGATTCGAGAACATCATCGCCTTCGATATGGGAGGCACTTCGACCGATGTGTCGCTGGTGGAGGGCGCGATCAAGACCGCCAGCGATGCGCAGATCGCGGGGCTTCCGATCAGCGTGCCCATGCTCGACATCCACACAGTGGGAGCGGGAGGCGGGTCACTCGCGCGCTTTGATGCCGCGGGCGTTCTGCGCGTCGGCCCTGAGTCCGCCCGCGCTGATCCCGGGCCTATTTGTTATGGCCGAGGAGTGCAGCCGACCGTAACAGACGCCAATCTTCTGCTCGGCCGCTTGCAACCTACGAAATTTTTGGGCGGCCAGTTCACACTTGATCTCGAACGCACGCGGCGGGTGACGCAGGAGTGGTTGACCGAGCAGGGATCGAACCTGACGCTCGAGAAGTTTGCGGCGGGAGTGGTTCGCGTGGTGAATGCCACGATGGAAAAGGCGATCCGCGTGGTGTCGATCGAACGTGGACGCGATCCGCGCCGTTTCACTCTGGTAGCATTTGGTGGCGCGGGAGGGCTGCATGCGTGCGCCCTGGCGGAAGCCTTGAGCATTCCGCATGTCATCGTGCCCGCATTTCCCGGCGCACTGTCAGCCCTCGGAATACTGTGGAGCGACGTCGTGAAGGATTACTCGCGCACGGTACTTTGGCGCGTATCGCGGGAGATCCCGCTGGAGAAATTGAAACGCGAATTTTCTGCGCTGGAGCAGGCGGCAGCACAAGACTTTGCCGGAGAAGGTTGGGATGGTACGCCTCGTTTTAATCGCACGGTTGACCTGCGTTATCGCGGGCAAGGATACGAACTCAATCTCCCTCTGAGCAGGAGTCTCCTGGGCGACTTCGAGTCGGAGCATCGGCGGCGGTATGGCTATACGCATGCGAAGCGCGAGATCGAGATCGTGACGCTTCGTCTTCGGGCGATCTTGAAATCTTCGCGGTCGCACCTAGCCGCGGCTGCGGTGCGCGGAAAGATCGGCAGGAGATCGGTGAGCGAAACCCAAGTAGTCTTCGACGGCGGGAAACTGAAGACAAAGATTTATGACCGCGAAGAACTCGGTGCTCGAAAGATCGTTCGGGCTCCCGCCATCGTGACGGAATACAGCGCGACCACAGTAGTCCCGCCAGGAAAGCGGTTCAGGATCGATGATGTTGGGAATCTCATTATTGAGATGTGAGTAGATTCAGCGAGTTGCGGGTCGGGTAAATTTTACATAAGTTCCTGCAGAAACATTTTGATATACAATATTGTACGTACAAATACATACATTTATTGGCCCCAAATGGGAATGTTGCCAGCGAGTTAAGCGCCCCGCCACCCAAAAGCTCGCTTTGAATAGAGTTTTTTCGCGCCGCCTAGAATACCCGGCACTTCCGTGCCGGACTTTCACATACCGCCGCTTTGCGGCTTGGATCCGGATTGACACGAGGCCTACCCGTTGAAAGGCCGGTTAACTTAGTACTCAAGTTCGTAAATACGATGACGTATAATTAACGACTGTGTAGCCAGGTAGCCAATTAGGCTTGTACTTGGAGGATCCACTCCGTGCCAAGATCAAGCCCAT
>Ga0209580_10001568_pt1 | contig 10431 bp, 5 predicted proteins | sample Coa_R1_5_FD_187153 | JGI IMG/M metagenome (GOLD analysis project Ga0209580, IMG submission 187153) | Surface soil microbial communities from Centralia Pennsylvania, which are recovering from an underground coalmine fire - Coalmine... | ecosystem: Environmental > Terrestrial > Soil > Unclassified...
TGACGACATCTGCACCGGCGCGATAGAGAATGTCCCAAAGCGGCTTGACCTCCGGATCGGCGCCGTGGGCGAAACCGGAACTGAAAAGCGGCTTATGAAAATACGCCAGCGTACATGCCACAGGATGCTGCGCAAGGTCCTGCTTCAGCCACTTGCCTTGCTCAGACGCGGCGTCGCAGCCTCCCACCTCGCGGCATTCGCTGTTTAGCGAGACAATGTGCCACTGCCCGAGATCGTAACTGTAATAGGCCTTCTTCGGATCGCCCGCGGCCGCGCCGAAGTAGTTTGTGTAGCCCGACGCACCGCCGCGGTGATATTCGTGATTCCCCGGAGCAGGACGAGTGCGGTCTTTGAAGCGCCCCCAGGTTGGGCCGTAGCACTTGGCGAATTGCTCATCGCTGCCATCGGGATAGGCCAGGTCTCCGGCGGCAAATACCGTGCCGGGAATTTTGTCGATTAGGGCTGCGGTCGCGTAGGCGCCAGAGAGATCATCGCAGCTGGCGATGTCTCCGGCGCCCACGAAGACCGGGTCGGGGGCAGGGGTTTTATCTTTGTTCTTCGGTACCGCTTTCCTCGACTCCGCACTGCAAGTCACAACTAGTGCGAGCGCAAGTGAAATCAGCGCAATTTTCTTAGTAACGGTCGCTCTCCTTACTTGTTCTCGCCCGAGAGCGTATACCGCAGCCCGAATTCATAGCTGGGCTTGTAGTATTCACGCTGGATCGGATATTGCGGGCTTCCATTGTAGAACCCAAAGACTTCGTTCGTCAGGTTCAATCCAGCGAAGATGAATTGCAAGCCTCTGTACATGCGATAGGCGACCTGTGCGTCGACCTGAGTGTGCTGATACAGGTAGGTGTCTCCTAGTGGTCCTTTGATGCCAAGCGGGACCGGAGAAGGAGTAACAACTGCCTGGCCATTATTGTTGTTTGTGACCGCCAGGTTCTGATACGCATACGAGAAGATTTGCGGACCATTGTACGAAAGACCCAAGCGCGCCGACAGCCTGCCTTTGTCATAGGTTGGGCTGAAGTTGCCAGTGCTCGGGGCCTGGCGCTGCAAAGCCGGCTGATCGGTTCGCAGGGGAATTCCCAAAGCGGTCGAGTTCGTGTAGCTGTAGTTCGCCGAGAGGCCGAATCCGTTGAGAAGACCTGGCAAGAAAGTCAGGTGCTGTTGATAAGAAACTTCAAACCCCCAGAGGTGCGCGTTCGTGCCCTGGACAGGCGCCTGCAGTATGTCACCGATATACGGCGCGAGCAAACCGTTTTGCTGCACCGTCGCAGCGGTAATCGGTGATTTCACACCCTCGTAAATGGGATCGGAAATATCCTTGTAAAAGAATCCACCCTCGATCACGCCGAATGGTTTCAAGTACTGCTCGAACAGCACATCAATGTTGTTGGAGTGAGTCGCCTTCAGGTTCGGATTCCCATAACCGATCACCTGCCCTGGTATGCCCGGCTGGACACCGTTGACGCCGAAGGCCGGCGGCAGATCACCAAAGTTGGGCCGGGCGATACCGCGGCCGTACGATACTCGAATATCGGAATCCTGACCTAGCTGGAACTTGACCTGCGCCGAGGGGAGGGGATCGAGATAGGAACTATAGCGGCTTAGCGGTGTGAATGTCGCTGGTGTCGTTCCCGCGGGCGTGCAGCCGGGCGAACCTACTTGGCAGTTTAGGCCGCCGCCGACGTTATATGCGTACAAGTTCTCGGTCGTTTCCTCAAAACGCAATCCGGTTTGGACGCGTATGCGGCCAAACTGCAAGGTGTTCATCCCGTACCACGCCCCGACTCGTTCCACGATGTCGAAATCGTTGGAATACGAATTCAAATAGGTTGAGCCCGGAACCACGCTGTAGCCGCTCAAGTTGCCGTTGAAGGCGGAAAGGAACTTGCCATAGTCCACCTGCGCGCTGGTAAAAGCGCCAGGGAACGCTCCGTCATAGTACGTGGAATTGGTAAACGAGCCAATGAAACTTGAGGCAGTCAGCGGACTGTTGGAGCCGTAAACGGGATCATTTGTGTTCTGAAACTTATGTGCATTGCGGAACTTGCCGCCAAATTCGAAGGTGCCGAAGTGTCCGTTCCAGCTGTAGTTTCTGGCCGCGGAGAAGCCTCCTTCGAGATTGATTTGCGGGCTGTACGTTTTGCCGATATCGAACGACTGAAGTGTGTACTGCGACAAATCGAAAATGTTTACTCCGTTGAGAGCGGCAAAACGAGGCACATGGTGATCGCTGAGGTCGATCCCGTATTGCAAATTTGGATTACCGTTCGCATCCTGGAAGGCGGGTCCCGTTCCTGCGAAGTTCGCGGTCGAGTACCCCTCGTCAGTTTCGCTCGAGCGAGACACTGCCGCATCCCAGATCAGCAGCCATTTTGGCGAGAGTGCATGCTTTCCGCCGATCTGCAGGCTGCCGATCACATCGACCGGGCGACGAGCCTCAGCATTGTAAAAGGTTGTTCCGGTCGGAGCGCTCAGCGTTTGACTCAACCAACCGCTGCCAATCACGTTGTTGTTTGCGTCGGTTACGGGGTTAAGGGTTGGCGAAAATACCCAGCGATCACCGTAGTTATCAAAATGCGAGTACAAGGTCCGAATGTAAATGCCGGAGACGTCGCCAAGTTTGTAATCAACGTTAGCGGTATAACCATACCGGGTCCGGTTGTAACGGTAGTCACGAATATCTTCGGTTGAATACGTGGGGAGAAAAGGCCCGGTTGCGTTGGGGTTGCTGCAGCCACCACCGCAGGCTAGCGGGACGGGCACGGGTTCAACGTCGTTGATTCCTCGGCCGTTCCAGTCATAACTTGCGCCGAACAGCACTCCCAGCCTCTTGCTCTCTCCAAACCGCTGGCCGACGTAGGAATCCATTTCGGTGAGTGTTCTGCCACCGACGATTGGAGTGTAGCCACCAATTCCGTTGATATAAAAAGTCGGCCGCTCTTCCGCGCTCTTCGTCACCAGGTTAACTGAGCCGCCAATGGCGTCGCCATCCTGATTTGCGGAAAGTGTCTTGTTTATTTCCACAGAATCAATCAGGTTCGCCGGCATGGTGTCAAGTTTGATCTGGCGAACGCTGGCTTCGGGTGCCGCAACTTCTACGCCGTCGATGGTCACGTTGTTGTAGCGCGGTTCGGTGCCACGAACTTGGATGTATTTGCCTTCGCCCTCGTCACGCTCAAGGGTCACACTGGGCAGCCGTCCTACGGCGTCTGCAATATTGGTGTTGGGCAAGCTGGTGATAACCTCCACGGGCAGCACCTGCACGATGTTGTCCGATTCCCGCTGCACGTTGAGGGCTTCCAGTTCACCATGCCCGCGTTCGGAAGTTACTTCGACGCTCTCGTTCGCGCTGGCGACTTTCATGCTGGCGTCCAAACGCGTTGTCTGGCCTGCCGTCACTTTCACTGGCTTCGAAAAACCCGCGAAGCCCACGTAGTTAACGGTCAAGGTGTAGTCGCCAGCTGCCACGTTCGTAAAGGCGAACTGTCCGGTGCTGTCACTGACAGTCGACAAGCCGCCGGGCTGGAGTTCAAGCTTGGCTCCAGGCAGCACGGCGCCGCCAGAGTCCACAACCCGGCCGCTGATAGTGCCGTGGGTGGTTTGAGCGCCGGCGGGCGCGAGCGAGAACAGGGTCAGGGTCAAAAGGGCAGTGAAGACGCCGAGAACACGGGAAAGCATAAAGCCTCCAGAGCCGCTGGGATTTACTTCAGCAATGAGGTATGGCGGATTCTAGAGATGGGCCGATGAACAGAGCGTTAATTGCCCGTGAACAGATCAAAAAAGTTACACGAATCCGATTTCCAGGCAATGTTCGCAGGATGGCGGTCCAGTTTCTGCGTCGCCGTGGGAGTGTTGTTGCTCGCCTTGGGAGTAGTTCACCTGATCGCGACCCCACACATTCCACTGTTGCTGCGCGGATCGCCCCGTGCGGTGTACCAGTTGGCCGTAGGGCCAACGCTTCTTAATCATGTATTGGTGGGGCTTCTGCTGCTTCCGCTCGGCTATACGACCTGGCTAGCTGCCACTGCCGGTGAACGTGGCGAGGCATGGGCCAAACATGTCCTGGCCCTTAACACACTGGTCGTGCTCGCGATGCCGATTTTGGTGGCTGTTTTTATGCGTCGGCCGGAGTACTACAGGGCACCACTTTTTCTAACTGGAGTTGGATTGGTCACAGCTATTTCGCTGCTGATGGGTGTAGCCATTTATATTTTGTCCGCCCCGCAGCACTCGAGTCGCCAGTAAAAGGGCGCAGCCATTTAAGCCAGAGTATATTTGCCTCGCTCTATTACTTTTTGCGCGATCTGCTCGCGAAGTCCAATCGTGTTGTATGGATCGTGCTTCGCCAAGCGCCGCAAAACTGCAAGTTGCGTGCGGAGCATGTCGCCCTCAGCGACCGCGGCAATGATTTTACGCGCGGCGGACTCAACTTTTTCCATCGCTTGCGCGAGGTACGCGCGTGTCATGGCGATGGGCAGTTCGGCAGCCGCTTCGCCCTCAGCGCTTGCAATCTTCTGTGTACGCAGCAAAGCCGATTCCATGACGTAGATTTCGATCACCATATCGGCAATCGCGCCCATGATTTCCTGCTGGTCTTGAATGGCCTGCATATATTTCTGAGTCGCCGCGCCCGCCGCGAACAGGCCTAGCTTTTTCGCCGAGGCGACCAGCTTCTGCTCCTCTGCTAGTAGACCTTCAACTTCTTCTCCCAGCGACGGCCCGGAAAGTACTTCATCCATGAGTTGCTTGATCGCCGGCATAAGCGCCAGTTGGCCTGACATGGCGCGCTTCAACAAAAAGCCAGTGATGATGAGGCGATTGATTTCGTTCGTGCCTTCAAAGATGCGGTTGATGCGGGCGTCGCGATACGCGCGCTCGGCCGGATACTCTTCAACAAACCCGTAACCGCCGTAGATTTGTACTGTTTCATCCACGACATAATCCACCATCTCCGACGCCCAGACTTTGATGATCGAGCATTCGACCGCGTATTCTTCGATGGCTTTCAATGTCTGCTTTGAAGCGTCGGACGCGGATTTATCCACGGCCGAGAGCGCGGCGTCCATCATGCCGACCGTGCGATAAACCAGCGCTTCTCCAACGTAGGTCAGCGTCGCCATATTGGCGAGCTTTTCTCGCACCAGGCCGAAATCGGCGATCACTTTGCCAAAAGCTTTGCGTTGCTTGGCGTATGCAACTGCATTGTCGAGCGAACTGCGAGCGCCTCCAACGCACATCGCACCCAACTTGAAACGCCCCACGTTAAGAATGTTGAACGCGATCACGTGACCACGTCCAACTTCACCGAGCACGTTCTCCACCGGAACCTGGCAGTCGTTCAAGATGATCGGGCAAGTCGATGAGCCGCGAATCCCCATCTTGTGCTCTTCGGCTCCGACAGAAAAACCAGGGAACTTGCGCTCGACGAGAAATGCCGTGAACTTCTCTCCATCAACTTTCGCGAAAACCGTGAACAGGTCGGCGAAGCCGGCGTTGGTGATCCACATTTTTTCGCCATTTACGACGTAGTGTTTTCCGTCCGCGGAAAGTGTCGCGCGAGCGCGGCAATTCAGCGCATCGGATCCCGATGAAGCTTCGGAAAGCGCGTATGCTCCGACGATTTCTCCCGCGGCGAGGCGCGGCAGATATTTCTTTTTCTGTTCCTCGGTACCGAAATAAAGCAGCGGCAGCGTGCCAATGCCGGTGTGGCCGCCCCAGGTTGTGGCAAATCCCGCATATTTCGCGATGTGATCGGCAATGACTGCGGCGGTGACCTTGTCCATATCGAGGCCGCCGTAAGCCTCGGGAATCTCCACCGAACTCAGGCCTAGTTCGCCGGCTTTTTTCAAAAGATTCCGCGAGACCGAGAAGTCCTTGTGCTCCATCTTCTCGATGTTGGGAAGGATTTCCTTTTGCGCGAATTCCTCCGCTGTCTGGGAGATCAGATGGTGCTGCTCAGTGAAATCCTCGGGGGTAAAGATTTCAGCGGAAGTGCGCGATTCCAAAAGAAAACTTCCGCCCGGAATCGTCGTTTGTGCAGCCGTCGCTATAGGCATAGTCAAACCTTTCAACCACGGAGGACACGAAGGTACACAAAGGAAAAACAAGTATCAAAGCACAAACCGACTATCGCATGGCAGAGCTTAACGCCAGTCGGTGCCGTTCACAAAACGCTTGATCCCGTCCTTCAAGTGAATAACATTAAAGTTTATAAGCAGGCCCAGGGATTTGCCACTGAGTTTGAGGTAGGTAATCACTTGAGCATGGTGAAGTTTCCTTGCTTAAAAGTTTCCTTCGTGTCCCTTCGTGTCCTTCGTGGTTATGTTCAATTGATTGTTTTGCTACGTGGTTACTGATCTATTCCCAGCGGCAACTTCCAGTCTCTAGCGGACACATGCCCGGCATGGATCCAGGCAATACGTGTCAGCAGCGAACCGGCAACGGCGGATATAGCCGCAGCTCTGCGCAACGATCCTGACCGCGGGCTGCCTGAGAGCATATGCAGCAAGCGCAAGATAGCAGGTACCGGGCCGGAAAGAGCTCCTCCCATGCGGGTGATCGCCCCGCTGGGCCCATGTTTCAGCGGGTCGAGCGCCGGGTTGCGCCGAGCTTCAATTCGCAGTCCTTCCCAGCACTCGAACAGCGCTGCGCCAAGCCCTAGTACTTCCAGAGCGCGGCTTTTGCGATGTCCCATGAGCTCGAGCAAACCGACCGCGGCAGACAATCCCGACATCCCGAAATGTAACGGCAGGTCGCCTGCATTTTCATTCCATGCCGGAATTGCCGTGGCGCCGATGAGAACTCCCGTGTAATTTGAAAATGGAAGACCGAACAAAAGGGACGCCGCCTGTCCGGCTTGCTCCAGTACTCGCACCGGAAAAGACGGTCCGTAGCGATCGCGCAAAAATTCCGCGAAAGCGGCCGCCGAGGCGCCACCTGAAAATCCCAACAGCGTCCATACTCCTACCGACATCGGGCTTTGCGGCTTGAAGACGCGTAGCATGGCCAGGAATCTTGATGGTCGTCCCAAGTCGCCGATCAGCAGCGCTGGCGAGAGAACTGAGCCGGCCGCCGCTATCCAGCGCGCATCCCGCACCAGCTTCCGATCCGCTCCGGTATAACTGGCGACTGCACCTACCACTGCCGCCGCCCCCGCAGCTCCGCCGACGAAAAAGTAAAGCGGGATTTCCCACGTCCAGGCAGGCTCTTTAAGGAGCGGAATGCCGTAGTATCCGGTTTCCGGCGACGCCTTCGGAAAAGGCGCACCACCAGGCCGGATTCCTTTCCCACTGACCACACCTCTGCTCTCAGCCTCGCGGCGGATTTCAAACAGCCGTCGTTCGCTCAATTCATCAGGAATTCGCGGCGGGGTTCGGATTGGGTCGCTCATTGGTATCGCTTCATTTGCGGGTTTTCTCGTGCGCCTTCCTCTGTGGCTTTCCTCTGCGTAACTCCGTGCTCCCTGTGGTTAAAGCCTTTCGAATGTCAAGACCTCCCGTTGGTCCCATCTACGAGAAACGCGGCAATCGCTCCGCTTAGCAACATAAGCGCGCCGAGCGCGGACGATCGCCATGCCTTTTTCAAATAGACTGTCGGCACTTCCGGCTTAGGCGGCAAATTATAAGCGCGTGGATCGCCACGTACGATGAACATTGCATGCGTTCCGCCGACGCTGGAATGAGAAGCGTCGTAGAATGCCGCATCCTTCATGCCGCGCGATGCGAGAGTCTGCATCCGCTCCGTAGCAGTCTGACGCAGTTCCTCTATTTCACCGAACTTTATGGACTCGGTCGGACACGCTTTTGCGCATGCCGGTTTCATTCCCACTTTTTGCCGGTCATAACAGAATGTGCATTTGAACGCGCGACCGTCATTCTGATTGCGTTCGACCACTCCGAATGGGCAGGAGACTACGCAATATCCGCAACCGTTGCAGATGTCTGGCTGAATGAACACGCCGCCAAATTCTGTGCGCACGATCGAGCCGGTGGGACACGCTTCCAGGCATCCGGCGTTTTCGCAATGCTTGCAGACATCCGAAGAAAACGACCAGGAGTTCAGCTCGGGGGCGTTGCCTCCGAAACCCGGCTCGGGCGTCTGCTCGACAAACTTAACGTGGCGCCACGTCTGGGCTCCCACGGCGCCGGTGTTGTCGTAAGAAAATCCGCTCCAGTTGAGTCCATCTTCGCCGACGTCATTCCATTCCTTGCAAGCCACTTCACAAGCCTTGCAACCGATGCACAACGTCGAATCTGTGAGAAATGCAGTGGTGGGCATCTTCAGACGACCTCTCTCTGCGCGCTGTGAGTCTCCTTTACCGCGCATTTTCCCGGCCTTACATTACACACCAGCGCTTTCGATTCCATGATCCGCACATTCGGTTCCTCGCTGATAGCCAGCAGATCATTCGCGATATCGCCCTTGGACTGCCCTTTGTATCCCCAGTGATAAGGCAACCCGACCTGATGCACTCTGCGGCCCTCGATCCACATCGGACGCATGCGTCGCGTGACCAGCACTCTCGCCTGCACACTGGCACGCGGAGTAGAAATCGTTGCCCAGTCTCCGTGCTTCAGGCCAACCTCTTCAGCCAGCTCCGGAGAGACTTCCGTAAATAATTCAGGCTGCAACTCAGCCAGATGGCTCAACGTACGCGTCATTCCTCCCGCCGTGTGGTGCTCGGTCAAGCGATAGGTGGTGAGCACATAGGGATAGCGAGGGTCCGCGAACTCTCGCGCATAAGGATTGTCGGGCCGTTCCATCTTGGCCGCGGCTGGATCCGTCTGCTGCTTATAAAGAGGATTCTTGATCACCGATTCCAGCGGTTCGTAATGCGCAGGCAGAGGACCGTCTTTCAATCCGCTTGCCACATAAAGCCAGCCCACGCCATCGGCATGCAACGTAAATGGCCGCGCGCCGCCAAGCCCGACTACGCCCACCCCGGCATCGAGATCGTCGGGAGTGGTCGGCGCCAGATCTTTTTTATAGTCAGCGTTGTCCAGGCCAGTCCATTCTTTTTTCACTTCGTCCCACCAGACGAGTTTCTTGCGCTCGCTCCAAGGCGTTCCGTCCGTTCGTGCCGACGCGCGGTTATAAATGATGCGGCAATCATTCGGCCAAGCATATCCCCAGCCGTGACCAAGCAAATCTTTGGGATTGCGTTCGTCAGCGCGGTTGCGTGTTTCTTCGGGATAGACGCCGCAATAGATCCACGCACCACACGCGGTGGATCCATCGTTTTTGAGGTTCTGAATGTGAGGGAGTTGCTTATGGTCGGCGACCGTCCAGCCGTTGATCTCCTTGAGCACCTCCGACACCTTCGGCTCGCGTTCTTCGCCCTCGACGGGATAATCCCACGTGAGAGCGTTCAACCCCGCGTTTCGCGGACGCCGGTCATTCTTGGCTTTGTCTTTGATTCGCCGGCCCAGGTGATACACAAACCATGTATCGCTGCGTGCATCGCCGGGCGGATCAACCGCCTTTTCGCGATACTGCAAAAGCCGTTGCGTGTTGGTGAATGTCCCCTCTTTTTCCGCGGTACCGGCCGCAGGAAACAGAAACACTTCGGTGCCGACGCTTTCGGGGTTCAACTCTCCTCGCATAATTTCCGGCGAGTCGAGCCAGAAAGATGCGGTTTCAGTTTCGACCATGTCTCGCACGACCAGCCACTTCAGCTTCGATAGCGCTGTACGCTGCAGGCGGCTGTTGGGAGCGCCGACGGCCGGGTTCTGCCCCATGACGAATAGGCCTTCCATCTTCCCATCTTCCATAGCGAGCCAGTAGCCGAAGTGGGAGTGATCGCCGGTGACTCGGGGAAGCCAGTTAAACCCGAAATCATTTTTCTTGGTGGCAGCGTCGCCGTAATATGCTTTCAAAAGGCTGACGATGTAAGCGTCGAAATTGGACCATAATCCAGTTCGCACCTGGTGCTTCTTAATGTAATCCTTGAACTTATGCGAGTCGGCGCCGAAGAACGGCATGGGCAGATATCCCGGCAAAATATCGTATAAGGTCGGGATATCGGTTGAGCCCTGAATCGAAGCGTGCCCGCGCAGCGCGAGAATTCCGCCGCCGGGACGGCCAATGTTACCGAGCAGCAGCTGCAGAACCGCAGCGGTGCGAATAATCTGTACGCCATTGGAGTGCTGAGTCCATCCGACCGCGTAACAGATGGCGGCGGTTTTCTCAGGCCCTGAAGCCGACGTGAATATTTCTGCCGCTTTTAGAAATACATCTTGTGGAATGCCGCAGGAGCGCTCGACCATCTCCGGCGTGTAGCGCGAGAAATGTCGCTTGAGCACCTGGAACACGCATTGTGGATCTTCGAGAGAGAAATCCCAATCGAAATTGGTGACCTCCTGCGCCTCTCCGCCGCGGTCTTTTGCGTGCCCGCCTCCGACATCGGAATGTCCCGGAACC
>Ga0209580_10001571_pt1 | contig 10428 bp, 9 predicted proteins | sample Coa_R1_5_FD_187153 | JGI IMG/M metagenome (GOLD analysis project Ga0209580, IMG submission 187153) | Surface soil microbial communities from Centralia Pennsylvania, which are recovering from an underground coalmine fire - Coalmine... | ecosystem: Environmental > Terrestrial > Soil > Unclassified...
AACGCTGCTGGCGATAACGCTGGCGGCGGAGCCGCGGGCAGCAAATCGGCATCGGGCAAGCCTGTCGCGAGCAAACCCGTGCCGCAGACCATCACCATCCCTGTCGGCACAGTAATCACCGTCCGCCTGGGGGAAACGCTCAGTTCCAAGGAAAGCAGCGCTGGGCAGGGATTCTCCGCCACTGTTGCCGAGCCGGTAGCTGTTGACGGAAAAACTGTGATTGAAAAAGGCGCGGCAGCGCGCGGTACCGTGGTCGATGCAAAGAGCATGGGTCACTTCAAAGGCGGAGCGCTCTTGGAAGTTCGGCTCAGCTCTGTAACCATCCACGGCAGAGAAACTTCCGTTGACACCGGTATGGTGGCGCGTTCCGTGGCAGGTAAAGGCAAGCGCTCTGCGGGCTTCATCGGCGGCGGCGCGGGCGCTGGCGCGCTGATTGGTGCATTGGCTGGCGGCGGCAAGGGTGCCGCCATTGGCGCAGCGGCGGGCGCTGGCGCTGGCACGGCCGGGGCGGCATTTACCGGCAATAAGGATATAGTTCTTCCCGCGGAACAGCCCTTGACCTTTAAGCTAAAGCAAGCTATTGAGGTTCGTGAATAGAGCTATGGCGCAAAAGAGAAGCAAAAGGGGATGCCGCGTGGCATCCCCTTTTTCACACCGCGAGTTGTTCCTTAATTGATTAGCGATACTGATTTCACCTCCGCAATCTGCGCCAACTTTTTCAGCCGGTAGGTAAGAATGCTGCCGGTCAGCTCCATGGTTCCTTTTCCCTTCTCAACGCTGAATCCCGCAAGCGCAAGTTTCCTGGCGACCGCTGATCCTGCCTGCGCCAACTCAACTTTCACCTTCACCACCTTGGAGGATGGAGGATCGCACGTCTTTCCATCCGGCGTGGAGCCGATGCTCGCGCACTGGTAATACGAAAGCAGGTCCGCGCTGAACTTCGGCTGAACCAGCTTGAGGGTGTTGTCCCACTCGGCTTTCTGTTTCGCCTCGTAACGGTCTTTCATCCCTGTGAAGATTCCCGGCCCGTTGCCAGCGGGCGCTTCAGGATGCAGTTCTTTCCCTTCAAATGTGTGTGTGACCTGCGATGAGGTCGTCTCAATCAGAGGAGCGTCAGCACTGACTTCCACAGTTTCGTTGGACGAACCCGGAGAAGGTGGTGGTGGTGGAGCATACGCGGGCGTGCCATACGTGTATGCGGCCCCTCCGCTAATTCCTGCCTTCGCAGCGTATGCTGCTTGCAAGCTCTCGCCCGGCACCGCCAGCGGCGAAACCCCTTCCGGCAACTCTACGGGGACCTCAACCTTCACTGGCTTGCCATCTGACACTACCGTCCGCTCTTCCACAGCGACGAACGATGTGTACTGCGTGGCAAGACTGTGCTCCAGTCCGACCTGAATAATTTCAGCCTTGTGCGCGGAATTGCCGGACTGTATGCCGTTCCAGTCCTGAGACATCAGGTCTTCCACTTTATGCCGCGCCCAGATTTTCTCCAGCGCAGCATTGCTCGCGCCGGCAGACGAGAAATCTACGGGGATCGTGCGGCTGTAATCGCCAGTTCCCTGATATCCCTTGATGGTGATCTTACCCGCCGGACTTCCGCTATATCTGCCCGTGATGATGATTGGCTTGGCGGAAAAAAGATCGCGCACGTTCTTGGGATAGACCTCGGTCACCGGCAGCCCATTCCAGTCGATGGCAATGTTTGTCAGCACCGGCGAATGCACGCGCTCATAGAAACGGTCCGCCGCGGCCTGTGCGTCCCCCGGCGCGGTAACAAACTCCACATCGCCATGGCCCTCTTCCGCCATCTTGGTCAGCAAAAAGCGATTCACCGCTGTGCCAATTCCAAAAGAAAACACACGCGCGTCAGAATGCTTCTTGATTTCGGCGATGATATCGGCATCATTGCCCACGTAACCATCTGTCATGAAGCAGACCACGCGAATAGGATCGGCTTCCATCGGCTTATCCGCGCCCGCATCGTCGCCCAGCGCCGTGCGGATGGCCTTCATCATCTCCGTCCCTCCGCTGCCGTACGCTCCAGCCAAAACGTGCTTTGCTTTGGCCACGTTTTCCGGCGTGGCAGGCACCGGCTCAGGAAAAAGTATTCTGGTGTCGCCGGAGAAAGTGATCAGGTTAAATGTTTCATCCTTGCGCAGATTATCGAGCGCGCGCTGTACGGTCTTCTTCGCCATCTCCAGCGGAAATCCCCACATGGAGCCCGAGGTATCCAACACAAAAATCAGCTGGCGCGGCACAAGCGCTTTCTCTTGCGGCCGGTCTGGCGGCTGCAGGATCAGCGTGAAGTATCCTCCGGTCTTGTCGGCGTGCGTTAGGATGGCGTCACTAATCCCTGTGCCCGCAACTTTATATTTGAGGATGAAATCCTTGTTTGGCGGCACAGCCTGGTCCGCCAGCGTTACGTGGTAGGAATCAGCGCCGGTTCTGTCGGCAAAGATTTTGTGCGACGTGGACTCCACATCACCTACCGGAACGCCCGCCGCCAGATTCACCTCCATCGATACATCATGCCCTGCCGTTGCATCGTCGGTATGCACGCCTGCCACCGGAGGGCTGATGCGCGAAGCATCGGGAACCTGATCAGTGTTCGGCATGGTGCCATGATCGCCCGCAGACGTGGGATTGCCGGGTATATAGCGCGGCCCTACCACCAGCGGAAACGCAAACTCATAGGTGCCCGCTTCATACTTGAGCAGCTCGATCACTGAAAGCTTGATCTGCACGGTGCCGTTGGGCGGAATGTTGGTGACCGACTGCGTAAAGATATTAGGGCGCTCCTGGTCCAGCAACGCCGCCGTGTGGCCCGTGTTGCGCGCCTGCTCGTAGATTTTGCGCGCCTCATCGCGTTCCTTGATCACGGCGCGAATCTCGCGTTCGCCCACGGTCATAGTCATGCCGTCTACGGCGCTCTCATGAGGCAGCGGAAAAACATAGACCGCTTCCACCGCGTCCGGCAAAACATTTTCAAATTCCTGTGTGACCTCAATCCGCGCCACGAAGCCGCTGATTTCCGTCTTGATGCCAGTATGTTTGAGCGGAACAAAGCCTGTGACTTTGCCGTCCTTTCCGATAATTTGTAGCTGGCTATTTCCCTGAGGCTGGCCCGCAGAAGCGTTCTGGGGATTCAGGACGATGAGGACATAGAGCAAACACAAGGCCGCCATGGCAGCCATCGTTAAACGGGCTTTCATATTTACTCCTACATTCTTGCAGAAGGAACGGTGCAATCCAGAGTTCTTGCACGGAATTCTTTCTGAAATCCCGAGCGATAGCGAGGGAGCCCTATCATGACGATACGCTTGAGCAGAGCCATCCGCAGGACGCCTGAACCTACAGCGCAGTCCCAACGCATCAAGATCGTATCGATCATTACAATCCAATTGAAAAATGGAAAGTAATAGAGATCCTTCGCTGCGCCTCGGGATTTTAGAAGAAAACTGCCTACGATCCCAGCTTCAATATTGCCGCTCGCAGCTGTGCATGCTTTTGCAGCAGCCGCCGATAGCGCAGCTCGGTCTGTCCCGCTTTGGCGATGATGATTTCATTCAAAGCATCTTTTTCATCCGACGACCAGCGGTCGAGCTCCGGAACAAGGCTGAGAACCGTGGCAAAATCGGCAAAAGCCGCCTGTGCTTGAGGCTTCAGCTTCTGTGGATTCGCTTTCAAGATGCGTGCCAGCTTTGCGACAGCAGCTCTGCGCAAGGCCTCGGCATCCCCACCAAAATTCTTCGCCATCCTTCTCTGCACGGCGAGCCCAATGTGGCGCATGGAAAACTTGTCCCAAGCGCCATGCTCAGCTTGAGGCAGTTCATACACTACATTCGCTTTGCTCAGCCGGCGGAGTGTCGCCGCCGAAGTGCGATATTTGGCGTTGGCCCGCACCTTCTTCTCTTCGGCCTGGGCCAGCTTCTCCAGCGCCGGGTCCATCGACCGGAACCCCATCTTGCGGTAAAACCAGAACGCGCCTGAGCCAATCGCTTCTTCATTGCCGTCGCCAATCTGGTATGGATACACCGATATCGCATTGGTCCCGTGCAGTTGCCGCAACAGCCGCAGTGTCTGCGCGTAAATCCACGCGGTCTCGCCATCGCGATAAGCCGGAAAAGTGTTGAAGCCGATCTCCGTCCAGTCAAAGAGTGAAATGCATTCCACGTAATTGATGGGCACGCCATTTTTCACCGTGAATCCGGCAAGATAGGCGCGCAGAGGCAGGCGCTTTTCTGGAGGCAATCCCCAGAAATAAATTTCCACGCCGCGCCCTGGATTGGCCTGCACCACCCATTTGGGATCAGCGTTGGCCGTTCCGTAGAGTTCACGATAACGGACGCCTGTGGCTTCCTTCACTAGATCAAGCGTCTTCTCAGATTCGCGCGGAGAAAGCGCCTTGATCGGCAAACGTGATTTGGAAAACTCTTCCGCCAATGACACCTGCCGACGCTGGAGCAGTGGCTCACGATGAAAATAAAAATCCTTCACCGGCTTGCGCGACAGTGTGCGTGATGCGCAGGAACCGTTCGCCCCGCTCATGTCCCATCGCACCATGATCTCCAGCGAATCATAGAGCGCTGCCTTTTCTTTTTCCGCCGTTTCTTTGGCAAAGCCGGGCAGCCGCTGGAACTGTCGCACCAGCCACGGCAACTCATCGTGCCGACCGCGCGCTGCCTTGAGCCAGTCAAGATACGGCACATTAGCTTCCGTCAGCGAATCTTCTTCCATCAGCGGAAAGAAGCGCGGCCAGATCACCGCGCGCTGCGTCTCGCGCTCGTAGTCGTCCCATTGAATCGAGATCGATTTAGCATGGCGCTCCACCAGCCAGCAGACCATGGCATAACTAAACGTCGCCTCGACTACAGTTCCCGCTATCCCCACGACCTCTTCCGGCGCAAAGTCGTCGACATCGCCGCCTGCCGCCAGCACGGCTTTGACCCTGGGTTCAAATTGCTTCAGCAGCCTCTCTGCCAGCCGCAGAACGCTCGGCCCGGGCGAAAAAGCGCGGAAGAACAAAAGCAGGTCATGAAAGCGGATGAGAGATTGCACGTCTTTGCCGAACGTGACGTGACTAGCGGAGTTGAGCAGGCGGACAAACTCCCGCTCCTTGATTGCGTCGATCTGGCCGCGCGCCTGTTCCAGCTTGTTAAGCAGCCAGGCTGCATTGTTTGTGGGCATGAATTAACCAGAACCACTTTTACCGCAAAGGACGCGAAGGACGCAAAGGGAATCGGGGGATCGGGGCATCCGAAATTGAATCATCGGAGGTGGATCGTCGGGGAGATCGGTTACCAGTTCTCCGCCGCTTTCTCCATGCTGCAAAGGTTTCCGATCACGGCGATCACGCGCGATGACGGCGATCAGGGCGATCTCACAACAGGCGGTCGCCACGATAGACCAGCCGTCCATCGATCACGCGCGCCTCTTTGGTCAGCGCATGCGCTTTGGGCGGCTTTACGTCCATAATGTGCAAGACTGTGTGTCCGTGCGCCACGAGATAATCTGAAACCAGCATACGATGGCACCGGAAATAAAGCTGCTCGGCGCACATAATGGCGATATTCGCTTTCTCCGCGCGCTCAACCAGCCGTGCGATGGCCTGCGCAAATTTGTCTGACAGCATGTAATCCGCGTAGTTGCGGAACGATGGATTTCTCAGGGCGACATTAGGCGACTCATCGGGGGGCATCTGCTTGCCACGCCGTCCGCCAAGATCTTTTTCCCAGACGTACTCGCAGCCAATCTCCGGCAGCCACAGCTCCAGGTGCTCACGATTGAAATGCGGGTGGCGTCGCGACATGGGGAAGGCCCGAATATCCTCCAGCACGTTAATATCGTGCGCCTGCAGAACGGAAGAAAAGTCGGCCAGGTCGCGTGTGGAATGCCCAATGGTAAAGATGGTAGCCACGATTCGATTTTATTGGATGCCAAGCCAGTTATTTACAATGGCTGGGAATGCATCCGCTTCTGCTTGAGACCGCGCACCGTCCCATCGCCATGCCCGGCACGCAATGGTTTATGAAGCAGAAATGGCACGACCTGCTCTTTGCTCATTGGCCGCTCCTACCAGACAAGATCAGGCCATTAGTCCCGCCAGAACTGGAACTTGATCTCCGCGATGGCAGCGCCTGGGTCGCAGTTGCACCGTTTTGGATGAGCGGCATCCGAGCCCGCTTGGCGCCGCCGCTGCCGTTTGTTTCTAAATTCTGCGAACTGAATGTGCGGACCTATGTCCGCCACAAAGGCGTTCCCGGCGTTTACTTCTTCAGCCTGGATGCAGCCAGCCTTCCCGCAGTGCTGGGTGCGCGCGCCACGTACAAGCTGCCTTACTTTCACGCTGCCATGCTTATCCGTTCGTCAGGAGAATCGTTTGAATACAGCAGCAGCCGTCTGCAAGAGCCGCGGCCGGCAAATTTCCATGCGCGCTACCGGCCAACTTCGCCCCCGCGCGTCCGCGATAAGGATTCAATCGAAGCCTTTCTGACCGAGCGCTACTGCCTCTATACCGTCGATAAAGGCCACGTGCTGCGCGCCCACATTCATCACCTGCCATGGCAGTTGCAGGATGCGGAAGCCGAGTTTGACATCAATACCATGGCGCAAGCCTCTCGCATCGAGCTGCCCGACACAAAGCCGCTGCTACATTTTTCCAGGAACCTGGAAGTGCTGGTCTGGTGGCCGGAAACGATCGGATAGTAACTCAAGAATCTCCTTTTTTGCTGGCCAACACGTTGCTTCTGTGTGCATAATGTCGAACCAATTTTCTGTGCAGGAGCAAAACCATGAGCGGCCTTGGCCTTTCGTCACCTCGTTCCGTTGATCCGTTGCCAACCGCAAGCGCCGTGGCGCAGGCGGAGACCACAGCGGCATTGCATAAGGGAGCAAACTGGCTATTCCTGATTGGCGGCTTGTCCGTGGTCAACACGGTGAGCCTCATTAGCGGCAGCACATGGCTTTTTCTGGGAGGATTAGGCGTCACGGAGATTGCAGCCGCCATTGCCATGCAATTAGGCACCAAAGGACAATTGATAGGGCTATTCGTGAATTTGTGGGCCACGGCATTCTTTGTGTGCCTGGGAATTTTTGCCCGCAAAGGACAGAAATGGGCCTTCATCACCGGCATGGCGCTTTACGCGGCTGACGCCCTGGTAGTTTTATTCCTTCAACAATGGATCATGATTCTTTTTCATGGCTTCGTCTTCTTCCGTCTTTACCAGGGCTTCTCCAGTTGCAGAGAGCTGCATGCGTTTGACAAGCGCAGCCCGGCCATGGGAATGCCAATTGGGTCCTGAGGCCTTGGGCGCGGAAAAGCTCTAATCCTTTGCGAAAACAAACCTATAGCCCTTAGATCACGGGCACGTCAGTTGCGCCATGCCGGTGACGTTCATGCTGTTCATGTTCATCTGGGAGAGAGGCATATTGGGATCCATGGGCGCGGTGGCTTCAACCGTGATCATTCCCATGAAGCCTGAGCACTGCGCAAGGCCATTTGCGCTGATGCTCACTCCCATCGGCGCCGGCTGCGTGGAAAATGGGCTTCCCAGCGACCACCGTACAGCGACATTCGCTGACATGGGCGCCATGTTGAAATTTCCCATGGCCGTAAATTGCACCATACCGCCGGAAGCCATCGGGTCGGCCGTCATGGGAGTAACCATGATGCTTTGCATCTGGCGAGTCGAATTCATCGTCATCATGGAACCGCCGCCACAGGATGCGGTTAACAAAAAGGTGATTGCGGCCAGAGGACCAAGAAGAACTGACGGAAATTTGCGGACAAAAGCTTTCAGGGTAAACGATCTGCGCATAGACACCTCCAAATATTGCCGAAGGGCAAGAGATAGCGCCGCGGGCATCACTTTAGAGAAGGCCGCTCCGATCAATGCTACGCCGATCCAGGAAAGAAAAGATACCTTAAGCGGTTGCTGTTCACTTTTGCGCACGCGGCAAATTCAACGTGCTACTCAAGCGCGAACTGCGATGCCTAGAGCGTGTCGTTCGGCTTGGCCATGCCAAGCAAAATCTGGAACAACACCAGCCAGCGCTTCAGGTTTACGGTAACAAGAAAGTTTTCCTTGGCGTGCGCCTTGCCGTTTCTACCCAGGTGTGCGGCAAATTCCGGATGCGTGAGCAGGTAGCGGATCTGGTAAGCGCAGCCTTCCACGGAATGTACCAGCACTCCCGTAAGTTTGTGGACAATCTGTGAGGTAATACCGCCAACCGCTCCTGCAACCACGGGCTTTTCTTTCCACAACCCTTCCGTCACTGTGAGCCCAAAACCTTCTTTGAGTGACTTCTGCACAATCACGGTGGAAGCGCGCTGTAGCGCATTAATTTCCAAGGCGGACCACGGCGGCAAGTTCAGCACGATGATGTCGGGATCGTCGCCTGCCGCTTCCATTACTTCCTGAAGCACCACCGCGCCTTCCGGATCGTCCGTGGCGCCGCCGCCGGCCAGCACGAGCTGGCAATCCACGTATTTTTTTACCAGTTTGTAAGATTCCACTACTCCCACCGGATCCTTTAGCCGGTCAAAGCGGGATATCTGCGTGATCACAGGACGCGAGCGATCAATCCCGAAATCATCACAAACTTTGTTGACGTATTCTTCAGGAAGTTCTTTGTTCTTTTCTGAAAGCGGATCGATGGAAGGATAGAAAAGATACTGCGGGCTGGCGAGTTGGCGGGTGAACGCCGGCGCGGAAAATACCGTGGCGTCATACTGCTCCACCATGGGCTTAAGAAAATCCCAGACTCCCGGATGCGGATTGGAAAGGTCAATGTGGCAACGCCATATCCACTTACCGTGTTTTGGCGATTTCGAGCGGACCAGCCCCAGCGGCTGCGGATCGTGGATCACGAACAGGTCTTCGGCAAACTCCATGCGCTTGCGGTTCTGCTCGCTATAGGCCATGAAGATGTCTTTGATCTGCTGCGTCAGGTTGTATTCGCCGCCATGCAGGGCATTGTGGAAGCCTTTTGTGACTTCAAAAAAATCGTTGCCTCCGGTGATCACGTCCCAGCGCGTGGCAACTTCCAGTTCGTTCATCAAGGGAATCAAGCGGTTCAGGATTTCCGCCACACCGCCACCAACCGCGGTGGAGTTGACCATCTTGACCGTTTTGCCGCGCAGATGACGGGCAAGAAAGCGGATTTCATCCAGTTCCGGCTTGCCGATGATCGCTTCGTAGTCTTCAAACCGGGGCGGGCTCGGTGGCGGAGGCTGTTCAGTGCTGATGCGTGGATGCTTGCGGCGCTCTATAAAATGCGCCGGTAAGTCTGTCTGGCGGAAACGACGTTCAACTCCTGACGCCGACGTCAGCGTGGCCCCCTTCACCGGGTCCTGCGCGACATCAGCCTTTTCGCGTTGGGCATGCCTGGTTTCGTCGGCCATGCCGTTCTCATCCACCACTATCGTTTTTTCCGGGTTCCTGTCCTTCATCCAACACTCCAGAACTTTTCTGCATGTCCGCGAGCCATGGTTGCGACATGTTCACGCAGGATTGATCGATGATCGTTCATGAATTGCGGCCCATTTCCATTTCAATGACTTTCAAAATGCCGCGCCGCACGTCTTCAAGTGTGGACGTGTAAATGTCAATGCGGTTGACTTTGTCGGCCGCCTGCGGCAGGTCCAACTCCTTCTCCAGCCAGACAGAAAAATCGTTGCTGTTCAGCTTGAGACGCAGCCGGGCATCGATAAAGTGGTAATAAATGGCATGAATGCTGACTTTGCGCAGACCATCAGCAAACTCTTCAAGATTGCGCGCTACATACGGAGTGGGCACCACCACCAGGTCTGAAGCCATCAGGTAGAAGGGCTCCATGGCCGCGCGGGTAGCGGCACGCGGGTTCTTCTGCAGATAACTCTCGATGATGTGGACCAGGCGCTCGCGCAACGTGGCAATCGAGGTAAATTCGCGGACGTCAATCGCGGCCAGCCGCTCCGCCAGCTCAACTTCATTACAGGATGAAAAAGCCCAGTGCGAAAAGTCATTGGAAAAGCCACCGCTGATAAAGTGATGTTCCGCCAGGGTCTGGAAAGTATGCTGAAAAATGGACGATTCCGGGCATGTACGAATGGCCTCTAGCAACTCCGCCAGCGTGGTCGCCTTTTCCCTCCCAATGCGCAGCAGGTGGGAGGCGGAATTGAAATAAAAAGGGGAGCGCGCCCAGCGTGGACGAGTGGTGGGCAACTGAGGTGCGGTAGCCATGGGGAATCCTCTTGCCGTCGGGCGGTTGGCCCGAATTTTTGGAACTGAGAGTGTTAGGATGCCCGGCTTACAAGCACTGTTGCGTTGTTGGACCGCTTTTCAGAGAAGAGAAATTTTAGTGGCGGCGGATTCCTGAAGTGGGAGGCGCGAACAAAAATGAGAAGCCGATTCCAATCAGCATCATCCAGCCCAGGTTTCCGCG
>Ga0209580_10001572_pt1 | contig 10425 bp, 9 predicted proteins | sample Coa_R1_5_FD_187153 | JGI IMG/M metagenome (GOLD analysis project Ga0209580, IMG submission 187153) | Surface soil microbial communities from Centralia Pennsylvania, which are recovering from an underground coalmine fire - Coalmine... | ecosystem: Environmental > Terrestrial > Soil > Unclassified...
TGGGATGTCGATCCACACGAGGAGGCGTACGGGAGCGAGTCACCGCGCAACTGGCGGCGCCACAACATCAAACCGTTCACCGGTGGCATGGCACCGCCCGACCATACGGACGTGCCGGCACTGATGACCGACTGGATCAACGAGGTAAACGGTATCGCGCCGGATGCGTCGCCGATCGCCGAAACCATCGGTCAGGCGCATGCGAAATTCGAACGCATCCACCCATTCCTGGACGGCAATGGGAGAGCCGGTCGGCTGCTGACAAACCTGGTGCTGGTGCGGCTTGGCTACCCGCCAGCCATCATTTACAAACGCGAACGGCCGCGGTATCTGGATGCCCTGAACAAGGCTGATCGCGGCGACATCGGTCCGCTCGGCGAGCTCTTTGCGCGCGCAATCCTCGGTAACCTGATGCGCTTCGTCTTGCCGGCAGTGGCCGGGCCGGTAAGGCTTGTTCCGCTTGAAGCACTTGCCACCGCCGACGTAAGCGTAATCGCCTTGCGCAATGCGGCCGAACGCGGCCGCCTGCGCGCGGTGCGGACGCCGGCGGGTACGTGGCAGAGCAGTCGGCAATGGGTGAACGCGTACAAGGCCAGCCGCTACGGCCGGCTGCGCGAACCGCGGCCCAGCCGGCGCGCGCCTGGGCGCGACGCTTAACCATCCGGATAACCATCCGGAAACGCGATTCACGCCAATTTCACGCCCGTTTCACACGGAAATCCCGCCGTTGTCACACCTCGTGTCGACATCTGCGTTGTGGCGAGCGCGAAGATGTGCGAAGGGTCGCGTGGGGGACGGCTTGGAGACGGCTGCGAGACGGCCGGCGCTAATCGTGGTCTGGTGGGCACGCTCAGGGCACGGTCATGGCACGCCGCGGGGGACGCTTGTGGCACGCCCGCCATGGATGCTGGCCACATGCGCAGCTCCGATACCATTCGTCGCCCACGTCGACATGTTGGATCGCGACACGCACCTTGCGCACTGCCACGTAGGCCGGTAGCTCGAATCGGCGTCTCCGAACCGTGCCACAAGCGTGCCGCTGGCGGAAGAACAGGCGGAAATCAGAGGTCCGCCCACGAGGTCCGCCCCTTGTGGTGCATCGACGAGCGGTTTCAATCTCGCCGAACAACAGATTGGTACCGTGCAACGCGTCTTCCGTTCGGCCCCACTGCTCATAGATCAAGTCCAGCTCTAGGTGTACTGCTGGACTCCTTGACGGCTCGACCGAGCTGGACTGCTCTATGAGCGCGGCGACTGTACAGGAACTCCGCGGCCAGTACGTTCGACGGTTTCCGACACGGGCTGAGCTGTCACTCAGACCGCGCATCCTACTCACGCCACGCGACGAGCAGATCCTCGTTGCAGTCCATCAGCAAGGATTCCTGACTACGGACCTGATCGAGCTCGCGTTCTTCCCACCAGCCAGCGGATCGCGTGAGACAAGCTCCTCGAAAGCGTATGAGCGCATCCGCGAGCCGTGGCTCTGGGGCTATCTGGAGTGGGTCGAATTGCCCGTCGCCCGCGTGCTCGGAGGACGTCGCCCATTCTTGTACGCCCTCGGCCAACAAGGTGTGCCGTACGTCGAGGCGCGCGTGGGCACGCCGCGACTGCCGGTGCAGCCCAGGAGGTTGGATCGGCTGGACCACGTTTTCGCAGCCTGGTGCCTGGACTGCCGAGCTGCGCCGATCCCGGAACGGTCACCAGTGGTTCCTTGCCCTGTTCGAGGAGGGCGCCTACCGCGGTCGCTATGACGCCACTGGCTGGCACGCGGCGACGGACCGCAAACGCATTCGCAACGTCCGCTCTTATCAGCTTCCGCTCGCCGCTTGATACGTGGAGCTGCCTGAAAAATGAGCGACGCGGTGGATCCAGCTCCAGTCGGACGCTTCATCCATCTCGATGTCCTCAGCGCTTTTCTGTGGAATCAAAAGTCAACAGAGTTGTCCACAGTGGTTGTTAACTACGTTCGAGCGAGCGACGTATGTGGTGAACGATGTCGTTGCGCGCCTTGGCCACGGTGATCAGTACAGGTAGCCTGCGCAGCAACCTGGCGAAGGCCAGGTAGTTTATGAAGGATCGCGATCTCCGCTGCCCATGCCCAAAGCCCGAAGCCGTGCATCCGCCACTGGCAGTAGGTGTTGGCGGGCGACTTAGCTGATGCTGGATTGAGTCGTCGTCGCCGCTCTCGGCGAAAACAACGTCCGCGGCCGCATCAGGCGACTCACTCTGGCCTTCGACGAGCATTGCCCGCGCTCGAGCTCGAGCCTTGCACGCCTTCGATACAGTTGACGGTGATCGGCGTATGCGTCATCCGCGTGTATAGGCTCTCCACGCGTAGAACCCGGCGCGCCACTAGACAGCTCAGCTGATTCGACGACAGCCGTTCGGTGGTGCCGTGGCAGCTACGCCATGCTAATCGACCTGCCGTCTCGCACGAGAACCCGGCCGCCACGGTAAAAATCTGCATTATCGGCTTCGACACTCGTGCTCGAGATGCATAGATCTGTGGATGTCGTCCGGGTAGTGGCGCACTAACATGCGCCTGTGCACGTCCCAAAGAGGCCTGGCGTTACGGAACCCTGCCATGCAGCAACCTGGGGTAACAGTCGGCTTGCGCCGCAGCACGATCGCCGCCCGCCTCGGCAGACTCGACGCATCCTGCTCACGCGTCTCGGGCAGGCAGGTCTGCTGGCCGCCGGATTAGAGCTCGCCGCCGCATGCGACCGACTGCCGGGTCAAGCGGCACGAATACCACGCGTCGGTTACGTTGACAATCAAGGTCCGGCCGGCGACCCAGTCCATACACAGAACCAACAGGAAGTGGTTACAGGATTGGGCGACTACGGCTACATCCCCGGCCAGAACGTCCAGATGGAGTCGCGCTTCCCGACGGACGCTAGTCAGGATCCCCAGATGGTCAGCGAGCTGCTGCAGTGGGGTGTGGATGTGCTGCTGACCGGCGGCACCGTCGCCACACAGGCGGCGAAACAGGCCACGTCGACGGTACCCATCGTGGGCATTTCACCTGGAGACCCGGTGGGATCGGGACTGGTGCAGAGCCTCGCACGGCCGGGCGGGAACGTGACGGCGATCTCGTTGGACACAAATGAGGTGCAGGACAAGCTGCTGGACTTGCTCCGGCTGATCGTACCGACGCTCAGCCACGTAGGCTCTTTCTACAACCCGGAGAATGCGTCGCACGTTACTGGCATGCAGCACTTGAGCGCTTCGGCCGCCGCATTGGGTCTCAAAGTGGTGCCGGCGCCGGTCCCCTCCACCAACACCGTCGCTGAACTCGACGCTGCTTTCGAGACAGCGGTCGCCAACGGGGCTGAAGCGATCATCTTTAATTTGAGTGGCCTTAGCACCGAGGGCACTACCCGCGTAGCGGCGCTAGCCCTGAGCCACCACCTGGTCAGCGTTGGACTAGGCAGCGCCTTCGCAGCGGCCGGCGGCCTGCTGAGCTATAGCCCCGATGAGGCCGCGCTGTATCGGCGCGCAGGCTATTACGTGGATCGCATCTTGAAGGGTGCGAAACCTGCCGACCTGCCGGTGGAGGTGCCGACCACCTTCGAGCTGGTCGTCAACCAGGCAACAGCCAGGGCGCTCGGCGTCACTATCCCGGACGAGGTGGCGCAACAGGTGACGAGCTGGATCTGACGAATCGTCGACGACTTTGTCAAAACCACCGCTGGATTGATGTCGATGAACGCCTCAGGCCTGCAACGCTTGCGTTCCCGCTGATACGCGCCGACACACAAGTCGCCGCTGCTGTAGTCACCAGTTCGTAGAACGCCATGTCTGGCCGCGCTCCGTCACGCAGCCTCAGCGACAACTGCGAAGCCTCAACACCGAACTGTCCCGAGCGTCGGCACCCCAATCTCACCAAACCGGGTGCAATCAGTCCTTCTCGCACGAGTAGGCATCGGCCGGCCAGTCAAGGTCGTGAAGACACACCACATGGCAATCAGCGCAGCGGATCACGCTTAGAGACTGCATGGTGTGACCCGTAATCCGAGCGGGTGGGCGCCAGTCGACGACTGATCGGAACCTCCGCCCCGTTTGACCAACTTTTCGCCCGTCTTCTCCTGCACCGTCCCCTTCTCGGGCACCGAGCGCTTCGGCAAATTGTGGAAGCGGAGCGGCGTCTCACACGATGCGCGACCTCCGCAACGGGGCGACGCACGGTGACGGACCGCTTGTCGTACTTGCAGGTCATGGGCGGTCTGCTGAATTGGGCAAGCCATCGAGCAGCCCGTTCAATGGAATGAAATTAGCGGGTTGCGCCGGTTGCGCTGGTGTCGGGCCCGCTGGCGTAGGCACGTGCGCGAGCCGTTCGATCAATCGCTCGACCGCAGTGGTGCCGTCTTCGACCGCGGCGCGCTCGTCATCGGTGAGCGGAATTTGAGCCAACATCCGCTGAAGATTGCCTTTTGCTTCCAGCAATTGGGCCCTGCTCGAGTCTTTAGGCAAATAGAAGTCGCAGCGCGCGCACGCCATGCGATGCGGGCACTGCTCGAAGAAGCTGTAAGTGCAATAGCCGTGTCCCAGATCGTAGTACTGCCACGCCTGGCCACTCGCCGCCGCCCCGTTCACCACGGCCTCACAGTCGACGAGGACCTCGATGCTGCGTACGTTGCGCGCCAAATAGCCGGCATCGGCGTACGCCTTGGCGAGGGTGGTCTGGCCAATTTTTTGGCGTAGTGCTGAGTCGCGGCCGGTGAACGGTGGCCAAGCCACGACTGAAGGTCAAACAACGTCATCGGCTCTTTGGCGTTGTAGAGCTGAGTGGCGATTGTCGCACGCGCACGATGGCTGGTAATCCGACCTCGAGCATCGCTCATCGGCACGCCCGCTTTGCGGCACAAAAGCGGAATCAAATTGTCATTGACGTATTCCTTGGGAATAGCCCGCCCATGGAAAGCGAAGAGCACGGCAACTCGTTCGCTCGTTTTGCGATCGACCAGCAACGGCTGCGTCGGTCGACGCGCTTCCCAATGCGCAATGAACTCGCCGACCAGCGGATCGACTGGCTTTGTGAAGCTGGCACCTGTCTTGTGTGTTAGGTACGTCGAGTAGGCAGGTCGCGTCATCTCCGGGGACGTGCGCTGAAGCGGCGCCTGGAGAGCCGTCTCTCTGCTGCCAGCGAATGCACCCGACGCGGAGCCGTACCAACTCATCTCTGCGAAGCCCGGTGAAGAGCCAGGCCACCGCCAACGCTTTGACCAACTCAATCGGGCATGTCGCTCCCGCACGTCGGATCCGCTTTACATCACTATCGGCCTTCGGTAGATCCGTCTCCTGGAGTTGCAATCCGGCCCAGAGAAGCTTTGCCCAAAGCTCATCCGCCAATACCCGAGGATTGGGTCCAGTAAGTGCATTCAGAGAACGTGGAGTAGCCATCACGCGCACCGGGTCAAAGTGGCGGCCGCACCATTCCCACTCCTGGCAATCCCGGAGGAACGTGCGAGCCGCGCTGAGGAGCAGCACCTTGGAGTATGGAGAGAGTGGTGTCCCTCGATGGCGTCCTTTGTACGCGTCGGGTGTCACGAACTCGCCCAGCTTGTAGTCATTGACGGCTGAGACGTACGCCCGCGCAATGTCGCGGGTCCAATCGTCCGGGCCACGTACGGTGGGATGCTCCCATGCGAGCCAGCGACCGGCCTTGAGGATGGCGTAATACACGGACCTCGCGGATGCCGGTACAAGGGTCGTCGTCTCTCGCCAGCGGTGCACCATGCCACCCACTCCGGATCGATTTCGGCCGCGGCTACGCAGGTGTACGACCGCTGCTGAATTCGGCGCGAAATGAGGCCCATGCCGTGCAACGCATGCGCCACGCGGTAGCACATGCGCCGATGCTCCGAACGCGCCGGTGCGGATTGGTGAGCGTCCTGAAGAAGGTCAATCGTTAGAGCCTCGAGTTCGGCGCGACCAGCGCGCACAAAGAGGACCGCGAGTGCCGTCGAAAGCGATCTGCGTGTCATCGCTGACGGGCCGTAGCCGACGCCACGCAAATGAGCACGGGCCCGATCGACCTCACCCTCGAACTGCAACCGCCCGAACAGCCTGCGGGCCAGGTCCGTTGGACGAATTCCTGCTGCGCGTATCTGCTCCGTGGGCAGAAGCCCAAGTCGGCAGGCGACGGCAATAACGTTGCCGCGGAAGGTCCGTGCAGTCTGAGCTACGCGCGATCCAATCCTCGGCGCTCCACGATCCGCACGCTGTGTGGCGGTCATGCATGCCTCGGAGAACAGCGCGCTGAACCCATCCGATCGAACGTTCATCCAGGCGCAGTGCGTCTCCGGCCACGACCAGCGGATCGAGGGCGTCACTGAGCGCTTCCTGAGCGGCTGAGCGAGCGTGGCGGCCTCCCGGCGCGACAGCAACTGGCCGGCCACCAACGCGCCGGGCTCGACCCCTCGGCTGGCGGATCGCTCAGGAGCACCAGGGCGTGCTTACGGGTGTAGCCGGTGAGCGCATAGAACTCGTCCAGCAGTTGGCCTTTCTCACGTCGACTGGCACGCTACGGCGGCCGACGCTGCACGGTCTGCTACGGGCTGCAGAACGGCCGGATGCCGAACGGTGAGCACTGAGGTGGACGCGGAGCCTGAGGCCCAGACCATCTCACACAACTGAGGTGTCCGGACTGAGGCGCTGGCCAATAAACGACGCTGGTAGCGCGGTGCAGCGTCTGCAGGAACACTTCGGTTTGATCGCACCGAGCCAAGCTCCAATAAATCCCTGGTGTCAGTGTCGGCCGCACGCTGTCCCACTCGCTTGGGCCGCTGCTCTTCGCCATCGCCGGTCAGTCTGCGTTGACCGAAGTTACGCGTGCGAGCGGATCTAGGGTGCGCAGTTGCGCGCTACATCAGCCAGTGTGGCGCGCAACCAGGCGTGAGCCGGGTCGGCGTCATTTACGCCGCTCCAGAACATCGTCACAACGAGCGGAGGAATCGGCAACGGTGGTTCGAGCAATTTGATATGCGTTGCATCCTGGAGCCGGTGGGCCAGCCTCTCCTGTATGAGCGTGACCTGATGGGTGCCGCGCAGGAGGAACGGCAAGAGGGCGAAGCTGTTCACTGTCGTCATCACTTGGCCGCCAACCCCAAGTCGCTGGTAATGCAACTCCGCGGTACTGGTCGGACCAGTCGTGCCCACGCCAAAGGCCAGGCGGGGCAGACGCTCGAAGAGTTCGCGCGTGAGTGAGTCGCCGATCTCAGGATGACCATCCCACACCGCACACATCCACCGATCTTCGAGCAAAACCTGTGAGGGAAAGCCAGGCGCGAGGTATTCGCGCGGCTCGAGCACCAGGTCCACGCGGCCGGCGTTCAGCATCTCCGCGGGATCTGCCTCCGTTGGATGATGATGGACAGTCATGTGCGGCGCCTCGCGGCCGAGTCGCTGCAGCAGTGGATGGAGCAGCAGCAGCAACCCATAATCGGTCATCCCGATACTGAACGAACGTGTCTCGACCGCTGGATCGAAACTCGGTCGTCGCGCCACCGCACCCTCGATGGATGCGATGACCTGGCCAAGTGGCTCAATCAGCTCGCGCGCGAGCGTGGTCAGACGGTATTCGCGACCGACCCGAACGAGTAGCTCATCACCAAATACCTGTCGCAACTGGCTCAGCTCGCGGCTCATCGCCGGCTGTGATAGCCCGACGTGCTCGGCCGCGCGCGTCACGTTGCGGAAATACAGCAGCGCGTGCAGCGCCACGAGCAAGTTCAGATCGAACCGGCGGAGCTCAGCGCCGCCGAGGCGCGTGCCCTGGCTCATCTGGAGGCGGCCAGACCGGGCCAGCTATGCGGTTTGTGCATACGTACCATCGACAACATGCATTTCTAGGATGCAAGTGCTCAACTGTAGCATCGGCGGCACCAGGAGGTCATCGCATGACCACGCATGTGCACCTCGTCGGCAGCGTCGCGCTGGACACGGCTCAGGACGTTTTTTCCGCGGCGGGGAAGCTGCTCGGGCCGTACCTCAAGCGAGTCCCGGACGGCGAACCGGGCGGCCGCCGACTGTGGATTAGCTGGCAGATCCCGCTGCTACGCGCCAACCCCAACCTGCAGGTAGTTGCGCCAGCTGACCAGACCGGTATCGCGCTCGTACCGCTTCGCCTGGCGGACGGTTCCAGGCCAGAGGATTTGCACTTCGGTGAGCTCGGGTACGCGCGCGAAGCTCGGACCTCCTACCAGGATTTTCTTGATGCACGCCGCAGGGGCGATATCCCCGACGGAGTTCGTTTTCAGGTGTCCTTGCCGACCCCGATGGCAGTCATCAATTCCTTCTGTATTCCAGAAGACGCACAGAAGATACTCCCCGCCTATGAGCAGGCCATGCTCCTCGAGGTGGAGCGTATTGCTGAGGCGATTCCCCATCAGGACCTGGCAGTCCAGTGGGACGTCTGCATCGAAATGGTGATCTGGGACGGTCGCTGGCCTCTAGCTCAATCCTTCCCGGGCATGGACCAGGTCTTTGGCGATGCGTTCGCGCGACTTGCGAGCGCGGTACCGCAGGATGTCGAGCTCGGATTCCACCTGTGTTATGGCGACCTCGATGCGAAACACTTCGTTCAGCCGACCGACGCCACGAAGATGGTGGAGCTGGCAAATCTCATCTCTAGCCGCGTGCGGCGCCCGATCCAGTGGATGCACATGCCTGTGCCGATCGACCGGACCGACGAGGCGTTTTACACACCGCTAGCGGGCCTGCAGCTGTTTGCCGAGACCGAGCTTTTTCTCGGTCTGGTGCACGTTCAGGATGGGGTTGAAGGCACGCGCCGCCGCATGGCGGTTGCCGCGAAATACGTTTCGCAGTTTGGAATTGCCTCGGAGTGTGGCATCTCGCGCGGCCGCGATCCGCGAACCGCCGAGGGCTTTCTCGAGGTCTATGCGGGCGCCGCGGCCGCCGGTCCCGCGGACCTGGCCCGAGTCTGAGTCAGTTGAGTTCGTGGCTCGTGACCCCTGCGGCAGGCGATGTGACACTGGAGCAAGTCCTCGAGCGCGCTAAGTCGTTGCTACCGGGGCTGCGCGAGCGCGCCACACGCACCGAGCAAATGCGGCACGTACCCGATGAAACGATAGAGGAGTTCCTCAATGCGGGCCTGTTCCGTGTCCTGCAGCCGAAGCACTGGGGTGGATTCGAGCTGACTTACGGTCGTACTCAAACCGAGCTGTGCAATGTGCTGGGACGCGCATGTGGCTCGAGCGCGTGGGTGCAGTGCGTTGTTGCGTGTCACGCGTGGTGTCTGGCGATGTTCCCAGCCGAGGCGCAGGAAGCGGTCTGGGGCCGCGACCCCGACACGCTGATCGCTTCCGCATTCGCATTCACCACCGGGCGTGGTCGGCCGGTGGAAGGCGGCTATTTTATCGACGGCAACTGGCAGTTCTCGAGTGGCAGCCATGCCTGCAAGTGGATCATCCTCGGCACGCCCATATTCGACGGCGATGGACCGGCCGTCAAAAACCTGTGGTGTCTTGTGGAGCGACCAAACTGGGAGATCCTGGACACCTGGTATGCCGCGGGACTGAAAGGTTCCGCGAGCAACGACATTCACGTAGCAGGCACGTTCGTACCCGAAGCCTTCACGTTAGACACCAGCGAGTGTGACGGACGGCCGACTCCGGGAAGCGCGTTCAATCCCGGCTACAACTACCGGCTGCCGTTGTGGAGTGTGTTCCCGTACAACGTCTCCGCCCCGGCGCTTGGCATCGCACGCGGGGCTATCGAGGCGTACGTGGAGTACACGCGGGCTCGACCCGAGCGCGCGAATATGCCGCAGCGGCAGCTCCGGATCTCGGAATCGGCAACGGAGGTGGACGCCGCTCAAGCGTTGTGGCTGTCTAACGCGACAATCCTGGAGCAACTCGGACCCGCAGGAGGTCCGTGGCCTTCAGCGCTCCAGGCCAAGCTCCGGCGGGACCTGGCGTACTCGACGATGCTGTGTACGCGTGCGGTCGATCGCCTGGCGAACGCTGTCGGAGCCCACGGCATGCTGGAGGACACGCCAATCCAAGGCGCCTTCCGAGATGTGCACGCGGTCGCCAATCACGGCGCAAACAATTGGGATGTCCAGGCGGTGCCGTATGCGCGCGAAGTGCTTGGCCTGACGCCGGCCCAGGCTCGGTGAACCGTGAGCCCGATGAGTTATGGAGAGGAGACCACGTGCATGCCCTTTGACTCCGTTTCGCGTCCGCTAAAGCGGCGCGCGGTACTGCGCCTGCTCGGTTTGAGTGGCGGCGCCGCGCTGATAGCCGCTTGCGGCCAAGCCGTGGCACCAGCCGCGCCCACGTCCGCTCCGGCCCCAACCGCCGCAAAACCCGCCGCAACCTCAGCCGGTACGTCCGCCGGCACGCCGCCAGCGCCCGGCGCGACACTTGCCGCGACCAGTCAACCGGCCGCTGCGCAGCCTAA
>Ga0209580_10001573_pt1 | contig 10421 bp, 6 predicted proteins | sample Coa_R1_5_FD_187153 | JGI IMG/M metagenome (GOLD analysis project Ga0209580, IMG submission 187153) | Surface soil microbial communities from Centralia Pennsylvania, which are recovering from an underground coalmine fire - Coalmine... | ecosystem: Environmental > Terrestrial > Soil > Unclassified...
CTTGGCTCAACGATTCATCTGATATGCGTCCACTCCCACTCTAGAACGTCCGCGCAATCGTGAAACGGAACGTGCTGTGCGGCTCCACAAGCCCAGTTGGAAATCTTTGAATCTGCTGATCCAGAATATTATTCAATGTAGGAATAATCTGCGTTTGCAGCACGCCTGGCGGCAAACCCGCCATCTGCTCAGGACTGATAAAGTACGCGCCACGAGGGCCCACGATCGTTTGATTGAGTCGAGTCGGATTATAAGCGTAATAGAAACGGAAAGGCGCTCGCACGATCGGCAGGAACACGACAAATTCGATTCCCGTGGAAGTGCGCGGCTTGAAATTCGTTCCGGGAACAACGGAGAGCGTCTGAGATAGCGTCGTATTCGGGAAGAGCGGATTCGGGAACTCGGAGTTCAATTGCTGGATGGCGGCCGGCTCCAGCCGCAACTGACTGGGCCGTAAAATTCCGTCGAGACCGACATCCGCGAAAAGGTCCATGCTGACCGGGCCGGCAATCGGAATACGATACTCGAAGTTGCCGACCGCTTGGAAATCTCCACCGGGCCGGGTGGCGAAGAATTGAAGCACCGGGACGTTGATCGTCTGCACCGTAGGGCCGCCCGACGAATTCAAGACTGTCGGATTCAGGAAGCTGATGGGAGTGTTTATAGCGGAGGGAATAAACGTCCATGGGGAGATGTTGAAAAAATCGAAACCTCGAACCGTGTCCTCACCACCGATGTAGAAGCGCTCGTAGGGCGGAATTACTCTGCCGTTGTAGCCAGTCGCCCAGGCTGACTGGACGCGCAAGCCGATGACGTTGCGTTTGTGAAAAGTGGGATGGAAGTATGTCATCTGGAAGACATTCGAGATGGCATCCACGTTGCCACCCAAGGGGCCACCCTCAAATCCGAGCGAATACGAAAGGCTCTTTCCGGCCGTCGGATTCAACTGATCGTTCACCGTGTTGTAACTGATCGACGGACTGATTTTGCTGGAGACAATCCCGTTGAGTGCTGACGAGCCTTGGAGGCTGCTGAACTGTATGGATTGGAATAGCAATTGCGAGGCTTGGCTGAACGTTGTGATATCGCTCTTGGTCCAACCATAGGTGATCCCAAGCCGCGCGAACGCGAAACGGTGCAGCGGATAGCTGGCGAAAAGAGTAAAGCCTTTGCTGTTCTGGCTGTAATTCTGAGCGAGCGCCGGGTTGATGGCGATGTTTTGGCCAACCAGAATCGACAGTTCTTTCTGCTGGTTGAAATTGAACTTGTTGGAAAAAACCGTAAAGCCAGTCGAAATGGGGCGATCGAAAAGATACGGTTCCGTGAAGCCGAACAGGATATTGCGTTGGATGCTGCCGAATTGAGTGGAAAAAGTGAGCGTCTCGCCCAGACCGAGAAAATTATTGGTCTGATAGGCAAGGCTAAGGAAACTTCCGGCGAGGCCGCTGACGCCTCCTGAAAAACTGATCGACTGTTTCCCTTTTTCTTTTACCTTCAGAGTGATGTCGACCGTTCCAGCCTTAACGTCGCGTTTCAGGTCGGCGTTTTCTTTCTTAATCTCGTTGAAGTAGCCGAGTTGGTTGAGGCGCAGGATGCTGAGTTCCCAGTAACGATCGTTGAACAGCGCGCCCTCGTCGAGCAGCAATTCGCGCCGAATCACTTTATCGCGCGTTGTTGTGTTGCCCTGGAATTCGATGCGCCGAACGAAAAACTGCTTCTCCTGGTCAAAATCCAGGGTCAAATTAATGGTCTTCGTGGCAGCGTCTTCATCGAACTCAGGAGAAGCGGTAAAATCAATGTAACCGAACTCGCCGTAGAGTTTTGTGTAGTTGTCGATTGCCTTGCGAATTTTCGATACGTCGAAGATCTGCCCTTTCTTGAGCGGAAATATGGTTTCGAGAAACTCGGGCTTGAAGTACAAGTTCTCGTCGGGATTGGCGCTGCGAATCACCAGCCTTCCCATGCGGTATTGCGGACCTTCTTCAATGGGGATGGTGATATCCGTGCGAATGCCCCGCGTACGGCCGATATAGGGAATAGGACCGACCGGCAGGCCATTGTGCTGCACCTTTACGTTCTTGAGGGTCGGTTCATTCACAACGACGCGAAAGTAGCCGTGGTCGCGGTAGAGACCGTTGATTCCCACCGCCATGTCCTCGTCCAGTTTGTCGCGATCGTAGGTCTTGCTCCATATATTGATGTCCGCAAATCCCAGCGGAATCGCGATGGGCCGGGAGTGGCGCATCGAGCGAATGATTTTCTCGGCGGAAAAAACGTGGTTGCCCTGGATGATGATCCGGCCAACCTTGACCTTCGGCCCTTCGTCAATATTGAACGTGAGGGTAACCGAGTTTGTGGCTGGGATGCGCTCGTAAGTCGGTTTCACGGCGGCGTACATGTGGCCGTGCTCGGCAAGCAATTGTTGGATCACCACTTCCGCGCGTTTCACCTTGGTAGGATCGAAACGGCTTTCAACGGATAGATCTACTTTACGATCCTTAAATGCGTCGAGGATGTCGGATTCGGAAACGGATTTATTCCCTTTGTAATTGATGTTACGAATCGTGGGCCGCTCTTGAACATAGAAGACCAGGATTTTCCCGTTCGGATTGTCCGGGCTATTTTCCACTTCCAGACGGATGTCCTCAAAAAACTGGGTATTCCAAAGTGCGCGAAAATCGCGCCGTACGGCTTCCGGATTGTAAGGATCACCCGGGCGCGAGAAGATTCGCGCCATAAGGGTCTCGCGCTGGATGCGCCGATTTCCGACAAATTCAATTCTTTCGATCACCGCTTGCTGAGTATTGGTTGAACCGGCGGGTTGCTGCGTTGCGGGAAGCTGTTGAGCGCGAACCGAAGGGCACAGGAACGCGAGCAAGCATCCGCACGCCATCACGAGCGCGCTGGCGTGCAGACAAGATTTCCTCTGTGCGGCTCCAACGTAAATCAAAGCCGCGCTCCGCCTTCCAATGTTTTGTACTCCCCCTGCCAGACCGTCCCCACGGCTGGCACGCGCGTAGGATTCCTTAGTGGGCCACTGGGGTTGCTTCTACCACCGGACGGAAGCCCAGGCCATCAGTGGTGAGATAAATCTCAATGATGGCTGGGCGTTGAAGCCCGCCTTGGATTAACGCCTCCGAGAGCGGATCCTCGACGTACTTCTGAAGAGCGCGGCGGAGCGGACGCGCGCCATAGTTGCGATCGGTGCATGTCTTTTCCAGAATCCACTGGCGCGCTTCGGGCGTCATTTGAATTTGCACCTGACGATGGACCAGCGTGTCGTTTATCTGGCTCACCAGCAGGTCAATAATGCGCGACAGATCATCGTCCGTGAGCGCGTTGAACAAAATCACTTCGTCCAGCCGGTTTAAGAATTCCGGATTGAACACCCGCTTGACCTCGGCCATCACGATGTCATCCAAGCTCTTTGCGTGCGTGTCTCCCAAACCGGACTGGAAACCCAAAGTGGCCTGCTTCTGCAGGGCGCGCGCGCCAATATTTGAAGTCATGATGATAATCGTGTTGCGGAAATCCACCGTATTGCCGAGGCCGTCAGTTAGCTGCCCGTCCTCGAAAACCTGCAACAAAATATTATAAACATCCGGATGCGCCTTCTCGATTTCATCGAGCAGGATGATGGAATACGGAGTGCGGCGTACGCGCTCCGTCAGTTGCCCGCCCTCTTCGTAGCCGACATAACCTGGAGGCGCGCCGATGAGCTTCGAGACCGAATGCTTTTCCATGTATTCGGACATATCGAAGCGCACCAGCGATTTTTCGGTGCCAAAAAGGAATTCCGCTAAGCGGCGCGCGACCTCCGTCTTTCCTACGCCCGTGGGGCCCAGGAAAAGGAAACAGCCCACCGGCCGGCCTGGAGCTTTGAGTCCGGCGCGGCTGCGGCGGATGGCGCGTGCGAGAGCCGTGATGGCTTTATCCTGGCTGATAACGCGTTTGTGCAGCTCATCCTCGATGCGCAGCAACTTCTGCTGCTCATCTTCCTTGATGGCGTTGACGGCCACGCCAGTCCAACGCGCCACCACTTCCTCGATGTCGTCGCGCGTGACCGTGCCTGTGGATGAATCGTCGATCTTCAATTTCTCGCGAAGGGCGCGCAGATTCTCTTTTTCCTTGCGCTCCTCTTCGGAATAGAAACGCGCCTTTTCGAATTCATGGTTGGCAATGGCAGTTTCCATGCGGTGAGTGATGAACTTCACGCGTTTTTGCGCTTCGGAGACTTCCTCAGGAAGCATGGCTTGGCGCAATTTCACTCGTGCGCCGGACTCGTCGATCAAATCGATGGCCTTATCCGGAAGGAAGCGATCGGGGATGTAACGATTCGAGAGATAGACAGCGTATTGGATAGCTTCATCGGTATAGGAAACGGCGTGAAATTTTTCGTAACGGTCCTGGACGCCTTGCAAAACGCGGATCGCCTCTTCCTCGTTGGGAGCGGAAACTTTCACGGACTGGAAGCGGCGTTCGAGCGAGCGATCTTTTTCAACCGACTTGCGATATTCGCCCGGCGTCGTTGCGCCAATGCACTGGATCTCACCGCGGCTTAACGCGGGCTTTAGAATGTTGGCGGCATCGAGAGAACCCTCGGCTGAACCCGCGCCAACGAGCGTGTGGAGTTCATCGATGAAAACGATGGCGTTTTGGCTCTCCATCAATTCCTTCATGATGGTCTTTAGTCGTTCTTCGAATTGGCCGCGATATTTCGTGCCCGCGACAATCAAGGAAAGGTCCAGAGAAAGAATGCGTTTGTCGGCGAGGAACGGCGGGACGTCACCGTCGGCAATGCGTTGCGCCAACCCTTCAACAATGGCCGTCTTACCAACCCCCGGTTCGCCGATGAGCACGGGATTGTTCTTCGTGCGTCGGCAAAGAATTTGGATGGCCCTCTCAAGCTCGCGATCGCGTCCAACAAGCGGATCGAGCGTACCGTCCATGGCGGCCTGAGTCAGATCCCGGCTGAATTCTGCGAGCAACGAAGTTTCTTTCGGTCGATTTACAGGCACTTTTTCACCCGCGCTGCGCGCAAGCTCCTCGCGCACGCCTGAAAGACGCAATCCCCGCTCTTGCAAAATCTCCGCGCCGAACGACTTCTCTTCGCGCAAAATCCCCAACAGCAGATGCTCGGTTCCCACGTGCTTGTGATTCAGACGCTCGGCCTCTTCGGCCGCGTAATTCAGAATGCGGCGGCACTCCTGGCTGAGGGGCACCTCGACGGAGGTGGAAATCCGCTCGCGCACGGTGATGCGTGACTCGATTTCCTTGCGGATGGATTCGATCGTGCCGTGCGCGCGCAGGAAGCGATTGGCGAGAGCCTTGTCTTCCCGCAGAAGACCCAGAAGCAAATGTTCGGTCTCAATATAGGGGCTGCCGTACTGGCTAGCTTCATATCGCGCGAAAAAAATCACGCGGCGAGCCTTCTCTGTATAGCGTTCAAACACAGGTCACCCGAGTCCTTCGAGGATAGAAGAATTTCCCGACGCGCCACGCCTATCAGCGCGAGGCGCGACAACTCCGTCATCCGACACCAACAAGCCGTGCTCCAACCGCATCACACGATCCGCGCGCTGCGCCAAGGAAAGATTATGGGTTGCAAGAATCGAAGTCAGATGGTGGGACCGGTGTAAGCGCTGCATGAGTTCGAAGATTGACTCCGTGTTTTCCTCGTCCAGATCGCCCGTCGGCTCGTCGGCCAGCAATAACTTCGGCCGCGCAACCAGGGCCCGGGCAATTGCCACTCGCTGCTGTTCCCCGCCCGAAAGCTCGCCCCCACGATGTTGCGTGCGATCCGAGAGGCCAACTTCATCCAACCAGTCGCGGGCCACGTCGAACGCTGCGCTCGCTGCGTTTCCCCGAATCAACAGCGGCATCGCCACATTTTCCAGCGCCGTGAAGTCAGCCAGTAGCTGATGTCGCTGCCAAATAAAACCCACCGCGCGGCTGCGGAAATCTTCCAAGTCGCGTTCCGCAAACGCTGCCAGCGAATTTCCGCCGAAGTATACTGTACCGCTTGTTGGCGTGTCCAGCGCGGCCAGGAGATGCAGTAAAGTGCTCTTGCCCGACCCCGAAGGGCCCACAAGAGCAAGCATCTCGCCGGACGTAACCGAGAAGCTTACACCCGAAAGAGCGACAATCTCGGCAGCGCCAGAATGAAACACTTTCCGCAAGCCATCGACGCGCACGAGCTCCGTGGATCCGTTCTGCACGGCCGACACGCGCCGGTTTGCGATAGCTGATCCGGCCGATGATGGGCTTGGGCTGGTCATTGTCATCAATTTCGTCGCGCACGCGTCACAGGATTGCTCACAAACTCTACTAATCCCTTGTCACTTCCCGTGCCGAACCTCCCAGTTACTTATCTCTTTGGATTCTGCGGCTTATCAAAAGGTCGCTTTCGGCTTCTTTTCGCAAGTCCAAGTTCTTGCACATTATGAGCGCAAAAGTTCCTGCCCATCGAAAAGATCGATCCGAAATGCAGTGATCCACCACTCCATTGTAGCACGTTGTGTTTAGGCTCTCGTGTTTACGCACGCATGCAATGCGCCGGCATTAACTGTACCGAGTCATGGGACTTCAGTTCTGGGAAAGCGCCCCCGCGTTTCACTCCGCGCGCAAGATTTCAACGGGTAGCGTGCCTGCGGCAGCGCGAGCGGGGTAAATTGTTGCGGCGATGCAAATCGCCAGCGCGGCGCCCGTGATCCAAATCGCATCCCAGCCGCTTGAATGAAATGGGACGTACGGAATCGAATAGATTTCAGGGTTAAGCGGAACCAATTTCCAGCGATTCGCAATCCAGGATAGCGAATAGCCGACGGCGAGCCCAATTGCCGTGCCAGCTATGCCGACAAGCAGCCCTTGCAAGACAAATATGTTGCGCACTTGGATGCGTCGTGCTCCCAAAGCCATCAGCACCGCTATATCATGTGCCTTATCCGTGACCGTCATCGCCAGCACGACCAGGACATTGAGCCCCGCGACGAAAGTGATCAGGCCAATGAAAATGGCGGTAACCAGTTTTTCGAGGCTCATCGCGCGAAAGAGCGCCTGATTCTCTTCCATCCACGTGCTCGTGTGAAAGCCGGGTCCTGCCTTGCGTGCAAGAACCGAGGCAATCTTCCCAGCATCATCGAGATTGCTCACGCGAATCTCGAGAAGACTCACGACATCACCGATTCCGGCGAGTTCCTGCGCATCATGCAGCGTGACAAAAGCCCAGTTCGCGTCGTAATCGTAAAATCCGGAATCGTAAATCCCCGTAATGCGAAATCGCCGCGTGCGCGGCTGCATGCCGAAAGGCGTCAGGCTACCCTGCGGACTGAGAACGGTGACGTAATCTCCTGCTTTGATCTTCAAATTATCCGCAAGGATGTTGCCGACTAGAATCGCAGGGATGCCGCTGGAATCGGGCTTGAAGTTGTCATTGCCGGTCACCAGATGGTCGAGCGCCGAGTCCCATCGTTTTTCGAGTTGAGGTTCGATTCCCTTTAGGACTACGCCTTCTGTTTGATTGCCCGCCGACAAGAGCACCTGGTTGTATACGGCGGGAGTAACAAATTCCACGCCTGACGTCGGGGCCAAGCGCGCCATGAGTTGGCCATATTCTCGAATTCCCTGGGTTCCGTTCGGCTTGATGTTGACGTGAGCTGTGACGCCCAGCAGACGATTACGAATTGCGAGGCTCGAGCCTGTGTTCATCGCCAACGCAACGACCAGCGTGGCGACTCCCGCCGCGACACCTGCAATCGAAAGGAAAGTCACCAGCCGCAGAACTGGCGGTTTGTATTTGGAGCGCAAATACCGCCGCGCAATCATCCATTCGAAGCTCATTTCGTTTCTTCATTCGCCGCCGCGTCAGTATCAGAATCCTTTTGCGGGCGAAGCGTTGGGAACAGGATGACCTCGCGGATCGAATGCGAATCCGTGAGCAGCATGATCAGGCGATCAATGCCAACGCCTTCGCCCGCCGTGGGTGGCATGCCGTGGGCCAGCGCGCGTATGTAATCCCAATCGACTTCCTTGGGCACTTCTGCGCCGCCGGTTTCGACTTGCGCGCGAAAACGGCACTCCTGGTCCACTGGGTCGTTGAGTTCGGAGAAGCCATTGGCAAGCTCCATGCCGTCGATGAACAACTCGAACCGCTCTGTCAACGACGTATCATCCCTGCGGCATTTCGAAAGCGGGGAAATATCAGTGGGAAAATCATAAATAAAAGTAGGCTGAATAAGATGCGCTTCGGCAACGGCCTCAAAAAGCGCTCCAGTCAATTCTCCCGCGGAAGATTTGTCCAAGTCGCGAATTAAGTCCAGTCCCTTGCCACGGGCAAAATTGTTATAGCGTTCGGAGATGCCGCGCGGACCTTGCGATGTGCTCAGTTCGTCGACCGACGGTGCGTTGCCTGCATGGGCAGGCCAAAACTTGCAGATCGCCTCGCGCATGGACAACGATTCGAAATGACTGAAGTCGAGTTCGTGCTCGCCATATTTTATTTTTGTGCCACCCGAAACGTACTTGACGAGGCCTGCAAATAACTCCTCGGTCAGTTTCATTAGGTCTTGGTAATCGCTGTAGGCCTCGTAAAACTCGAGCATGGTGAATTCCGGAGTGTGGATCGCGTCCACGCCTTCATTCCGGAAATTGCGATTGATCTCATAGACGCGATCGATTCCTCCCACGATGAGACGCTTCAGATAAAGCTCCGGCGCGATGCGCATGTAGAAATCCACGTCAAAGGTGTTGTGGTGAGTAATAAACGGACGCGCTGTGGCCCCGCCGAGAATGGGATGCATCATCGGGGTTTCGACTTCCAGATAGCCGCGAGCGTCGAAGAATTCGCGGATGTAGCGAATGATCGCCGCGCGCTGAACGAAGATATGGCGCACGCGCTCATTGGCGATCATGTCCAGGTAGCGTCGCCTGTAGCGCATCTCCACGTCGGCCAATCCGTGCCATTTCTCGGGCAGCGGTAGCAGCGCCTTCGTCAATAAAGTGAGCTGTTCGACCCAGACAGTTAGCTCATTCGTCTTTGTGCGAAAGAGGTACCCGGAGACGCCAATGACGTCACCCATATCGAGCAACTGAAACAGCTGAAATGCCGCGGCGCCCACGGCGTCGAGCTTCACGTAAATCTGTAGCTTCTGCCCCTGGCCCTGGATATGTGCGAAGCCCGCCTTGCCGTGCAGTCGAATGGTGAGAATGCGGCCGGCTACCGAAACGTTCACCTTAGCTTCTTGGAGTTCGGTCGCGTTTTTCTGATCGTATGCGCTGACGATCTCCTGCGCCGTCTGCTTCCAGGCGAACTTGTGCGGGTAAGGGTCAAATCCCAGACTCGCTATCTCTTCCAGTTTTTTCTGGCGTTGCAGAAGCTGATCGCGCGGTTCGAATTCCAAGCGGCGCTCCGTTTCTCGTTGAGCCGTGCGCAGTATAGCGAGCGCGTTCGCGAAGCGTCAAGGAAGCGGCGGAGTTCCCTGGTCTGGTATAATGCTCGACGGCGTTCTGGGGCCATCGTGTTCTGGCGAAAAAAACAAGGTTCACTGAGCTCACGGAGCTCGGTACAAAACGACTGGGTTGCGCGACTTCCTCAACATAAGCACGACTTCTATCAGAGCCTCGTGCGGGAATGGGAGGATGCCTATGCGATCCTTTCCGTGGTGCTCGATGAAGCCTTCACGCACCGTTCGCGGGGAGAACTCGTCAAAGCGCGCGAAGCCGCTCAGATAGCGGCCGCTGTAGTGAACCGCCTGGGAGAGCCGCTGCTGGCTGCTTACCGGACGCTCGAGATGCGGGGTCGTCGATTGGCTGCCATTCCGGCCGTCAGCCCTCTTGACCCGGAATTCTTCCGCGGGGAAGCCGCCCAACAAAATGCCACGTGGAATCAACTGCTGCATCGAATTTTGTTCGGGAGCCGTTCGAGGTATCTGCACAAGTTGCGGGCTCTTGAAATGACGGTTTGCGCCGTGGTTGAGCATTTTCAAGAGACTGCCGAGGACCTTGCCGATGGGGTGCAGGTCCACCCACAAGAGTCCTGGTCCGCCCTCGATACGTTGCACTACGATTTGAACACTTGCCTGCGCGAATCAATCGTGATGCTAAAATCCTTCCTCCGAGTGTTACCGGATGCGGGTGTGGAGGGCCTCAGGGACGAGTTGAATGCTTCGGTCTCTGCGGTTCGCAGCCGTATTCGTCCCAAGCTATCCAGGCTGACGCGAGTTTCCTCCTAGACGCGCAGGCAGATTCTGAAAGACAATGGACGGGCAATCAAGTGTGCTGCCTCTATTGAGCGGCACAAGCAGGCGCCGGTGAATTTTATTGTCATCCGATGCGCCCTGGGAACATCTAAGTACAACTTCTGGAACGGGCGTCGCATCGGAACAAAGGGTGCGCCGCGACGGGTATCGTGGCCCGAACGAGGC
>Ga0209580_10001574_pt1 | contig 10420 bp, 10 predicted proteins | sample Coa_R1_5_FD_187153 | JGI IMG/M metagenome (GOLD analysis project Ga0209580, IMG submission 187153) | Surface soil microbial communities from Centralia Pennsylvania, which are recovering from an underground coalmine fire - Coalmine... | ecosystem: Environmental > Terrestrial > Soil >...
GGCAGCGTGCCCGAGGGCCTCAGCCGCGAGACCGACGAGATCAAACCCCGGAACCCCTACTCGGCGAGCAAGGCCGCGGCCGATCGCCTGGCCTACAGCTACTGGGCGACGTACCGCGTGCCGGTCGTCATCACCCGCGCGTCGAACAACTACGGGTCCCATCAGTTTCCCGAGAAGGTCATCCCACTGTTCATCACGAACGCCATCGACGGCGTCCCCCTGCCCCTCTACGGTGACGGCCTGAACGTTCGCGATTGGCTCCATGTCGACGACCACTGCCGCGCGATCGACCTCGTCATCGAACGCGGCGGCCTCGGCGAGGTCTACAACGTCGGCGGCGGCCACGAGGTGCGCAACGTCGACCTCACCCATCGCATCCTCGAGCTGACCGGGCGCCCGGCGTCCCTCATCCGCCCGGTCGCCGATCGGCCCGGGCACGACCGGCGCTACGCGCTCGATACGACCAAGCTGCGGGGGCTCGGCTGGGCGCCCCGGGAGCAGTTTGACGACGGCCTCGCCGGAACGGTCGCGTGGTATCGCGACAACGAGTGGTGGTGGCGGCCCATCAAAGACCAGGATCCCGCGTTCCGCGAGTACTACCAACAGCAATACCGGCCTGGCGCACGGGCCTAGCCGCATGTCGCTCGGCCCGACGCTTGTCACGGGCGCCACAGGGTTTGCCGGCGGACATTTGTTGGACCGCCTGCGCGGACGAGCTCGGCTCCTGGCGTGGCATCGGCCGGGCACTCCCCCGCCCGCCGTGTCGGAGGACGTCCTGTGGCAACCGGTCGACGTGCTTGACCGCGACGGCGTGGCAAAGGCGATTGCCGCCGAGACACCGGCGCGCATTTACCATCTGGCGGGCGCGCCGCAAGTGGATTCGTCCTGGCGGACTGTCGTGCCGCACTTGCAAGCCAACGTCCTCGGCACCCATCACGTGCTCGACGCGGTGCGCCGAGCCGGTCGTCCGTGTCGCCTGCTCGTCGTCACCTCCGCCCAGGTGTACCGCACACGGATCGATCGGCCGATCGCCGAGGACGAGCCTTTCGGTCCCAGCAATCCCTACGGCTTCTCGAAGCTCGCGCAGGACGAGCTGGCGCGTCGGGCGGTGACCGACGACAGGATGGACGTCGTGATTGCCCGTCCGTTCAACCATACGGGACCAAGACAAAGCACCGCCTTCGCCGTGTCGAGTTTTGCCCAGCAAATCGCGGCGGCCGAGGCCGGCAACGGCCCATCCGAGGTTCACGTCGGCAACCTCGACATCCGGCGCGACATCGTGGACGTACGCGACGTCGTCGCTGCCTACGAACGCGTCATGGAGGGCGCCCCGAGCGGGCGGGCGTTCAACGTCGCCTCGGGCCGAGCCGAGCGGATCGGCGACCTCCTCGACCACTTGACCGCGCGCGCTCGAACGCCGGTCCGGGTCGTCGTCGATCCGGCGCGCCTGCGACCCTCTGACGTGCCGACGCTCGTGGGCGATGCGTCGCGACTACGCGCCGAACTGGCCTGGGCGCCGACCATTCCTATCGCGACGACGCTCGACGACACGCTGGCGTGGTGGCGATCGCGCCTGGGCATGGCGTGACAGCACCGCGGGGTTGACGTCGCCGTTCGGGTGGGGCGAATATAGAGCGAAACATGCCCCGCCGCCAGCTTGGGCTCTTTTCTGAAACGACCCTGCGCGACGTTGCCGACGCCTTCCGGACGGCGGGCGTCGAGGGACTCGACGCCGACCGCCGGGCCGACGAGGCGCGCTACGTGGACGTCGAGGTCCGGTCGGCGCTGACCGAATCGCGCGGCATGCCTTTCCGCTGGGCGCTGAACCCGTACCGCGGCTGCACCCACGCGTGCGAGTACTGCTACGCCCGCAAGTACCAACGACACCTCGAAATGGGCGCGGGCGACGACTTCTCGTCCGTCATTCTGATCAAGCGCAACCTGCCGACCGTGTTGCGGCGCGAGGTCATGCGTGCGTCGTGGGCGCATGAACGCGTCGCGATCGGCACGGCGACCGACCCATATCAGCCGATTGAAGGCGAGGCCCGTGTGACGCGCCGGTCGCTCGAGGTGCTCATCGAAGCGCGAACGCCGGTATCGATCACGACGAAGGGCCCGATGGTCGTTCGGGACGCCGACCTTCTGGCGCAGGCGGCGGCCGGAGCCGGCGCCATGGTCTTCATGAGCGTGCCGACGGTCGACGAGGCGGCATGGCGACAACTCGAACCGGGCACCGCACCGCCGCTCCAACGGATTCGGGCCGCCGGTCATCTCCGTCGACGCGGCATCGACGCCCGCGTCCTGATGATGCCTCTTGTACCGGGCATCACGACGTCTCGCCCCGTCGTCGAGCGCACGCTGCGGGCTATCGCCGCTGCCGGCGTGCCGCTCGCCGGGGCCGGTGTCGCGCACCTCGAAGCCGGGGTGCGAGACCACTTCCTGGCCTTCCTCTCGCGTGCCTATCCCGACCTGCTCGAAGGCTACCGGCGGCTCTATCTCGGAGCGTATGCGCCAGCGGGCTACGCCAGACAGGTGTCGGCGATGGTGCAGGCCCTGGCCGCGAAAGTGGGACTCGGACCGGCGAGCCGGGAGTGACCTGGACGGCGCCCGCGGCCGCTCGTGTGCCAGGTCAGGAGTTCGCCGACGCGAGACGGCAAGTCAGTGGCTGGACGTCTCCAGGCCACTAGCGCGTCCCGAGAAGCGCCCGGATGCGCGCTTCGGTCGGGGGATGGCTCGAAAAGAGTGAGAGCAAGCCGGCGGTCGGGAAGGGCTTCATGATGAAGAGGTGCGCCGTCGCCGGGTTGGCGTCCATCGGCACTCTGCGCACGGCGGAATCAATCCGCCGCAGGGCGCTCGCGAGCCCGTCGGGCGATCCGACGAGATCGGCGCCGCTGCGATCGGCGGCGAACTCCCGCTGACGCGAGATCGCCATTTGAATGAGCATCGCGGCCACCGGCGCGAGGAGCGCGGTCGCTAGAAGGGCGATGGGGCCCGGACCCTCCTGTCGATCGTCACGCCCGACGCCAAAGAAGGCGGCAAAGCGGGCCAGGTTCGCCAACATCATGACGGTCGCCGCAATCATCGCAGCGACGGTGCTGATCAGAATGTCGCGATGCTTCACGTGGCCGAGCTCATGGGCGATCACGCCCTCGAGTTCGGGCTCGGACAGGAGCTGCAGGATGCCCTCGGTCGCCGCGACCGCCGCGTGTTGCGGATTGCGGCCCGTCGCGAACGCGTTCGGGGATGGGTCGGGAATCACGTAGACGCGCGGCATCGGCAGGCCAGCCCTGGCCACGAGCCGCGCCGTGATGCGTGACAGGACGTGATCGGGCCCGACTTCGGTCGCGTGATACATGCGCAACACGATCCGGTCGGCAAACCAGTAGCTCCCGACGTTCATGATGACCGCGATGATGAACGCGCCAAGGAGGCCGCCCTCGCCAAAGGCACTGCCGATGAGGAGCACGAGGGCCGTGAGCAGGCCCAAAAGGATCGCGGTCTTCACTGTGTTCGCCATGACGGATCACTGCGGGCTGGCACATACCCAGCCCTTCACGTTGGGACGCCGGGCGCGGCCGCGAAGTTCCATCGAGCGCCCCCGGATATCCCGGCCGCTTTATACTAGCGAGAGACTTTTTCATGAACCGGTGGCGAGGCGCCCTGATCGGGTGGTCGACAGCCGTCGCGCTGTCGGTCGCGACGTGGCCGGCCGGCGCGCAGGGGCAGACGGGCCAGACGCCGCCCATCCCGGTGCCGCGGCCATTCCCGCAGCCGAATCAGCCCTCGTCGCCGCCGCCCTCGTCAACCACGCCGCCGCCCTCGTCGACCACGCCGCCACCGACGGCCGCCCCGAAGGTGCCCGCGCAGCCAGCGCCTGCTCCGGTGGCGACGTCGACCGCCGTGGCCAACCGGCCGACCGAGCGTGACCTGGGCGTGCCCATTTATCCGGCGGCCGAGTACCTCGAGTCCTACGACGCCGGTCACGGCCAGCGGTTTTACCTGTTCGGGACGAACACGGCGTTTGCCGACATCGTCGCGTACTACAAGAACATGCTGCACGACAGCGGGCGCGAGTTGTTCAAGGCCCCGGCCATGCAGCAGTTCGATCTTGGAAAGTTCCGGGACGACACGATGGCCTACCCGCCGAGCGTGGTCGTGAAGGACTACACGTGGGCGCCCGACGGCCAGCGGTCGGATGGCTACCTCGCCGTCGACGGCACGAGAGGAAAGCGCTACAAGACGGTCATCCAGATCGTCCCGGCCACGGGCAAATAGCGGCTCGCCCGGGTGTTCAGCCTGATCGCTGTCCTCGTGAGCCAGGCGGCGTCCCTGTCTGGATCGGCGCCCCCGCCGTCGGGCCCTCCGCGCGTCGTCTTCAGCGCCGGCGTCGAGCGGAGGGTCGAACACGTCCGGTATCACTTCACGGACGCGTCGAGCTTCGATACGACGGCGCTCGTGCCGCATTTCTTTGAGCAGGCCTACGACGCCTCGAATACGTGGATTTCCGTGGCGGCTGACTACCGCCTGGCCGGCGCGGCGGCCCGGACGGAAGTCGCGTTCACGCCGCGCGTCACGACGCCGGGGTCCGACCTGGACACCTTCGTCGATCCCTCGGGCGACGTCATCGTCTCGGGCACGAACGGCTTCGTCTCGCTCGGGTCGTTGGCCGTCGTAGAGCGACTCGGCATCACGACGTGGCACGGGTGGACGATCGGAGTCGCCGTCGGCTACCGGCGGTCGCGCGCCGACTTTCCACCCGACTTCGTCATCGTCACCCACACGATCCCGCCGTCCATCACACGGACGTTCTCGACCGACCACGAGACGACGATCTCTCAGGTGATCGAGTCGGGCTTCATCGGCGACGCCGGGTGGCATCTTGGAGGCGCGTGGCGTCTCAGCGCATCGGTCGACGCCCTGCCGATCACGCGCGGTCTTCTGACCGTGTCCCTACCCGGGAAGTATCCGGGCAAGGGCACGACGGCGGCCGCCAGCGCGTTCGGCGCCCGCGGCCGGCTGGCGATCGAACGCGCCTTTGGCGGCGTCACGGCTGGAGCGGGTGCGACGTTCGGCGGCGTCTGGAGCTACGAGCCCTCGTCGGCCTATCGCACGCAGAGCGCGGGGGTCACGCTGTACCTCCGCGCGGGCCATTAGCGCATTCGTGTCTTCACGTACTCGTCGGCCTTGGCGGAAAGGCCCGTGCGCACGGTCTCTTCGACCGACAGGCCCTCGGCGGCCGCGAGGTCGCGGACCTGCTGGGTGATTTCCATGCTGCAGAACTTCGGGCCGCACATCGAGCAGAAGTGCGCGAGCTTCGCGCCGTCGGCGGGCAAGGTCTGGTCGTGGTAGGCCCGGGCCGTCACCGGATCGAGCGACAGGTTGAACTGGTCCTCCCAGCGGAACTCGAACCGCGCCTTCGACAGGGCGTCGTCCCAGGCCTGCGCGCGGGGATGGCCCTTCGCGAGGTCGGCGGCGTGCGCGGCGATCTTGTAGGCCATCACGCCGGCCTTGACGTCGTCGCGATTCGGCAGGCCGAGATGCTCCTTGGGCGTGACGTAACACAGCATCGCGGTGCCGTACCAGCCGATCATCGCGGCGCCGATCGCCGACGTGATGTGGTCGTACCCCGGGGCGATGTCCGTCGTCAGCGGGCCCAGCGTGTAGAACGGCGCCTCGCCGCACCAGGCGAGCTGCTTCTCCATGTTCTCCCGGATGAGGTGCATGGGGACGTGCCCAGGGCCTTCGTTCATGACCTGGACGTCGTATTCCCAGGCGATCTTCGTCAGCTCGCCCTGCGTCTCGAGCTCGGCGAACTGCGGGGCGTCGTTGGCGTCCGCCACGGAGCCGGGCCGCAGGCCGTCGCCCAGGGAGAACGACACGTCATAGGCGCGCATGATCTCGCAGATGTCACGGAAGCGCGTATAGAGAAAGTTCTCCTGATGGTGCGCGAGGCACCATTTCGCCATGATCGACCCGCCGCGGGAAACGATGCCCGTGATCCGGCGCGCGGTCAGCGGGATATAGCGCAGGAGCACACCCGCATGAACCGTGAAGTAGTCGACCCCTTGCTCGGCCTGCTCGACGAGCGTGTCGCGATAGACCTCCCAGGTCAGGGCCTCGGGACGGCCGCCGACTTTCTCGAGCGCCTGATAAATCGGCACGGTGCCAATCGGCACCGCCGCGTTGCGCAGAATCCACTCGCGCGTCTCGTGGATGTCGCGGCCGGTCGACAGGTCCATGACCGTGTCGGCGCCCCAGAGCGTCGCCCAGCGCAGCTTGTCGACTTCCTCGTGAATCGACGAGGTCACGGCCGAGTTGCCGATGTTGGCGTTGATCTTCACCAGGAAGTTGCGGCCGATGATCATCGGCTCGAGTTCGGGGTGATTGATGTTGGCGGGAATGATCGCGCGGCCACGAGCGACTTCCGACCGGACGAATTCGGCCGGCAGCCCCTCACGCACGGCAATGAACGCCATCTCGGGCGTGATCTGGCCGCGTCGCGCGTAGCGCAATTGCGTGGGCGCGGCACCGGATCGCGCCGAGAGCGTGCCGCGCGGGCGGGCGCGACCACCCGCCGTCGGCGTCGACGCCCCTCGAGGCTCGACGTCCCCCCGCCCGAGAATCCACGGCCGGCGCAGCTCGGGCAGGCCGGCGTGGACATCGACGCCGCGCGGGCCGCTCGTGTCGTACACACAGAGCGGCGGCTCGCCGGCACCCAGGGCGATCTCGCGCATGGGCACACGCACACCGGCGTCGCCCTCGACGAAGACCTTGCGAGAACCTGGAAACGCGCGGGCGAAATCCCCATCGGTCAGCGGGACATAGTCGGACATCGGCGTTCCCGAAATGGTAGCAGGAACGGAGCCCTATATCAGGGCCTGAAGACTACCGGTTGCGGAACGCGTAGCCGACCGTGATCTTCACTTCTGGACTGTCGATGAAGCCGATCTTGAGCTCGGTGAAGAGCCCTCGCCTCGCTTGCAGGCCCAACATGACGTTGAACCCGCCGCCGACGTCGCTGCCGTTGCGTCCTCTCGGCGACGAGATGACCGCCGCCGGGCCGCCGCCGAAATAGAACGACCACGGCTGGTGTCGAATCGGCACGTGATAGGCGAACTCCAGATTGATCGTCAGGAGGGTCAGGCCGGATCCGACGCCGACTTCGGCATTCGGTCGGAACGTGACGTGATCGGCGACCGGCCCGGTCTCGATGTGCCCGCCAAAGAAGAACTGATCTGGACTGCCGCTGGCGCCGGCGCGAATACCCACGCTCGTCTGCGCCCACGCTGGCGCGGTCGTCATCAGCAGAACCGTGAGCACACTGAGAGCTCGTCGCATGATGGCCATCATGGCTCCGCCGATTTGCAAGATCGGGGCCACCCGGAAATCGCCGCGACGTCTACCGGCCGTTGAATTGAGCGCGCCCGGACGGAAGCGCGTGGGAACGATGTTCACCCCGTTCGACGCAAGACGAGGCACTTCAGATACGAGGTCTCGGGCACACCGAGCAGCACCGGATGATCCCGGGCCTGGACTCGCCGCTCCACGAGGAGCACCGAGGCGTGCGCATCGGCGGCGGCCGATTCGACGATGGCGAGCAATAGCGCTTCGTCGACGTGATGCGAGCAACTGCACGTCAGAAGATGTCCGCCGGGAACCAGGAGCTTCAGCGCCCGCAGATTGATTTCCTTGTACGCCGCGGACGCCCGGTCCACGGCGGTGCGATGCTTCGCAAACGCCGGCGGGTCGAGAACCACGGTCTCGAACCGCGCGCCGCTCACCTCCAGCTCACGCAGTTCGTCGAAGACGTTGGCTTCGCGCACCTCGACGTTGGTCACGCCGTTCCGCGCGGCATTGTCCCGCAGGATCGCGACGGCGGACGATGAGGACTCGATGGCGAGCACGGTGTCCGCCCGACGCGCCATCGCCAGCGCGAAGCCGCCGTGGTAGGCGAAGGCGTCGAGAGCCCGGCCGCGCGCGTAGAGAGCGGCAGCGGCGTGATTCTCGCGCTGGTCCAGGAACAGTCCCGTCTTCTGCCCGTGACGCAGATCCACGCGCAGCGTGGTCGGGCCATCGCGAGCGTCGATGTGTTCGGGCACGTCGCCATGGACCACCTCGACCCGCAGATCGAGGCCTTCGAGCAGGCGCACCTTCGGGTCGTTCCGCGCGAGCACGCCGGCCGGCTTCGTGTGCTCGACGAGCCGGTCGACCACGTCCGCCAGCCGGCGATCGGTCGCCTGGCAGAGGGTCTGGATGACCAACCACACATGCGCGTCGTCGCCGTAGCGATCGACGATGAGGCCGGGGAGGCGATCGGCTTCGGCATGGACCAGCCGGAAGGCGGTCGCGTCGATCGCCAGTCCGGCGCGATACTCAATGGCCGCGCGAAGTCGCGCGTCGAGCATCGCGCCCTCGCTGGTGCTCCCCTCCGACTCCTGGAAGCCCTGCAGCATCCGCAGGGCAATCTGGGAAGCGCTGCTCCACCAGGCGACGCCCAGAGGTCGCCGGCGTTCGGAGAGCACACGCACGAGGTCGCCCGGCTCGGCCTCCGATGACACGACATCGGAGCGGTAGATCCACGGGTGCCCGGACCGGAGCCGGTCCACACCGCGGCGCGAGACGACAACGAGGGGACGGTCCTGCACTGCCGCTTGCTATGATGGCGCATGCGCATCGCGCTTGGGGCGGACCATGCCGGCGTCGGCCTGAAGGACGACCTGAAGGGGCTGCTCGACGCGCGCGGGATTCCGTACACGGACTTCGGGACCCACTCCACCGAGTCGGTGGACTACCCGGACTTCGCGTCCAAGGTGGCTCACGAAGTGGCCGCGGGTCATTTCGATCGCGGCATCCTCGTCTGCGGGTCGGGCATTGGGATGGCGATCGCCGCCAACAAAGTGGCGGGCGTCCGGGCCATGGCCATTGGCACGGAGGCGGCGGCGAAGCTCAGCCGGATGCACAACGACCTCAATGTGCTGGCGCTCGGCGCTCGACTCACGGCCGCCGACGACGCTCGGGCGCTGGTGAACGTGTTCCTCGACACGCCGTTCTCGGGCGGGCGGCATCAGCAACGGCTGGACAAGATCGCCGCGCTCGACGCATCCCTATGAGCCACCTGTCGACGGTCGATCCAGACATCGCCTCCGCCATCGCGCACGAAGTCGACCGCCAGGAACACGGGCTCGAGCTCATTGCCTCCGAGAACTTCGTGAGCCTGGCCGTGCTCGAGGCGGCCGGGTCGGTGATGACGAACAAGTACGCCGAGGGCTATCCCGGGAAGCGCTATTACGGCGGTTGCGAGTTCGTGGACGTCGCCGAAACGCTCGCGATCGCGCGCGCGAAGGAGCTGTTCGGCGCCGAGCACGCCAACGTCCAGCCGCACTCCGGCGCCCAGGCCAACATGGCCGTGTACATGACCGTGTTGAAGCCAGGCGACACGATTCTGGGCATGAACCTCGCCCACGGTGGTCATCTCACGCACGGCCATCCCCTCAATTTTTCGGGCAAGTACTTCACGATCGTGCCCTACGGCGTGCGGTCGGAGGACGAACGGCTCGACTACGACGAACTCGAACGGCTGGCGCGCGATCGCAAACCGAAACTGGTCGTCGTAGGCGCGAGCGCGTACTCCCGTCAGTTTGATTTCGCCCGGATTCGCGCCGTGGCCAACGAGGTCGGGGCGCTCGTCATGACCGACATGGCGCACATCGCTGGCCTCGTCGCCGCCGGCGAGCACCCGAGTCCCGTGCCCTATTCGGACTTCGTGACGACTACGACCCACAAGACGCTGCGAGGCCCGCGCGGCGGCATGGTGCTCTCGACCAGCGCCTTTGCGAAGGACCTCGATCGGACGCTGTTCCCGGGCGTGCAGGGCGGCCCGCTGATGCACATCATCGCGGCCAAAGCCGTCTGCTTCAAAGAGGCGCTCGGTGCCGATTTCCGGACGTATCAGCGGCAAGTCATCGTCAATGCGGCCCGTCTCGCCGGGCAGCTCTCGGCCGCCGGTTTCCGGCTGGTGAGCGGGGGCACCGACAATCACCTGATGCTCGTCGATGTGTTCTCGAAAGGCCTGACGGGCAAGGTCGCGGAGGCGGCGCTCGGCCGCGCGGGCATCACGGTCAACAAGAACGCGATTCCGTTCGACACGAATCCGCCGATGGTCGCGAGCGGCATCCGGATCGGCACGCCGGCCGTCACGACGCGCGGGCTCAAAGAGCCGGAGATGGACGCGGTGGCCGGCTTCATCGCGCGCGTCCTGGCGGCGCCCGACGACGAGGCCGTGGCGCACGCGGTCCGAGCGGAGGTCGAGGCGCTCACACGACGCTTCCCCTTGTACCCTGAACTGTCGCCGACGACGGCCGACGGCCGAACGTAGAAGGGCGACGTGCCCACCGCCAACCCTTCCTTAACCGCCCGGGTG
>Ga0209580_10001575_pt1 | contig 10420 bp, 1 predicted proteins | sample Coa_R1_5_FD_187153 | JGI IMG/M metagenome (GOLD analysis project Ga0209580, IMG submission 187153) | Surface soil microbial communities from Centralia Pennsylvania, which are recovering from an underground coalmine fire - Coalmine... | ecosystem: Environmental > Terrestrial > Soil > Unclassified...
AACCCGAACGATGTAGATCCCTGCAGGCTCACGGCAACATTAGCCACCGGAACTCCGCTCGGCGTAAGTATCGTGCCGGTCACCGTTCCTGTGGGCTGAATTGACACATTGGCGTTGCTGACCTGGCCGGCAACCACTGCAACAACATTGCGGCCAAAGAGATCCGTGCCACCCTGTGGAACCGAAGTTTCCGCTTGAAGCGTAAAGACACCAGGCGGAATACCTGTCATCAAATAGGACCCGTCTGGATTGATAGAGGTGAGGTTGAAGCTTCCATTAAATAATTCAACGGAACCATTGTTGACCGCCACACCATTGTGGCGGAAAACAAATCCCCGAACCACTCCGGTATTCGTAAAGGTCACATCCTGAACAGCATTCGTCTGCCCCGGATTGAACGCGCCGAGAGCGATCGGCGATTGTATGCCGGTGAATGGGTGGAACGCTTGTACGGTGAAGGCATCAATCGGCACAGCAATGCTGTTACCGGAGTTGTTAAATGACGAGGCGACGCTGTAAGTGCCATCAGCCGCGCTGGTTACCTGGAGTGTACGGCCGTAGAACAGGTTATTGCTATGGAAGCGCACTGTCGCATTGGGGACGGTAGTGATTCCATCACCTGCAAGAACTCTACCGCTCACGTTTCCATTCAATGCCGGCAAAGGCGCCAACGCACTCACGCCGCTGGCTGGAACTGCGAAGTTCCGGATCTCCGTGATCTCGTCAGGACTCAGGCCCACCAAGGCCTCTGGTGACAACTGATCCAATCGATCGGCGGAGGCTGCAGCCGAGGCACGGCTTACTTGTTGCGCGCCAAAGTGCATGTACGCCACGGTAGCACCGGCCGGAATCGTAATGTTGCTCCAGGTTACTGACAACTGTCCGGGACTGAAATTCGGGTTCGAGACATACGTAGCCAGCGCAGCATGATCTGCTGCCCCGACTCCGTCAAACGTAAATGCCAGCGCCGGTATGAAGCAGCAATTCAGCAACGGATCGCCATCCACCACGTCGCCAATTACGACCCAGCGGTCAGGGTTAATCGGATCCGATACATCAAGAACTTTGTCTCCAGAGGAGCTAGCCTGGATTACTGGCGTTCCGTTAAACGCACGCACATTGGAAGTCACACGGAGATCAACCGTCACCGGGGTGCTGCCGGGGTTGGTAAGAATCTCAAGATAGCGGGCGAAATATCCGTCTTGTGGCAAGAAAACCTTGCGCGTCACGTTCAGACCAGCGAGGCCGCTCTGGCGAATGACGATTTCGCGTCCATTCTGTTCAGTGGTGCCAAAACCGGTACCAGTGAATCGATTGGGCGATCCACCGGCGATCACGTCAAGCAGGAACCCGCCGCGGTTTGCGCCAAAATCGCCTCCGTAAACGGAGTTCGTGCCATCCAGAATCGAGCCATTGCTCTGGACGTTGAAGAAGAAGTCACTTGCATCCCAAAGGTTCGTCGGCAGGTTAACGGCGTTGTTTAGAAGCTGGATATCAACGATGGCCACAGCTCCGTCGCTGGCAATCTGTCCGGAAGCCTCCGCCACCAACTGCTGCGCTGGAACGCTGGCCGTGAGGGTGAATGAGCCGGTTGGCACACCCGTGATGGTGTATGCGCCGGAGGTGTTCGATGTTGCTGTGAGGAAGCCGCCCACTTGTGAGTTCGCGCTTTGCAGTGTAAGGGAGACACCATTGGCAAGAGAGCCGTCCGGATTTCGCACAGTTCCCTGCACCGTTCCCAAACCCACAAACACCAGGTTGGTGGTAATCACATCGCCATTGCTGGCCAGGCTGATGCCGGTGTTGCGCGCCCGGAGACGGCCTGAGCCGTCAAACGATTGCATTGTGTAAGTGCCCAGAGGTAGCGCGTCGAAGCGGAAGCTGCCATCGCTGGCAGTATTGACCTGCCGGAACACCGGTCCGAAAATTTGCACCAGCACATTCGCAAGCGGAGTAACGCCGTCTGCGTTCAACACTCTACCCAACACCGAGCCAGCAGGCTGAAGTTGTACGGTGGCTGTGTTGGCTACGCCCGCTGTCACGGCGCTGGAAAGCGATCCGCTCAGCTGTGTAACCGGATCGGTCGCCGTGACAAAGAAAGGTCCGGCCAGCACATTGGGGAACGTGAATGTGCCATCCGATTGACTATTTCCCTGCAGCACTGTGCCGAACTGATTCTGTTCAAAAATCGTAATTTGCGCATTGGTAATGAGATTGCCCGCAGCGTCCTTTACGGTCACCCTTAGACTGCCCACGCCATTCAAAATCACGTTTACAGTCCGCACTTCACCGTTAGCGCTCACTTGATTGCTGGTGCGTCCACGATCGCCAGTCACTGGATCAGTCACGTCCACGGTGAAACTGCCGAGAGGAACGAAATCAAACTGATAGTGGCCCAGAGCATCAGTAACCGTGGTGCCATTGGTGGCGCCAAACAGCGTGACCTGCGCGCCGGGTACTGCGGTAGCGCCATCAAAACGGAAAACTGTTCCGTTGACAGTGCCAAAAGGCACCAGTTGGATATTAAGAGTAAGTATTTGACCCGCGAAATTGATGCTGCCAGACGACCGTCCGGCAAATCCTGTATTCGGATCGCGGACTTGCACGTTCACTGTGCCCGGGGCTACGTGGTCAATGAAATAACGCCCGTCAGGACCGGTGGTAGTGCTGAATGTCCCATTGTTGCCAATCACTGTGACTGCGGCAGCCGGGATCGGCTGGTTGCTTTGATTGGTAATCAATCCGGTCACGGTGCCGCCCGCCACCAGCGTGAGGTCCTGGCTGGCAATTACGTTGGCAGTGATATTCAGCTTGGCGCTGGCCGCGGTATTGGTTGCAGAATCTACGGTTTCAATGGAGACGCTCACAACCGGAACATCCTGGAAAGTGTAGGTCCCGGCAGTATCGGTCCGCACCTGGCGGGAAAGATCAGTTCCGTCAAGATTCTGCCCGTGCAGTTGTACCGGCAGATTGACTACAACTTCTCCCGACGTACGTCGAACGATGCCCGTGACGCCGCCCGTAGGCGCAAAAGTAATATCGGCTGTGCTGGTCTGGTCCTGAATCACCTGTGTTGTGGCAGTAGCAGTCAGGGCCGTGCCTTCAGAATTAGGAAGCGTAGCCAGCAGTGTGTAATTTCCTGGAGGCACACCGGCAAAGCTATACGTTCCATCCGTGGCGATATTGGCCGTAGCTGGCTGCGGAAGAGCGCCGCCGGAAATCCTTACATTGCCGAAGCTAACCACGTCGCCGTTATCTCGCCTGACTGTTCCGGTCACGAGGCCGCTATTCGAGAACACGACATTTTGGATTGCCGTGATTAATCCATTCGGGAAGCTACCCAGCGTGGTTGGTGAAACCAACCCGGTCTGCCGATCAGTAGCCAGCAGAGTGAAACCATCTACCGGAATCGCCACCGTATTGCCGGTTGTGCTCTGGCTTGGAGTGAATCCAAAACTGCCATTGCCATCCGAGTTGGCGAAGTAAGTTCTTCCGTAGAAAACGTTATTGCTTTGGAACTGTATGCTGGCGCCAGGGATGCGTGTGACGTTGTCATCCGCCAGCACCTGGCCAGTGATGGAGCCGGCAATCGAGGGCAGAGGTGTAAGCGTGCTCACCCCGCCAGTGGGCACAACGAAATTCTGAATGCCTGCCAACTCCGTGGGAGAGAGGCCAGCCAATGCTTCAGGCGGCAATTGATCGAGCCGCTGGGCTGAAGCCAGCACGGCGATCCGGCTGATCTGCTGGGATGCAAAATGCACGAAGACAATTTCGCTGCCCGGCGGGACCGTTACGGTCTTCCACGTTTCCGTAAGCTGGCCAAAGTTGTTGGTGAAATCGATGTTGTATTGCGCATCGGAAACGACCAGCGGTGCGTTTGGCCCATCAAAAACGTGGGCCGATGCGGGCAGGTTCGTTGAGGAAACAAACGGGTCTCCATCTTCGTCGTCATCCACCGCGACCCAGTGGTCACGCGCCGTGGGATCGGAGATGCTAAGGACCGTATCGCCACTGGACGTGGCAATGATGCGCGGCTCACGATTGAATGTAAATCCATTCTGTACTTTGCTGATGAACCGGAAGTTGCTGGTCAGCCTCACGTCCACCGTGACTGGAGATCCACCGGAATTCGTCAAGACTTCCAGGTAGCGGACGAAATAGCCATCCTGCGGGACATACACCTTGCGGGTAACATCCAGTCCTGCAAGTCCCAGCTGAGTGATGGCAATCTGCCGGCCGCTTAACTCGGTGGTTGCCAGGCCCTGCGTTGTGCCCTGCCCCGTGAAGCTGCTGACAGAACCGCCAGCGATCAGGTCTAACAGGAAACCACCCTGATGAGAGTTGAAGTCGCCGCCATAAATCTGGCTTTTGCCGCCGGCAATGGCGCCGCTTTGAGTGAAATCGAAATTGAAATTGTTGGCGTCAAACAGCGTTGATGGGAGCTGAATAACATTGGCCAACAGTTGAATGTTAGCCGTAACCGTACTGCCATCGGTAACCAACGCACCCTGGTTTTGACCCAGCAGAGTTTGCGAACCCGATTGCAGCCGTGCGTTGACAGTAAAGCTGCCCAGGGGTACCTGAGCGAAACGATAGCTACCATTTACATCCGTAAGGGCGCTGAAGTTGCGAGATTGTCCCTGGATCGCCAGAGTGACGCCCGCTCCTGCCGCGGGGGTTGAGCCAGGGCTCAACACCGTGCCAGTGACTGTGCCAATGCCGCTAAGTACCAGATTCTGGGTAACAACCTGGTCCTGAGTAGAAATTGAAACGGCTACCGACGCCCGGACGTTTCCTGAGCTGTCAATGGCGCGTAATTGATAGGAACCCGCCGGGACAACGGTAAAACTGAAGCCCCCTATTCCGCTGCTGGATACTTGCCGGGACACGGGTCCACTCAGTTGCACAGAGATATTTGGAATCGTGGTTGTCCCATTCGATCCAAAAACCGTTCCCTGGATCGTGCCCGAGGACTGCAACTGCACGGTGATATTGGTAGTTACATTGACGGCAACGTTGCCGTTTGTGGAGCCCGTTAGATTGGTTTGTGGATTGACTGCGGATACGGAGAAATTTCCTGCCAGGACATTGGCAAAGGTGAGTGTTCCATCCGCTTGCGTGGATCCTGTCTGACGTCCTCCGAAAACTGTCTGGCTATTGAGTTGGATCTGAGCGCCGGCAACCAGGTTTGCTCCGCCATCTTTCACCGTGACAATCACCTTGCCGACACCGATGAGAGTTACATTCGTCGGGACGATCTGGTCCTGGCTGGAAATTGTGGCGCTTGAGCGTCCTCGATCACCCGTCGCGGGATCGGTGACATCAACGGTATAACTGCCCACTGGAACCAGATCCAGCCGGTATTGACCCTGAGCGTTTGCGGTTGCAGTATGCCCATCGGACAGAGTAATCAGCGCACCGCCCACGACGGTGACACCGCCAAAATGGAAAACCGTTCCGGTAATACTGCCCGTAGCCTGCAGCGTAACGTTGGCGGTGGCGGTTTGACCATCGCCCGACAACGTGCCGGAGGAATGTCCGCCCAAACGGCTGATCGCCGAACTTGCATTCACGGTGAACGGACCGACGAAAATATCAGTGAATGAGTAATGGCCGGCGCCATCTGTGGTTGCAGTTTTTGTTCCGCCAAAGGTGCTGCCGCTGCTCAGAGTCACTGATGCGTTGGGTACCGCAATACCAGAGCCATCAGCAACGGTGCCTGAAACGGTTCCCTTACCCAGGAAGCTGACATTTGAAACCACCACCTGGCTGGTTGTTGATAACAATCCCGTGGTGCGTCCGCGGTTGCCGCTGCTATCACTGGTTTCAACCGTAAAACTTCCCAGAGGGACAAAGTCAAAAAGGAATTGCCCCTGGTTGTCGGTGGTGGTGGAAAGAGAAGTTGGACCAAACAAAGAAACATTGATGCCGCTTCCTACCGGCGTCGTGCCGTTGCGTCCGAAAGCTGTTCCACGAATCGTGCCGGACGGAGTCAACGTAAGGTTCACGTTGGCCGATTGATTGGGCGGCAGGTTACCACTGAATCTGGTGCGCAATCCTCCGGTGAGATCTACCGCCACTATGGTAAAGGCACCGGGCGCAACTCCGTTGATCTGGTAAAAGCCGCTGGCATCTGCATCTGCAGTGCGAACGTCAGCTCCGGAAGTCAATGTCACCTGCGCGCCGACTACAGGCTTGCCGGTCTGGCTGGTCACGTTCCCGGCGATCACGCCGGTATTCACCACAATCTGGATCGTGCCCAAATCAACAGTGGCATTAGGCGCTCCAGCCGCCTTGGGAGCTGAAGATCCTTCAAGAATCTGATTGTTTCGCGTAGTGCGCGCCACAGCGTTAAACGAGCCGAGATCGGCAGGCACCTTGGTCATGGAGAAAAAACCGGCTGCATCGGTGGTTGCGATAAAGAACCGGAACACCACAACATTAGCGCCGACAACCGGGTTCCCGGCCTGATCCACCACATGTCCCTGCACGGTGTTGGTGGGATCCGCGATGAGGGGATTCAGGCCAAGTTTTACTTCGATCCCGTCAGGAATGCCATCGCCGTCCGTATCAGGATTCAGCGGGTTCGTGCCTAAGCGGATTTCTTCCGCATCGGTCAATCCATCGCCGTCAGAGTCCGGATTCAGCGGATTTGTTCCCCGCTTTACTTCTTCGCCGTCGGGAACACCATCACCATCTGTATCAGGATTGCGGGGATCGGTTCCTAACTGGAATTCCTGCAGGTTGGTCAGACCGTCATTGTCGGTATCCGCGCTGGCAACGCTTGGATCGTTGGGATCGAAACCGTGAGCGATCTTCCAGGAGTCGGGGATTCCATCGTTTAGCGTGCTTTGGATTGTGGTTATGTTGATCTGAAGGGTTGTAACTGTTCCTTCGTTGCGCGCCGTAATAAAAGCCTGACCGCCGGAGACAGCAGTTACCAACCCTTCTCCAGTCACCGTTGCAATGGCCGGATTGCTGCTGAAATAGGTCGTACCCAAGGCGCTGGTACTCAAATCCTTGGCTGTACCGCCGGGCAGAGTGCCAGTTACAGTGAGTTGTACAGTCTGGCCCTTTACGGCAAGCGTAGTCTCAGGTGAAGTGATTGCAATTGAAACTGGTGGGGGATCAACCTCGCCAGGTGTTTGAAAACTCGGTATATCGACGGAGCCATCTGTTCCGTCAGTCAGAGAGAAGAATGTAGATGCACCGTGAACCACTGTACCGCCGCGATTGCAGGTGATTCGAACACGATAAAGGCCACTATCGACCGGAATATTCGGAAGGACGAACGAGCCGTCAGGGCTGATTTGAACACTGCGGTTTTGAAGAGTGGCGACGCAAGTATCATCCCAGAGTGGAGGATTATCCTGCAGCCGGGTTTGTGCTGTCGCCTCGGGATGGACGAAAAGCAACCATGCCGCGATCAGCAATACTCCGTGCAGCGCCCTGCTGAGTGTGGAGGACCTTCTGCTGCTGCCTTCATGTCGCGGAACTTTTTTGCCTTTCAGAATCATTCTCTTGACCTCTCGCCCTTCTTCGGAACGCCATCTGGCAGAGCGTTTGATCTGCATTCACCGACAAAATCCCTGAACTTTCTGAGATCGCGTTCATCCGCGAAGGCGTCCACGGCCTTCAACAAGGGCGGTGTCAGCGCTGTCTTTCGCGAAGCCATCCTGAAAAACGAGCCGACCGTCTCGATATGGCAGTCCACACATTTGCCACGGTGCGTTGTCATCAGCGTGCCTTCATAAACGGGGCTGGTTTCGAACACAGTCGCTGGATTGGCCAGCGCATTGTTTTCGGCCTGGCGATACATGAATGACTGTGGACCGTCGCTTTCGAAGCTGCGTTGATACTCGATGGTCGTAAATTGAATTTTGGCGATATTGTCGACGATGGGTTTCGACGGGTCCTCCCGTCCGGTAATCTTGTACTCCTGCCATCCAGCCACCAAGTTGGTGGCGACCGGCTTCATGTCCTTGTTGAAGCAGTTGAAGTAAAGGACCAGAACGGCATGCAATCCGTCAAAGTGATCGCCCAGAGAACCAAATTCATGGAACGCCGGGGTCTTAGCTGTAGGTTCCGGGGCCGCCTTGGCCCAGGGAAAGCCAATCAACTCAAAGTCAGACGCCGATGACAAGCGTTTCTGGAAGTTCGCCTGCTCACCTTTATCCACGGTAATAAAGACACGGGTGCTGAAGCGATTGCGGGAGAGATCACGATGCAGACCTCCTGACCCAACGATTTCGATGATGTCGGGATCATGCCGCAGGATACGGTCCACGATTTCCAGCCTGTAATCAGGCGCAAATGAGCTCATATTGTCGGGAAGTTCCCGAATTTCCGCATCGGATAACAGCGTCGAGCAGAACAGAGCACTGGCTTTTGACTTCAGTTTCAGGAGTTTTTCACGATCCGGGCCTTCCCCCTGGTTCAACTGCAAAGCCGCGAGCAATTCCCATACACTCGACTGAATCTCAAGCTTCTTAATGACCGAAATGGACGGCCGGTTGACCGCTGCCGGAAGCGCAGAGAGCGTCTCAAGCAGTTGGCTGTATTTAGCGGGATCAAGCAACTGCCGGATGATACCGCTGGTCAGCGGCGACGCAATTCCCTTGAAGTCAGGTGTATAAATCCGCTCACAGCTGCCTTTGCTGCGAAACCATCCTTTAACGTTATTGCTATAACTCGGCGGAATTTCCCCGCCGATGCAAACCGCCGGACTGCCGGAAACACGGACTGGGTCTCCATTGATCAATTGCAGGAAAGTTTTCTGCAGGCGCAGGAAGTCGCCCTCTGAAGTTCTGCCGGCTCCATTGGTCTGGACGTGAGACCCCGCGGTGCCGAGAAGAATGCCGCTGGCAGCGATTACAGGGAGTCCGCGGAGCAATAGTTTTTTCACCAGGGAACCTGCAACCAGGCAACGAGTTCTTGTGCTCCGCCGCATCAACGAGAACCTCCGAAAGCGCACTCCGATGTGGCTCGCTGTTCCGTGCACACGGTGGACGTGGTGCACTGGTAGTGATTTCCTCCGCCGCGGTCAGACCAGTCGGTGCCTCCCGTGTTGTTATCGCATGTCTTGTCATTGGGGTCAGCGGGGAACTCGTGGCCGCAGCAAAGCGCAGCATTGCCAAAACCGCCGCCAAAGGGCTTCTGGCCAACTCGATCTACGTAACAGATAAACTGGTTACCAATCTTGAAACTCCAACAGGCTGCTGAATCTGTCAAACCAGTCTGGTCCACATTTTCACAAGGCGCGCCACACATTCCTCGTCCTTTGCCGTTCTTGCAGAAATCCACGACGTCGGGTTTCGGTGTCTTCTTGCATCCATTATTTGGATCGGCGAAATAGCAGGGCCCGAATGACGCCGTGCACTTCTTTTTGGGTGGCGGAGGCGGAGCATCCCCCCAGCCCGAAACGAACAAGCCAAAACCAGGATCGGACACAATGACCGAACCGTCTTCACTCACTCGAGCCGTGCCGCCGGAAATGAACTCTTCCAGATCGTGGTTGTAGCAGAAAGTCTCAGTCACCGCTCCGGGGGCCATCCCATTCGTGTTCGGCACCTGAACATGAATCGGAGGGTTGAATTTGACTCGGGGTGGCTGGACCGTCCACATCAAGCGCGACGCTGTGCCGCTGCTTGGAATCATCGGTACTTTGTCGGCGTGGACCTGGGAAACCGAAAGCCGTCCAACCTTCGATCCATCCGGAAAAGTTGCCGAGTGGGCAAGAACGGTGAAGGCGACTCCGGGAACACCCTTCATCGTAAGGGTTACATCCTCATCGCCGCCTACGATCTTCGAATTGTCTGTGTCCAAGTCCGGCAGGAATATCGGTGTTCCCAGCGTGTTGTCCTGGCCGGCGACAGTTACCATCGGAAATTCGAGGAATGGATACGGTTCGCCATCCGTGCTCGTGCTGCCGTCGATGAAAAGCGTAATCGCTCCCACCGGTGCGTTGGAAATTGTAAAGTGCCCGTTGCTATCGGTCAGGGCCGAAAGCTGCGTGCCCTGTATGCTCGCGGTCGCATTGGGAATCGGCGAATTCGCATCGTCCAGCACCACACCGCTTACTTTGGTGTTCGCGGGGCTGCTTGGAACAACGCCCGAAGCTACAAACAGAGCTTCAGTCTCCGTAAGACCGGTAAATGACGCAGAAACGATATTGTTGCTTACCCCTTCTTCCTGTGCCAGCACCAACGCAACCGAGGCATGACCCGAGGAATCGGTAATCTTGGTGACTGTTTGGTTTCCTTCCAGAGTTCCGCCGCCCTGCTCGACTTTGAAGATTACGGGGACACCGGAAACCGCATTCCCGTTGCCGTCAAAGACCTGCGCCACTAGAGGCTCAGGAAGCTCTTGGCCTATCACGCCCTTTTGCGACGCGCCCAAAATCGCGTGGATCTGTTCCGGT
>Ga0209580_10001576_pt1 | contig 10419 bp, 9 predicted proteins | sample Coa_R1_5_FD_187153 | JGI IMG/M metagenome (GOLD analysis project Ga0209580, IMG submission 187153) | Surface soil microbial communities from Centralia Pennsylvania, which are recovering from an underground coalmine fire - Coalmine... | ecosystem: Environmental > Terrestrial > Soil > Unclassified...
GTCGATCAGGGCCCGGCTGAGCCGAATCTGCGTTAGCGGATCCACGCTTCGAGCTCCGTCCGCGTGTCGGTCCGGTCGTCGCGGTACTTGACGATGACCGGCGTCGCGAGCGACAGCTTCCAGTCGCGCCCGGGGCCGACGGTCACGGCGCGGGCCCCGGGCACCACGACGGCACCCGCGGGCACGATCACGGGCTGGCCCTCAATCGCCTCGATGATGGCGTTCCGCGGCAGGTCGTAGATCGGCGTCGACCCGGTGATCACGACGCCGGCGGCGATCACCGCCCGCTCCTTGATCACCGTGCCCTCGTACACGCCCGTGTTGCCCCCCAGAAGCACGTCGTCTTCGACGATGACCGGCATCGCGCCGACCGGCTCGATGACGCCGCCGACTTGTGCCGCAGCGCTGATGTGGACGTGTCGTCCGATCTGCGCGCACGATCCGACGAGCGCGTGCGAGTCGATGAGTGTGCCTTCGCCGACGTAGGCGCCGATGTTCACGAACGCCGGCGGCATGACGATGACGCCTGGCGCGACGAAGGCGCCGTCCCGGATCGTCGAGCCACCGGGCACGATCCGGACGCCGGCGGCCAGACCGGGTCGCTTCAGCGGCAGCGTGTCCTTGTCATAGAACGGCCACTTGCCGTGATCAGCGGAGACGTCCGCCACGTCGCCAAATCGGAAGCCGAGGAGAATGCCCTGCTTCACCCAGGGGTTCACGCGCCAGCCCGAGGCCGACGCGGCATCCGGCTCAGCCGCCCGAACGCGGCCCTCGGAGAGCGCCCGCTGGAGCTCAAAGAACGCGGCGCGTGATGCGGCCTTGTCGGCGCCGCTGCCGGCCGCGAAGAGACGCGCGACGGTGTCCTGCAGCGACATCGGGGCCTACGCATGCGCGCCGGCGACGATCGGCAGGCCGAACGCGCGCAGCACCGCACGGATCTTCTCCTGTGAGGCCGGCCGCGGCGCGACCATGGGCAGGCGGTAGCTCTCCTCGCACAGGCCCATGGCCGCCATCGCACACTTGACCGGGCCGGGGCTCGACTCGATGAAGTTGACCTGCATGAGCGGCAACAAACGCCGATGCCACTCGCGGGCGGCGGCGAAATCGCCGCGCTCGGCCGCCTCCACCATCTGCACCATCTCGGACGGAGCCTCGTTCGAGGCCACCGAGATGATCCCGCGGCCGCCAATCGCCATGAGCGGCACCGTGACCGCGTCGTCGCCCGACAGCACGATGAAGGCCGGCGGCACGATCTGGCAGATCTCGGCCATCTGCGTCATGTTGCCCGACGCTTCCTTGACGCCAACGATGTTCGGCAGCGTCGCGAGATGGGCCAATGTCGCCGGATCGACGTTGCACCCCGTGCGGCCCGGCACGTTGTAGACAATGATCGGCAGGGCCGTGCTCTCCGCGATCGCTTTGTAATGGTGATAGAGGCCGTCCGGCGTCGGCTTGTTGTAATAAGGCGTGACCGACAGGATGCCCTGGGCCCCGGCCCTCTGCATCGCAGCCACGCTCTGAATCACTTCGCGCGTGTCATAGCCGCCGGCGCCGGCGAGTACAAGGGCGCGGCCTGCGCCTTCCTCGACGCAGATCTCGACGATCTGCTGCCGTTCGGCCGCCGAGAGCGTCGGCGTCTCGCCAGTGGTGCCGCACGGCACCAGAAAATGGACGCCTGCGTCGACCTGCCGGCGGGCCAGGTGTCGCACCGCCGCCGCGTCGAGCGTGCCGCTCTTCGTGAACGGCGTGATGAGCGCCGTGCCCACACCGGTAAACGTCGACCTCATAACATGTCCTCCACCGTAAACCAGCCCTTCCGCCCGCGGACCCAATGCGCCGCGTCGAGGGCGCCCCGAGCGAACACCGATCGATCGCGCACCGTGTGGGTGAGCGTGACGGCTTCCGCCGGACCGTCGAAGCCCACGACGTGAGTGCCGGGAATCGACCCGGCGCGCGTCGACGAGACATCGACCGCCCGGGTGTAGCCGGACGCCGCGATCGTCTGCCGCAAGAGCAGGGCCGTCCCGGACGGCGCGTCCTTCTTGGCGGCGTGATGCGACTCGTGGATCCACGCCCCCACGTCCGGTTGGGTGGCGAACCGCGCCGCGGCCTCGCCGACCACGCGACGGAAGATGTGCATGCCGATCGCAAAATTCGCCGAGGCGATCACGCCGATCCCCGCATCCTCGACGAGCTGCCGGCAGGCGACCTCGTGCGCCTGCCAGCCCGTCGTGCCGAGCACGACGTCGATTCCCTGCGCCGCGAGGCGCGACAGGTTCGCCGGGACCGCACCGGCAGCGGAAAAATCAATCGCCACGTCGGCGCCCTTGGCGTCGAGCGCCGCCCCGTCCGCCCGACTGGTGAACACGCCGACCACCTCGCAGCCGTACGCGGGCGCGAGGCCCTCCACGAGCCGGCCCATCCGGCCGTGTCCGATGATCAGAATCTTCATCCGTGCCTGCCCGCGCCGGCCCGCAGCCGCTACGCGTGAACCCCCGCGAAGAAGCGATCGTGAATGCGACGAAGCGCGTCGGCGAGCGCCGGTTCGGCCAGGACGAGCGTGATGTTCCTGCGCGCGGCCGCCTGCGACACCATCCGGATCGGCACGCCGTCGAGCGCGGAGAGCAGATCCGCTACGAACGTCGGCGCCGCCTGCAGCCCGTCGCCTACCGCGCAGAGAATCGCCATGCCACCTTCGGAGGTCACATCCGCCACATCCTTCAGCGACGCGATGATGTCCGGCAGCCGGCGGGCGTCGTCAATCGTCACCGAGACGCTGACCTCCGACGTCGTCACGACGTCGACCGACGTGCGGTGGGCGGCAAAGGCGTCGAAGATGTGGCGGAGAAAGCCGTGCGCCATCAACATCCGCGTCGACGTGATGTCGACCACCGTCACGCCGGTTTTCGAGGCGACAGCGGTCAGCGGACGCGGCGAGGCTGGACGATCGCGCGTGATGAGCGTGCCGATGGCGTCCTCAGGCCGCCGCGAATTCAGGATTCGAACCGGGATGTTCTGGCCGACGGCCGGCTGAATCGTCGCCGGATGCAGCACCTTCGCCCCGAAGTAGGCGAGCTCGGACGCCTCGGCGAACGACAGGTGGGGCACGACATGCACGTCGCGCACAATCCGGGGATCCGCGGTGAGCATGCCGTCGACGTCGGTCCAAATCTGGATTTCCGATGCGCCCAGGCACGCGCCGATGATCGCCGCCGAGTAATCCGATCCGCCCCGGCCGAGCGTGGAGGTCACACCGGTCGTCGTGGCGCCGACAAAGCCGCCGATGACGGGAATCCGCCGCGCGACGAGCAACGGATCGACCGCGGCGGTGAGCGCGCTCGTCGTCTCCGGGATGAGGGGTGCGGCTCGCGTGAATTCGTCGGTGGTCACAATCGCCCGTCGGGCGTCCACCCAGGTGGCCGCCAGCCCTTGGGCCGTGAGCGCGGCGGCGACGATCCGGCTGCTGAGGATTTCGCCGACCGCCGCGATCGCGTCCAGCCAGCGGGCGGACACCTCGCGCAACACGCCGAGCGCGCCGACGAGACGCGCCAGTTCGTCGAACTCCCGATGGAGAAACGCCTCGACGACCGCCCGCTCGGTCGGCTCGGCAATGACGCCCGCCACGTCCAGATGACGCGAGCGGAGAGACGAGACGTGCTCGAGCGCGCCCTCGATGTCGCCGGCGCCGGCCTCGGCGGCCAGGCCCAACAGGCGATCGGTGGCGCCGCCGATCGCCGAGACCACGACGACCGGACCGCGCCAGTCGACGCTCTCGGGCTGGATCGCCGCCTGGCGAGCCGCCCGAACGATCGACACCAGACGGGTGATGGCCGCGCGATCGGCCACCGACGTCCCGCCGAACTTCATGACGATCACAGGAGCCCGTCCACGTGCATCATCTCCGCGTTCAGAATCGAGCCCCCGGCCGCGCCGCGCACGGTGTTGTGCCCCAACGCGAAGAACTTGAACGACGCCACCGGACACGGGCGCACGCGCCCGATTGAAACGGTCATGCCGCCTCCCAGGTCGACGTCGAGGCGTGGCTGCGGCCGATGCGGCTCCGCATGAACGACGATCGGCGGGTCCGGGGCCGACGGCAACCGCTCGGCCTGTGGCCGGCCCCGAAAGGCGCGCAGCGCATCGACCACCGCATCGGCGGCTGGCCTCTGATCGAGCGCCACCGAAACCGTCATGGAATGGCCATCGACCACCGGCACGCGCGTGACCTGCGCGCTCACGACCGCAGGATGGATCGCCCGGCCCCCCGAGGTGCCCAGGATCTTCACCGTCTCACGTTCGATCTTGTCCTCTTCGCCCCCGCCGATGTACGGGATCACGTTGCCCAGGATGTCGAGCGACGGCACGCCGGGATATCCCGCGCCCGACACGGCTTGTAGCGTCGTGACCTGGACGGTCTTCAGCCCGAACTGGCGGAGCGGCGCGAGGGCCGTGGCGAGGACGGCCACCGCACAATTCGGGTTCGTCACGATCGCCCCGGTCCATCGTTTCGCATGCTGCTGCTCCTGCACGAGCGCCAGGTGATCGGCGTTAATCTCCGGGACGAGCAAGGGCACGAGCGGATCCATTCGATGACTGCGTGCGTTGCTCAACACGATGTGCCCGGCGGCCGCGAAGGCCGCTTCGAGCTGGTCGGCCGCCGCCGCGTCGAGCGCCGAGAACACGACGCGAGGCCCTCGACCCGGAACGCAGGCATCGATCGGGATTCCGCGCACCGAGTCGGGCATCGGCATCGCCAATCGCCACGGCGCGGCGTCGGCATACCCCTTTCCCTCCGACCGCTCGCTCGCCGCCAACCAGGCGACGCGAAACCACGGGTGTGCCGCGAGCCGTGCCACGAACTGCTGGCCGACCATGCCGGTCGCACCGAGCACGCCGACGTCCATGCGAGGTCTGGGCGCCATCAGCACCTCTATTGTCTGACGATTTGCGGCCATGACGAAGACGAAGGCAGAAGCCGGGCGCCAGGAGGCAGGCGACGGCGACGGTTAAGAGCCTGCTAAGAGTTTGTTAAGGCTGAAGAGCCCCGAAAACCTGCGTGCTAGACTCCAAACCATGCGGCCGAAACCGCTGGCGTTGCGGCTGCTCGTGCCCGCCGCGCTCGTCGGCCTCGTCGCGTGGCTCGCGGCCCTCGAGTACCGCTGGCTCGATCAGGTGAGCCAGGCCGATCGCGAACAGCGTCGGGCGTCGCTCGACGAGCGCGCGCAGGAATTCGCCGACGACTTCGACCGCGAGCTGTCCCGACTCTACGTCTTTCTTCAGACCGCAAGCCGCTCGGTCGAAACGGGCGCCGATGCGGCCTTCGCCAAGCGCTACGACGCCTGGCGCGAGACCGCGCGCGATCCGCAGATGCTGCGGGCGATCTACTGGGCCAAGGCCGGCCCACACGGGCCCACCCTGGCCGAGTACCGTCCGGCCGCGCACACGTTCACGCGCGTGCTCTGGCCGGAGGCGCTCGCCCCGATTCAGGCGGGCTTCGATCCGATCCCCTCCTTGCCGGATCCGCTCGCGAGTGATCCCGTCAACGCGTCCGTCCCTGCCATCGTCGTTGGACTCACGAACCTTCCGACGCTCTTCCGATCGGGTGTGAACGTAGCACATTCGTTTCAGGGGCGGTTCTCCCCCGACGTGCTCATCGCGTATCTCGATCGGTCGTACCTGCAGTCGACGGTCCTGCCGGCGCTCGCCGCACGCTATTTCCCCGCCCGCAGCGTCGACCCGTACCGGCTCGCCGTCATCGACCTCCGGAATCCCCGGACGCCCGTGATGACCAGCGACTGGCCGGCCGGCACGACGGTCGATCCGAAGCAGGCCGACGCGAGTGTGCCCCTCTTCGCGCTGCGGTCGGACCTGACGACGCAGATTCTTCAAAGGACCGTGGTGAACGACGTCTCGGGCGCCGGCAAGTCAACTGACGCGGATAGCCGTCGAACGGCATCGACTGATCCCCGCCCGGCAGGCACCATTGGACCGATCCCGCCCGGCGCGGCGGCACCCGGGCCGCGGAACGGCCCAACCACCTTCCGGCTGGTCCTGGAGGCCCAGGGAGCCGCGTCGTCTTCCGCATCCGCCGTGCGTTTCCTGTCCCGTCCGACGGGCGCAGGATGGCAGCTCGTGCTGCAGCATTCATCGGGTTCACTCGACGTCGCGGTGAATCGCGCGCGCCGGCGCAACGTGTGGCTCAGCTTCGGCCTGCTGTCCGTGCTGGCGGCCGGCGTCGTGCTGATCGTGACGAACGCCCAACGGTCCGAACGACTCGCCACACAGCAGATGGACTTCGTGGCCACTGTGTCGCACGAACTGCGAACGCCACTCGCCGTGATTCGATCCGCGGCCCAGAACCTCAGCGCGGGCGTCGTCGACGACCCCGCGCGGGCGAAGCAGTACGGCGAGCTGATTGAGGGAGAAGGTCGCCGGCTGACAGAGATGATTGAGCAGGTGCTCGACTATGCCGGCCTTCGAGGCGCCCCACGCCAGACGACCGCGCGGCTGGTCGACGTCGGAGTGGTCGCGGCCGACGTGCTCGCCTCGTGCCAACCATTGGCCTCGCTGGCCCGCGTCGACCTGGAGTCCGACATCCCGACGTCGTTGCCACCGGTCCTCGGGGATGAACAGGCCCTGCGAAGCGCGATTCAGAATCTGGTCACCAACGCGCTCAAGTACGGCGCCGATGGCCATTGGCTGCGCCTTGACGTGCGAACCACCACGACGCACGGCCGCACAGACCTGCAGGTGTCGGTCAGCGACCATGGGCTCGGCGTCGATGCCGCCGATCGGCCCTATCTTTTTGATCCGTTCTATCGGGGGCGGCGCGCGGTTGACGCGCAGGTGCGCGGCAACGGCCTGGGGCTGAGCCTGGTGAAACGCATCGCGGAATCGCACGGCGGCCGGGTTGACGTGGAGTCGACACCCGGATCCGGCGCGACGTTTCGGCTCGTCGTGCCGGCCGCGAGGATCACGGCCGCGGGGACGGCCGACGTCCAGGCGAGCCTCGACGTCGGCGCGTCTGGCGCGTGATGATCGCCGGCGCGGGACCGCCGAAGCGCATTCTGGTCATCGAGGACGAGCCGGGGCTCGTGCTCACGTTGACGGATCGGCTGAAGAGCGAGGGGTACGACGTCGGCGTCGCGACCGACGGCCCCGCCGGACTCGATCGGGCCACCCACGAGCCCTGGAACGTCATCCTGCTCGACGTCATGCTGCCCGGGGCGAGCGGCTTTGACGTGTGTCGCGATGCGCGGCAGCGGGGGGTGACGACGCCCATCATCATGCTCACGGCCAGGGGCCAGGTGATCGACAAGGTGCTCGGCCTCAAGCTCGGCGCCGACGACTACCTGACCAAGCCGTTCGACATGCTGGAGCTCGCGGCGCGCATCGAAGTCCAGCTCCGCCGCGCGTCGTCGCCCGGCGTCGCGACACGGTACCGCTTTGGCGAGATCGCGGTCGACTTCAGGAAGGTTGAGGTCACGCGGGCCGGCCGTCCGGTCGAACTCGCGGCGCGCGAGTTCCTGCTCCTGAAGTACTTCATCGAGCATCGCGAGGCCACGATCGGCCGCGACGAACTGCTCAACGAAGTCTGGGGCTATCACTCGATGCCGTCGACGCGGACCGTCGACGTCCACGTCGCGTGGCTCCGTCAGAAGATCGAGCCGAACGCCAAGCAGCCCAGATACATCCTGACGATGCACGGGCTCGGGTACAAGTTCGTAGGTTAGCGAAACCTCGAGGCGGGAAAGGCGGGACCTTCTTTCGCTCACCGTCCCTGCGCGACGAGCGCGAGATTCTCGCGCCGGGTGCCGATCGCACGGGCGGCCAGGCTCAGGCCCGGCACCGACAAGGTGAGAGTAGTCGCGAGCCAGACGGTCATCGCGAGGCCGGCCGTCTCGGGTGGAAAGACCGTGAGGATGGCCACGGCCGGTACCGCGGCCGCCGCAATGGCGAACGATCCCGCCACCAGGGCGAGGCTGTGCGGGTTTCCGGCCATACCCGTCTTCGACAGGTCCGACGCGATCGGCAGGGCGATCGACAGCCACGCCGCGATGGGGCTCGTCGCGAGAAACGTCGCCATGCCGCCGGCGAGCGTGGCCATCCACAGCCACGGGGACCCACCGGGCGCCACGAGGCAGGCACAGACAAAGCTGATCGCGCCGCCGGCCAGGAGGAGGGCGCCGCAGCCGACGGCCTTGCCTCGTACGAGGTCGACGTCGCGAATGGGCGCGAGAAACTCGAGCGTCAGACCGGCGCGGTCCGACGCGAACTGGTTCAGCGTGAACGCCTGCGCAGCGAAGAGCCCCAACAGGAGACCGCCGCCAAACGCGAGATAGCCGCGCGCGGCGACGATCCACGTGAGGCCATCCGGCATGTGCAGGCCGCCGACGAAGAGCGCGAGCATCGCCGCCAAAGGACCGGGCAGGAACACGACGAGACGGCCCCGCACGGATCGCAGCGCGGTTCGGACCCCCGCGAGCGCGACCGCCGACGTGCCGGGCCACATCCCCGGCAAGCGCACCGCGACCACGCCCGTCATGGCCCGATTCCGATAGGCACGTCCCCGCTCGGCCAGCTGGCCGACCGTCCCATGGACGACCGCCGACAAGGCAAACAGGACGCCGCCCTCGATCGCGAGCATGGTCAGCGGCCAGATCCGCTCTTGCTCCGGCACGTCGTACCCGAGGACGACGGCCTCCGCGTAGAGCTCCGACGGCAGGGCTGTCGTCCAGGCCGGCCAATCGCTCGGCGTCCAGGCCAGGGCGGACGGCAGCGCCCGGCGTCGCGGTCCTCCTGCGAGGTCACGGCCGAGGTCTCGCGATAGAAACGCTGGCGCCATCGCCGCGCAACCGAGCGCGATCACGAAGACGATGACGAACAGCTCGCCACGGCGGCGATCTCGGACGATCCATTCCACGAGGAACGTCATGAGCGAGGCGAGCGAGGCGAGCACGAAGGTGAAGAGGAGGCCCGCGGCGAGCGCCGCCGCGCCGTCGAGGACCCAATGACGGACCCACGGTTCGGGTCGCCTGAAAGCGCCGATCGTAAGGCCCAGCGCGAAACTCACGAGTCCCGGCAGCACGAAGATCACCCAGGGATCGAGGAGGGTCGTGACGACCTCGACGAGGTGAAGCACCCGGCGCGGAATCGGCAGGAGCGTCAGGCGCGTGTGCCGCCCGGCGCCGCCGTGCACGCCGATGATGAGGGGCGCGAGGCCGACGAGCGCCGTCACGACGACGAGAAGCCCGCGGATGATCGTGAGAATCCAGACGGAGGAGGACAAGTCGGTGGCGGAGCGCCATCCCGCGACCCACCCGCCGAGGACGGTCATGACGACCGACGCGGTCCCCGTCACGACGAGCAAGCCGGGCACGACGAGCGACGCAACCCGGGAGAGCTGCTCGATCGTGTCGCGCCGGTCCGCTCGCAGGCTATTGGCGAGCAGCCGCCAGCGAAGCCAGGCGAACGTGCTGAGCGCGGCGATCATCGGGCCAGCCAGTCGAGCCTGGGCATCGGGGTGATGTCCGCGCCGACGAGCTCGAGGAAGCGCTCTTCGAGCGACGCGCCCGGCGTTCCGGCGCGAAGCTCGGCGAGCGATCCCTGCGCGACGAGCCGGCCCCGGTGGATGACGCCAATGTGCGTGCAGAGTCGCTCGACGATCTCGAGGACGTGCGACGTCAGAAACACCGTTCCGCCGTTTCGCACGTACTCGCTGAGCAGGTCCTTGACCTGTCGCGTGGCGATGGCGTCGACGCCCTCGAACGGCTCGTCGAGGAACAGCAGCCGAGGCGCGGGCAGGAGCGCCGCCGCGAGCGCCATCTTCTTCTTCATGCCGTGCGAGTAGTCGGCGACGAGATCGTTGGCCGCCGAGAGCAGGTCCATGATCTCCAGCAGCTCGGTGGACCGCTCCCGCAGGCTGATGGCATCGAGACCGTAGACCTGGCCGACGAAGCTCAGCGTCTCGGCTCCCGTGAGCCGATCGAAGAGGCCGAGGTCCTCGGGCACCACACCGATCCGCTTCTTGACCGCCACCGGCTCGGCGATTGGATCCAGACCGAGCAGCCGAAAAGTGCCGGCGGTCGGCTTCATCAGGCCGGTGAGACACTTGATGGTCGTCGACTTGCCGGCGCCGTTCGCGCCGAGAAACCCGTAGAAGCTGCCGCGCGGCACGGCCAGATCGAGGCCGCACACGGCCTCGAGGTTGCCAAACGCCTTGCGAAGGTTCGTGCTCTCAATCGCGAGCGACGGCGGGTCGGGTGGTGGACCGGGCGGATGGACGGGGGTCAAGGATGGGTGCCTGCGCCGGCACGCTTACTGGGCGTCGCGGTGCACCGTGTCAGGGGAGAACGCGGGCAGGCAGATCGCGACGTATTCAGCGCCGCCAGGGTCGGGACTACTGTACCGAATCCACTC
>Ga0209580_10001577_pt1 | contig 10412 bp, 11 predicted proteins | sample Coa_R1_5_FD_187153 | JGI IMG/M metagenome (GOLD analysis project Ga0209580, IMG submission 187153) | Surface soil microbial communities from Centralia Pennsylvania, which are recovering from an underground coalmine fire - Coalmine... | ecosystem: Environmental > Terrestrial > Soil >...
TTTTATTCCGGCACCACTGCTCAAAATGTGGCCAATGTTTTGAAAACGCTGCGCAGCAATACCCACGGTTTTTCGTTCGACGCGAAAGACATTTCCGCTGCGCCGGTGTTTGTCGAGCCTCAATCCAAGGTAGAGCCGGCGTTGCCGGTTTCCGCTCCCTCTTCGGGTAGGCCCTAACCCCATTGTTGTAATCGCGGTCAATCGCTGACCGCGAAGTCTTGCGTAATTGTAGTGGCGGCCGTGCCGGCCGCGGCATCGGAAGATTTATAACCACTGCCATCTCCAATCCCTCTCCAAAAAAAAGAGAAAGGGACGGACCTTTCGGTCCGCCCCCTCCCTGCCTACGAGCTTCTCCTAGCTCTTTTTTTGGGAAATCAATGTGCGGATTGGCTTTGCGATACGATCTCGTTGAGTTTGAAGATCGGCAGAAACATCGCGATAACGATGCCGCCGACGATTACACCCAGGAAGACGATCAGCATTGGTTCGATCAAAGATGTCAGGGCGTCGAGCATGGCTTCGATTTCTTCGTCCCAGAAATCGGCCATCTTCTCGAGCATGTTATCGATCTTGCCGGTGGCTTCGCCGGCGGCGACCAGGCGCAGAAGCATGGGCGGAAAGATTGGCTTCTTAGACATGGCGACAGAGAGATTGTCGCCTTTCTCCACATCTTCACCGAGACCCTGGATGCCTTTTTCGATCACATAGTTGCCAGCGGAACCGCCAACGATGTCAATGACTTCGAGGATCGGCACGCCGCTGCGGATCAGCTGAGCGAAAGTGCGGGAGAATCGCGACATCGCGATTTTGTGAATGAGCGGCCCGAACACGGGCAGTTTCAATTTCCACTTGTCCCAAATCTGTTTTCCGCTGGTCGACCGAACGAAGGTCCGGATACCGAAGATTACCGAAGCCATTCCGATCAGCAGGAAATACCATTCGCCACGGACGAAATCGCTGACGTCGATGAGAAATTGCGTTGGTGCGGGCAGTTTCGCGCCGAAATCCTTGAAGATTTCTCCGAAAATTGGAACGACCCGGACAATGAGGAACGTGGTGATGGCAAAAGCGATGCAGACGACGATGACTGGATAGGTCATGGCCGACTTCACTTTCTTGCGCAAACGAGCGCTGGCTTCGAGGAATCCGGCGAGTCGCTCGAGGATTTCGGCCAAAAGACCGCCGGTTTCACCCGCTTTGACCATGCTGGTGAACAGGCGATTGAACACCCGGGGATGTTTGCCGATCGCTTCATGAAATGTTTCGCCGCCTTGGACCCGGGTGGTTACGTCGCTAACCACGTTTCGCAGGTTTTTCTGGCGTTTCGGATCGCATTGATCGTAAAGAGCGGTCAATCCCTGAACCAGGGAGATACCGGCCTCAATCATGGTCGCCAGCTGTCGGGTAAAGAGAACCAGGTCGGTTTCTTTTACCGTCCATGCTTTCTTCTTGGTTTTGCTGGCAGTGGCTTTTTCGGTGAGAGACAACACCATCAGGCCGCGACTCATCAGACTGGTGACGGCGTTGTCTTCGTTAAGGGCATCTTGGACACCAGAGACGATGCGGCCGGAGGCGTCTCGGGCTTGGTAGGCGAAGGTAATCATAGTAGCAGGTTTATAATTTCTATAATCACTAGAGCAACTAGGATGCCACCCCTTGCTCAACTCGAGGCCCTCCGCCACCTTAGATCATCGTGCCCACTCCATATCCTGCCCCCGAAATTGCCCAGCTGCGCCCCGGCCTTTGGATCTGGCACGCCTACGATCCCTCCGTAAAAGCCGAGCTCTTCGCCACCGCATTCGCCGCCGGCGACGGGATCTATTTGGTCGATCCAATTCCACTGCCCGGGCCGGAATATCGACAGCTGGACAATGCCCGGCCGATCAAGGGCGTGATCATTACTAATATAAACCACGGCCGCGCCGCCTGTGATTTGGCCAAGCGTTTTTCGGTGCCCATTTTTGCGCACCCGACCGCTTCCGCGGAAATCAAAGCCGGCCAAGCAGGCGATCTATCGTCGCTCGGTCAGAATCCAGATCTTGAGGTCATCGAGATCGAGGGCGCTGTCGCCGGTGAAATTGCTCTTTACCGACCGGTCGACGGAGGAACAATGATCGTCGGCGATGCCTTGATTAACTTCGAACCCTACGGTTTTACTTTCTTGCCGCCGAAATATTGCCTCGATCAAAAACAAATGCGCCGTTCCCTGCGAAAACTGCTGTCATTTTCTTTTAAGCGCCTGCTTTTCGCGCACGGCACTCCGATTCTTTCGGGAGCCGGCGACCGTTTGCGAGAGCTCCTGGAGAGCGATTCTTAATAAAGGTGATGGTTGCGCAAGACCAGCAGGTTCAAGATGAATCGCGATCCGCAAATGCGGTAGAGCGGTTTCTCAGGCTCATTCGTTTTTCCCACACTGTTTTTGCTCTTCCATTTGCGCTGGGTGCGCTCGTGGTAGCCGCCAACGGCAGGCCTTCGGCCCGGGTTTTGACTTTGGTGCTGGTCTGCATGGTTTGCGCGCGAACTTCTGCAATGCTTTTCAATCGCTGGGTCGACTGGTCGCTCGATCAGCGCAATCCGCGCACAGCCTCGCGCCATCTGCTTTTGTCGAAATCGGCGATGCTTCTTTCGCTGATTGTGAGCTCGGCGGCCTTTGTCATCGCGGCCGCTGCGATCAACCGATTGACCTTTCTGCTTTCACCTATCGCGCTTCTGATCATTTTCCTGTATTCGTTAACCAAACGTTTCACGTCAGCGACGCATTTCTTTCTCGGCGCGGCGCTGGCGATTTCACCGATCGGCGCATGGATCGCGCAAACCGGAAATGTCGCTCTCGCCCCGTTTGTTCTGGCGGCGGGAATTGTTTGCTGGGTCGCCGGTTTTGATCTGATCTATGCCACCCAGGATTTCGATTTCGACAAACAGGAGGGCCTTCACTCGCTGGTCGTCCGGCTGGGAATACAAAACAGCCTGCGGCTTGCGCAGTTATTGCATCTTTTCCTCTTGGTTGCGTTGATCGTTTTCGGCTTCGTCGCGCAGCTCGGCCCGATTTATTTTGGTGCGATGGTCCTGGTGGCTGCGGCGCTGTTTTTCGAACATCGCAGCGCTCGATCTCTCGATGTCGTGGGGATCAATCGCGCCTTTTTCCAAAGTAACGCTTTTGTCAGCGCGGTCTTTCTAATTGCGGTCTGTCTCGATCGCTTGATCTAGGGGTGACGGATTTCGAATTTGCCGTTCTACATCGCGTTGAGTTGCTCAACGCGTCTTTCGTGGCGGCCGCCTTCGAACGGTGTTTCCAGCCAGATTCGCACAATTTTCATCGCCATCTCTTCAGGGATCACGCGTTGGCCTAACGAAAGCACGTTCGCATTGTTGTGTTGCCGGGATAATCGGGTGACTTCTTCGTTCCAGCAAAGCGCACAGCGGACGCCGTGAACTTTGTTGGCCACCATGGCTTCGCCGTTTCCCGAGCCGCCGAAAACAAAACCTCGCTCGCATTCGCCGTTTGCGACCGCTTCCGCCGCTGGGCGGATGAAAAGGGGATAATCGACCGGGTCCTCGCTAAATGTGCCGAAGTCTTTGACCTCGTGGCCAAGCGAAGTCAGCAACGCTTTCACTTTTTCTTTGTAACGAAAACCGGCGTGATCGGTCCCGAGCGCAATTTTCATAAGACATCAATTACACCAATTACGGCGAGACACGAATTGCACGAATTATCACTAAAGTTCATTTCCTTCTGCTTTTCTGATCCTTATTTAGTGCAAAATCCGTGTAATTTGCGTCGTTTTGCCTCTTCGTGAAATTCGTGTCTAACCGCCGTGGAGTTTCGCCAGTTGGCTCCAAATCTCCCGCTCCCGTTCCGTTAATTTTTTCGGAATCTGAATTTGCGCGACCACATAAAGATCACCGCGGTTTCCGGCGGCGCTGGGAAGACCGCGTTCGCGCAGACGAAATCGCTGACCGCCCTGGGTTCCCGCTGGAACTTTGAGCCGAACACTCCCTTCCAAAGTTGGCAGCTTCAGCTCGGTCCCGATAGCCGCCTGCCAGGGGGCGATTTTCACCTCGTGAATAAGATCGCTGCCTTCGACGGTAAAGTCCGGATGCTTGGCCAAACGAACCCGAAGGAAAAGGTCGCCGCTCTTGCCGCCACCCGCGCCGGCTTCTCCCTGCCCGGCCAATCGAATGCGCTGACCTTCGTGAACGCCGCGCGGAATTTTTACCTGATACGTTTCAACTCTGTTTGAACCGGGCCGGCGCAATGAAACCGCACGCTTTGAGCCGTGCAGCGCCTCCTCCAGCGTAACCAAAATATCAGCCTCGACATCCGCTCCGCGTTCCGCCGTCGCTGGTCGCCCTCCAAATCCGCCGAAGGCCGAACGTCCACGTCCCCCGCCAAAAAATGCTTCGAAGAAATCGCTGAAGCCCGTGCCGCCGAACTCAAACTGAACACCGCCTCCGCCGTCACCACCATATTGATGAAATCCGCCATCGGGCTGACCGCCCCAATTCGGTGGCGGTTGAAATCCGCCGGGTTGATTCCAGTTCGCGCCGAGCTGATCGTATTTCTTGCGCTTCTCCGGATCGCTCAGGACTTCGTAAGCCTCGTTGATCTGCTTGAATTTTTCTTCCGCGGTCTTCTTGTCCTTGGCGACGTCAGGATGATGTTTGCGCGCGAGTTTCCGGAACGCGCTCTTGATTTCGTCCTCGGTCGCGTTTTTGGAGACCCCGAGCGTCTCATAATAATCTCTAAATTGCACTGCCATCGAACCTCAACCTTGTGCCTCCTGAGGATCGGCGCAACCTTATCGAATCGTGCATGATCTCGGGAAATTTCTGGTGGTGATCGGCGTGATTGCCGTGGTGCTCGGCTTCATTTTGTGGAGCGGATTCGCTCCGAAATGGCTCGGGCGTCTGCCCGGGGACGTGCGAATCGAACGCGAACACGGCGCGTTTTATTTTCCGATCGTTACCTGCATCATCATTAGCATTGTGCTCAGTCTGCTCTTCTCGATTTTCCGACGCTGATGCCGGCGTCCATCAAAGACCGCGACCTTGCCCGGCATATTTCGCGGTTACGAAGATGCCGGCGCTGTCCACGGATGAAATCCACGCCGGTTTCAGGCGGTCCGATTGTCAGCGATGTGATAATCATCGGCCAGGCGCCCGGTCCGCGTGAACCGACATTGAAACGGCCATTTGCCCACACCGCCGGTCAAACGCTGTTTCGCTGGTTCGAAACGTTTTGCGGAATGAACGAGGCCACCGTCCGCTCGAAAATTTATTTCGCGGCGGTTTGCCGGTGCTTCCCGGGAAAAGCGGCGGGAGGAACCGATCGGGTTCCGGCGCCGGATGAAATTCGTAATTGCGCGCCCTGGATGACTGAAGAAATCGAAATCCTTAAACCGCGCCTGATTATTCCGGTGGGCCGCCTGGCGGTTATCCAATTTATCGAATGCGAAAAGTTAGAGCATGTGATCGGGAAAAAATTTCGCGTTCGCCGGGCCGGGCACGGTTTCGATCTCATTCCGCTGCCACATCCGTCCGGCGCATCGCCCTGGCACAAGATTCCGCCGGGCAAAGAGCTACTGGAACAAGCAATGCGCAAAATCGCCCACCATTCTGCAATTAGAGCCCTCACACAAAGGCCACGAAGTTAAAATCGTGGTGTTCCTTTGCGTCCTTTGTGGACTTCGTGCGAGAGTCTGTCGTGGATACTCCAACTCGCGCTGATATTCCTGATTCCGACAAATGGGATCTCACCCATCTTTTCTCCAATGTTGGGAAATGGCAGGAAGATTTTGCCTGGGTCCAGGCCACCTATCCGCGGATCAAGGAATGGAAAGGCAAGCTCGGTCAGTCTGCGAAAAATCTGGCGGACTGTCTGGAATTTGAAAAGGCGCTCGATCTAAAAATCGAGCGGCTCTATCACTTCGCGTCACTCCAGTCGGCCGAGGACAGCGCGAATACCGAATATCTGGCGCGTGTCGGTCAAATCCAAAATCTGCTCACGCACATCGGCGAAGCATTCGCGTTCGTCGTTCCCGAAATTCAGTCGATCGACGATGCGGCGTTTGCAAAGTTCGTGTCCGACCCAGCACTCGCGGAATGGCGAATCCGGTTGCACAAGATCCGACGCCTGAAACCGCACGTCCTTTCCGAACCTGAGGAGCGGATTTTGGCGCTCGGCGCAGCGGCGCTCAACGGCTACGACGACACGTTCTCGCAGTTGACCGATGTCGACATGAAATTCGGCGTGCTCGCGGACGAGACCGGCCGCGAAAAACCGCTCACCCAAAGTTCATTCAGTTCGTTTCTCATCAAACGTGATGCCGGCTTGCGCAAACGCGCCTTCGAACAGTTTTACACTGAGTTCCAGGACCATCAGTACACCCTGGCCAGTTCGCTCGCGTATTCGGTCAAGGCCGACGCGTTCCGGGCCCGGGCGAGAAATTATTCATCGTCTCTCGAAGCGGCGTTGTTTCCCGACGATGTGCCGGTTTCGGTTTACCAGAACCTGATTAAATCCGTGCGGACGAATTTCACGCCCCTCTTTCGATACTTTGAATTGCGCAGACGCGTTCTGAAATTGAACGAACTGCATCACTATGACACCTATGTGCCCTTGGTATCCGAAATCGAATCGCATATTTCGTTCGATGAAGCGATCGACAAGGTTGTCGCGGCGTTCGAACCGCTTGGGAAAGAATACGCGGAGGTTCTTCATGACGGTTTGCGCGGCCGCTGGTGTGATCGTTACGAAACTAAAGGTAAACGCAGCGGAGCATTCTCGTCAGGGAGCTACGGCGCGCCTCCCTACATTCTGATGAACTATAAAGAGGATGTTTTCGCCGATCTTTACACCCTGGCCCACGAAGCCGGTCACTCGATGCATACCTGGTTCTCGCAAAAATCGCAGAAATATCAGGATTACGATTATCCAATCTTTCTGGCTGAAGTCGCATCGACGTTTAACGAAGAACTGTTAACCCACTATCTGCTCGAGCAAACGCGCGATCCGAAAATGCGCGCTTATATCATCAATCGCCAGATCGACGACATTCGCGGCACGCTCTTTCGGCAGACCATGTTTGCCGAGTTTGAAAAAGTCGTCCACGAGATTGAAGAAAGTGGGGCCGCGCTCACTCTGGATGTGTTCAAATCCGAATATCACAAATTGCTGGCGGCATACTTCGCGGAAAATTTTGTGCTCGATCCGCAACTCGATCTGGAGTGCCTGCGAATTCCGCATTTTTACGGTGCATTCTACGTTTACAAGTATGCCACTGGAATTTCGGCAGCCGTCGCGCTGTCGGAGAAAGTTTTGCGAAACGAGCCCGGTGCGGTCGATGCCTATCTTGGCTTCTTGAAATCCGGTGGTTCGAAATTTCCCCTGGAAACGCTCAAAGCCGCCGGGGTCGACATGACCACCGCAGCGCCAATCGAGAGCACGTTGCGACTGTTCGACCGGCGTATCGGCGAGCTGGAAGGGTTGCTTCTCTAGCCCGAGGCGAATGACCTCGATCGCCAGGCCCGCTCGGCGAGCCGGCGCTACCCTCTTGGCAAGCTCCCTGCTTAGAGCCTTTCGTGGACTACGAATGGCGACTTCGGGCTGCGGCCGGCTATGCCGAACTGGGCATGAACCGCGAATCCATTGCCGAGCTGAACGCCCTGGAAAAGGCGGAGCAAAGTCAGCCTGAGGCCTTGCAGTTACGCCTTCATCATTTGATGCGGGAAAAAAAGTGGGCCCGCGCGCTAATCGTTAGCCGAAGGCTGTGCCGGGCTGCTCCCCAATGCACCGCCGGATTTCTTCACGCTGGTTTCTGTTTGCACGAGCTGGGCAAAACCCTCCAGGCCAAGAAACTTCTCCTCAAGGGGCCCGTCGCTCTGCTGCGCGAGCCCATCTATTATTATAATATGGGCTGCTACGATGCTCTCCTCGGCAATTCCAAGTCGGCCCAGGTGCATCTGCTCACCAGTTTCAAAATGGATCCGTCGTTCCGCGACATCGCGAAAAAGGATCCTGACCTTCAGTCGGTCCGGGAATTAATTTAGGTGGATCGCGCTCTCCGGGCGCGATTTAATCTCAACGCGCCTCGAGGTCGCGTTCCACCTAAACGATGCAACTGAATTCCGACGAATTGCGCGCGCGGCTTGAGCCGTTATTCCGGGAAAATTTCGAAAATTTTGGCGAACTCGGCGCGGCGGTTTCGGTTTGGCAACACGGGCAACCGGTTCTTGATCTTCACGGCGGATTCAGGGACGCAGGGCGCGAGAAACCATGGACCGAGGATACGATTGTGTTGATCTGGTCGGCGACAAAAGCGCTCGGCTCTGCATGTCTGTTGCACGTTCTGCAGGAACACGAGATCAACCTGGAACGCCGGGTGGCTGAGTTCTGGCCGGAATTCGCGCAGGCAGGCAAAGACCAAATCACCCTCGCGCAATTGTTGTCACATCAGGCCGGCTTGGCCGCGCTCGATCGGCACGTCGACATTCGCGATTACCCGGCCGTGATCGATGCGCTGGAAGAGCAGAAACCGAACTGGCAGCCTGGCGAAGGACACGGCTATCACGCGCGCACGTTCGGGTTTTTGATCGACGAACTCGTTAGGCGGATCGCAGGCGCGACCATCTCGGAATACTGGCGCAAGACGTTCGCCGAGCCGCTCGGGCTCGATATCTGGATCGGTTTGCCCGAATTCGAAAATCATCGCGTCGCCACCATGTATGCGGCCAAAGTCGGCAAGGCCCCTGAGCCGCAACAGTTCTACCGCGATCTGGTCACACCGGGAACGCTGGCCCGGCGAGCTTTCAATTCCCCGTCCGGTCTGAACGCCGTCAGCGACATGAACAAGCCGGAGAATCGCGCACGCTCGTTCGTTTCCTTTGGCGGAATCGCCAGCGCGAAGTCGTTAGGCAAATTTTATTCGATCCTCGCGAGCGGTGGCGCACCATTTTTCGTCCAGCGAACATTTCGATGGATGACGACGACTTGGACCGATGGCATGGATCGTATTTTCAAAATACCGACGGCCTACTCCGCCGGTTTCATGAAAGAGGCGAGCGGATCCGCAAAGAAGATCTTCGCGGGATCGACAACCGCGTTTGGACATCCTGGCGCGGGCGGCAGTCATGCCTTCGCCGATCCTGAGAACAAAATCAGTTTCGTCTACGTGATTAACCAAATGGAGCAGTCGGTATTGCTGAACTTGAAATCGTTGCGACTGGTTGAAGCTGTCTACGCCTGACTTACTCGCCGATGATTGTTAGATGAACCTGGCGCCGATGCGGTGCGAGCCGGTGCTCGAACAGGAAAATTCCCTGCCAGGTGCCCAGCTGAAGTTTGCCGTCGACGATTGGAATCGTTTCGCTCGTGCGGGTGAGGACCATTCGAATGTGTGAAGGCATGTCATCCGGGCCTTCGTCATCGTGCTCGTAATCGGCGTCTTCGGGCACCAACTCCTCGAAGAATCTTTCAACGTCGCGCCGCGCCGCCGGCGCCGCGTTTTCCATCATCGTCAGACTGCAACTCGTGTGCTGAACGAAAACGGTGACCGTTCCGTCGCGGACGCCAGACTTGTCGATCTTGCTCTGGATGTCATCGGTAATTTCGCAAGTCCCTTTTCCCTTTGTTGAAATGACCAGCCGGTCGTGAAGCACCTGCATGGCCCAAACTTAGCCTGCGCGCCAAGTCTCGCTAACCAAAAGCGAAATCGAAGCAACCCGGAAATCTTGAATCAGGGCGCCCTTGAGTCAGGTCAATGAGACCGGTGTATTGGCGTTGGGGTAGGAGTCGGCGTCGGGGTAGGCGATGAAAGCGAAGGCGTTGGGGTCGGAGTCGGGGTTGGCGTCGGCGTGGGTGAAGGAAGCGGAGGTGTTGGAGTAGGTGTGGCGCTCGTTGGCGGAGTCGGGGTTGGCGTCGAGCGTGGATTGCAATTATGCCCACACGGGGTCGGAGTAGGCGTCGAAATAGGTGTAGCGGTGGGAGTAGGAATAGGTGTCAGAGTAGGTGTAGGGGTAGGAGTAGGGCTAGGAGTTGCAGGAGCTACTGAGATGGTGACCGTCACCGTCTGTGGGCTGTTCGCTGCGCCCGGGGCGGTGAGAGTTATATGACCGATGTGTTGCCCGGCGCTCAGTCCGGTCGCATTCGCAGTCACGTCGAGGTTGGATGGCGCGTCCCCCTCCGAAGAACTCAAATGAATCCAGTCCTGATCAGTCGTCGCCGACCAGTTTAAGTCGCCATCGCCGCTATTACGAATGGAGATAGTTTGAGGGGTAACTTGTCCACCCGATGAATCGCCATTGAAGAACAGTTGCGTCAAGTCTATCGACAAGGTTGCGGGAAAAGCGGGCCGGGTCCGAGCAACCACAATCGGAACAGTCGCCGTGCCGGTTTGTCCATCGCTGTCCGTCGC
>Ga0209580_10001578_pt1 | contig 10402 bp, 10 predicted proteins | sample Coa_R1_5_FD_187153 | JGI IMG/M metagenome (GOLD analysis project Ga0209580, IMG submission 187153) | Surface soil microbial communities from Centralia Pennsylvania, which are recovering from an underground coalmine fire - Coalmine... | ecosystem: Environmental > Terrestrial > Soil >...
CCAGCGGCAGGCCAGGAAAATCCCGAAGAAGAAACCTCATCACGCCGCAAAGCCCACCCAATTGAATATCGCAAGTGGACGTTCAACATCGGAGGAGGGGCGAATCTCGCGAATGGAACCACCGCAACCTTCGTGAGAGGCGGCGGCCCCGTGGCCGAGGTCGGAGCGGCTCGCAACTACAGCAAGTATTTTGGTTTGCGTTTGGATTTTCTGTGGGCCGACCTACCCTTGCGGGTTTCCGCCCTGGAGTTGGCACAAGCGCCCCGTGGCACGGATTTCGTCTATGGACTGATGCTCGACCCGATCATCAATGTGCCGGTTACGAAAAAATACAGCGGATATTTTCTATTCGGCCCGGGTTTTTATCATCGTTCAGGAACCCTGGATTCTTCAACCGTTGTGCCCGGAAGCCCCTGCAACGCATTCTGGGACTGGTGGGGGAGATGCTTCAATGGCAGCGTGCCTCTGCGCAGTAATTTTTTGAAGGAAAGCCAGAATGAATTGGGCTTCAATTTTGGCGGAGGCGTCACGCGCAAAGTATCGGAGCACCTCGAAGTCTACGGCGAATTCCGCTATGTGCACGGGAACCACAACAACGTACCCACAGTTTTTCGGCCCCTTAGCTTTGGCGTGCGATGGTAGCCAGCGGATTCCCGTTGTCGGCTAGAGCGGCGGACTAGTCATGGCTACTTTCCCCATGAGTTACTTGGGGTTTAGGCGGTAGCTCCACAGACTGGCTGTTTCCTGCCGTAGTTGAGCGAAGGATGACGCGGATTCGGTCTGTGGCGTCGGAGCCGGCGAATTAGCCTCCAACACTGCGGCTTCGATCAGGTGATGCGCCGGAGCCAGTGAGCACGCGGGATCTGTTGCCGCCGGATCGCCAGTAACCAGCAAAGCCTGGCAACGGCAGCCGCCAAAATCCTCGGTGCGACGATCGCAGCTGCGGCAGGGCTCGGGCATCCAGTCTTCGCCCCGGAAACGGCAAAACGACGGCGATTCCTGCCAGATCCACTGCAGAGTCTTTTCGCGGGCGTTCTCAAATTCGAGACCGGGGATCACTTCCGCCGCGTGACATGGCAGAACCTTGCCGGAAGGATTGATCAGCATTAATCGACGGCCCCATCCACCCATGCAAGCTTTTGGATACCTGGCGTAGTAATCGGGGACAACGGAATCGATTCGAACTCGGCCAGCCAAGCGCTGTTCAGCCGCAGCCACGACTTCAACTGCCTTCTCTACCTGCGCCCGAGTTGGCATCAAGCTGGCGCGATTCACGAGGGCCCATCCGTAGTATTGCGTGTGGGCGATTTCGATGCGGTCGGGATTCAGTTTTTCGATGAATGAAATCATCTCTTCCAGATGATCGAGATTCTGGCGATGCACCACCAGGTTGACGGTGAAGGCCACTTTATGCCGGCGGACCGCATGAGAGAGCTCGATTTTGTGGGCGTGGGCTTTCGCGCCCGCAATCCAATTGGCCGAGTCCTCGCGTGAATCCTGAAAGCTGAGCTGAATGTGGTCGAGGCCGGCTGCGACCAGACCTTCTAAACCTTTCTCGTTTAGTCCAATGCCGGAAGTGATCAGATTGGTGTAAAGTCCGGCTGCGCGCGCGCTGGCGACCAGTTCCGCTAGATCTCGGCGCGCCAGCGGTTCTCCGCCGGTAAAGTGCGCATGCAACATGCCCAGTTTGCCGGCCTGTTGGAAGATGCCGCTCCAGTCCTCGGTCGACAATTCCGACTTCGTGCTCGCCAGTTCCCGGGGATTGGAGCAATAAACGCAGTGCAAGGGGCAGCGGTGGGTGACTTCGGCGATGAGGGCAAGAGGATTGGAAACCATGCAACGAGCGCCGAGTTCGTGCGGTTCGCAGCGCTACAGCCAGTTTACAACCTGCAACGACGGGTCCCCAACGGCGGGGCGCCCTATTTGGTCGTTTTCATTCTCTTCAACGTCTTCCGCAACTCGTTGGTCCTTGGCGATTAGTAATCGATGATTCGCCTTTGCTGCAATTGCTCGAGGAATTTGCCGATGTCTTCCCGAATCTTGCCGGGATCGGTTTTTTCAAACTCGCCCTGCAGTTCCTGAATGATTTCGTCAAAAGTGTGCTGCCCATCGCAGCGCTCGAGAATTTGACGTCCGGTTCCTTGCAGGCGGATCGCGCCCTCCGGATACAGGATCACGCGGTCTTCCGCACTTCCACCCCAGCGGCAACCTGAAGCCAGGCGGGGCTGGCTGGAATCTGATGGAGCAGACATGATTCGTCCTCTTTAGATCTTCATCCCTCTTTGATGCGAAAGGCGCCCGGCGGGGGCCAGCCCGGTTCCACATAAGCGAAGTGGAGCGCGTCAAGTTGTGCCCACAGGATGTCGCATTTATCGCGCAAGGCCTGAATGGCGAGCTCCTGCTCGGCGCGGGTCTTTGCATTCTCGTACACATAGTTCACCGCGAAAGCCGCATCCTCGGGGGCCTGTGTCAGGCGCGCCTGGAAATAGTCCAGACCGCCCGCGAGCCAGGGATAATGCTGACGGAGTCTTTCCATGCGCAACGCGATAAGATCGCGAGAAAAAAGTTCGGTCAGCGACGAGGCCACGGCTTCGAGCAGACTGCGACGTCGCACGATATTCAAATATTCATTTACCGCAAAGCGCGTGGCCGGAAGAATTCCGTTTCCCTCGCTTACCTCTCTCGAGTCGAGTCCGGTGGCTTCGGCGAGCTTGAGCCATCGCTTGACGCCTCCTTCACTGGTGGCATCGCCATCATGATCGACAACACGCTTACGCCAGGCGCGCCGAAACGCAGGGTCGGGACCGCGCGACAAAATGATCGAATCCTTGATTGGAATCATGCTCTGGTAGTAGTAGCGGTTCAATGCCCACGCCTGGAGCTGACCACGGCTCAGACGTCCCTCATGCATCATCAGGTGGAATGGATGTTTGTGGTGATAACGCTCCTCGCCCACGGCGCGGAATGCCGCGCGCAGTTCATCGAGCGAAAGCAGCGGCGCAGCTCCGCCACCTGCGGGATTTTCTACAGGTTGAACTGCCATCCGTCCTCGGCGATCTCCCAGCCTGAGTCAATCACTTCACGATACTGCGGGCCAGCCTCGTCCAGCATGGGATTGGTGTTGTTGACATGCACGAAGATTTTACGCGGGCGGCGGAGCGCCGCCAACCGGCGTAGGCTGCCATCTTCCGACGAAACTGGAACGTGGCCCATCTGCAGAGCGGTCTGGCCCCCACTTTGAACGCGGATAAGCTCGTCATCGCTCCAGAATGTGCCGTCGAAGAGCACAACGTCTGTGGATTGTAAGTCTTCAATCAGCGCGTCGTCGATTTTCGGCACGGCAGGCATGTAGGCAAATTTTTTGCCCGCGGATTCAACGATCAGGCCTAAAGAAGCCTCTGCGGGATTGAGCTCTCGTTGTCGATGGCTCGGCGCAAACGCGGGAAAGTGAGCTCCGAGCGAAATCGCTCGGCAGCGCAGACCGGAATCTTTTCCTGTGGGATCGCAGAGCGCAAAAGGCTTGCCGGGCTCAGAGTCATTCCACACGGCCTGGTTCGGAACCCGCCGCAGCATGCCGAAGATCGAGTTGTCCTCGGTCAGAATCTGTCGGATGGAAGCTGTTGCATAAATGCGTAAGGGCTGCATTTCGCGAAGCAGCAGCAGGCCAAGAACGTGGTCCAGATCGGCGTTGGCGAGGACGGCGCCTGAAATCGGTGACTGCCGTACGCCATGAGCTGGATGAAGTGCGGGCGTAGCTTCGATCTGGGCTCGCAGATCAGGGGATGCCCCGAGCAGGAACCAGGATTGGCCGTTTTCGCTGACCGCAATCTGCGCTTGCGTGCGAGCCTTGCCGCGGAACGCACCGCTCCGCAAGCTGCTGCAATTGATACAGGCGCAATTCCATTGGGGAAAACCGCCGCCCGCGGCTGACCCTAAAATTCTTACTTGCATATCGGACTCTACAACCGCGCGTGCAATTTGCTGGCGCTCGCTAATGTTACTCTTTATGGTTCGTTATTTTGGAACGAATGCCATGCGACTCTTATTCATCGTAAATGCAATTCTTCTGGTTGCGATTGCCGCTACTGCACAAACAACACCACAACTCAATCTCATGCCGATGCCGTCCACGGTGCAGCCAGGCACGGGACAATTAACCGTCGACCAGTCATTCTCGGTGTCAATTACCGGCTTTCACGATGCCTCCCTTGACCGCGGCGTGCAGCGATTCGTTTCTCAGCTGGCTCGAGAAACGGGCTTGCCCCTACGCTACGGACAAGAGGAGAAGCTGAATCCGACGTTGACGATTCATGCCGATCATGATCGCGAGAAAGTGCAGAAACTTGGGGAAGACGAATCGTACGAGCTGACGATTTCCAGCTCCGGCGCAAACCTTACCGCACCGAATCCGCTGGGCATTCTGCATGGTCTGCAGAGTTTTCTCCAACTGGTGCGGAACACGACGAATGGTTTTGCCGCTCCCGCCGTCACCATCAAGGATCAGCCGCGCTTCGCCTGGCGGGGGTTGCTCATCGACGTCAGCCGGCACTTCATGCCGCTCGAGGTGATGGAGCGGAACATCGATGGAATGGCGGCGGTCAAGTTAAACGTTCTTCACTGGCATCTGTCTGACGATCAGGGCTTCCGCGTGGAGAGCAGGAAATTCCCCAAGCTCCACGAAATGGGGTCGAATGGTCAGTACTACACGCAGGCCGAGATTCGCGAGTTCATCGCTTACGCTCACGATCGCGGTATACGCGTTGTTCCGGAGTTCGATACGCCGGGTCACAGCCGTTCCTGGTTTGTGGGATATCCCGAACTGGCCAGCGGTCCCGGACCCTACGAGATCGAGCCCGACGCCCCCCCGGCCGCCACCGATCCGACGCGGGAGGAAACGTACAAGTTTCTCGACAGGCTTGTTGGTGAGATGGGCAATCTCTTTCCCGACGCTTACTTTCATATCGGCGGCGATGAGGTGAACGGAAAGCAATGGGATGAGAATCCTAAGATTCAGGCGTTCATCCAGGCGCACGGGATGAAGAACAATCAGGATCTGCAAGCGTATTTTAATCAGCGCCTCCAGAAGATATTGGCGAAGCATCACAAGAATATGATCGGATGGGATGAGGTGCTCCATCCGGACCTGCCGAAGACGATTGTCGTGCAATCTTGGCGCGGGCAAGAGTCGCTGGCGACCGCGGCCAAGCAAGGCTACAGCAGCCTGCTTTCCTTCGGCTATTACCTCGATCTGATGTGGCCGGCGGCACGGCACTACGCCGTGGATCCGATGACCGGCGGGGCTGCCACTCTGAGCCCTGAGGAGAAGGCCCGCATTCTTGGCGGCGAGGCTTGCATGTGGATGGAGTGGGTCACCCCGGAGATCCTCGACCTGCGTCTATGGCCACGCACGGCCGCGATTGCCGAGCGGTTGTGGTCGCCGCAGGAAGTGACCGATATAGCTTCGATGTACGCAAGGACGGGTGATTTGAGCTGGCATCTGGCCTGGCTGGGACTGACCCACAAGTCGGTGACGTTCCAAATGTGGCGGCGGGCGCTTGGCACAGATGACCTCGCGGCACTGCGGGTTCTGGCTGACGTGGCCGAGCCGGTGAAAGATTACGACCGCAAAGAGGCTTCAGGCGAGGAATGGGATTTTCGGAATCCGCGGAACCGGCTTGTCGATTCAGTCAGCCCGGAAAGCGACGTGGCACGGCATTTTGGCGATCTGGTGCACAGTTATGCCCAGAGCGGATACAAAGACGCGTCCGTCGAGTCGCAAGTTCGGGCACTGCTAACCACATGGCGCGACAACGATGCGAGGTTGCGTCCGATGTTGCAGCGGTCTTTCCTTTTGCAGGAAGATATCCCGCTGTCGGAAGCGCTCGCGAGTTTGGGTGCAGCCGGGCTCCAAGCTCTCGACTACCTCGAGCAATCGCAAAACGCGCCGGAAGATTGGAAGAGACAGCAATTGGCTGTGATTGAAGCAGCAAAGACGCCCAAAGCCAATCTCCTGCTCCTGATCGCTGATCCGGTGGAGCAGTTGGTTCAGGCAAGCGGCGGTGCGACGGGGCATTGAGGTACGGGTGCACCATTTTTGGTGCTTGTGAATCATCCGGGTTCTCCACAGCCTTTCACAGGGATTCCAGTTGCGTTACCCACCGGAAGTTACAGATAATGGCGGCAACGCATCCCGCGTTTGAGCGAGATGTCGCATCGTGTATAGTCGAGCCGATTTAATCAGGATCTTGCATCTAAGCCCGCGCCAGTTGGCTAACTGGGAGCGAGCCGGGCTGGTGACGTCTTCCCAGACCTACTCTTTCTCCGACTTGCTGGAAATCAAGAAGGTTCGCGATTTGTGCGCTATGAGCGTTCGGCCGACGATCATTCGTCAATCACTGGATGCCATGCGCAAGCGGGCCACCGGAGTAGAAAAGCCGCTACTTGAGGCGGGAGCTTCTTCCACCAACAAACATCGGGTCGCTTTCCGCCATGAAGGCAGGCTTTTGGAGCCCATCGCCGGACAGTTTGTGATGGACTTTGCCTCTCGCGAAAAAGTCGTGACCAGCACCCCGGTGCCGAAGGCCGAGCCCACACCCGGTGAGGATGAAGCCACGGTCTGGTTCGCGCGTGGGATTGCCCTGGAAGAAAATCCGGGCACGCAGACCGAGGCGATTGCGGCGTACCAGAAGGTGCTGGAGTTCGAACCCGTTCACGCCGCAGCGCACATCAATCTCGGGACGCTTTACTATAACCGGCAGGATTTCAACCTGGCGGAGAAGCATTACCGTGCGGCTCTGCAAGCCGATCCGCGCTACGCCCTGGCTTACTTCGATCTGGGCAATGTGCTCGATGAGACGGGGCGGGTGCAGGAAGCAATTCGAACTTACAAAACAGCTCTGCAACTGACTCCGACGTACGCCGACGCGCACTATAACCTGGCCCTGGCTTACGAGAAGATACGCGAACCTCGTAAAGCCCTGAAGCACTGGCAGGCGTATGTGAAACTGGATACAGCCGGTCCGTGGTCGGTGCACGCCCGCAATCAAATTCGACGGATCCTGCAGGCCGACGGGCTGAAATTGGTCTATAGCCGCCCTTAATCAAGCACTCACCCCTGGACTTCTGACTGCATCTGAAATGTTAGAATGCTGGGTTCGATTCCTGCCCTGAAGGTGCTCCCATGCCCGAAACTACGCTACAAGCAGCTGCTCCGACCCCTTTGACCACGCTGTCGGAGGAGGAAATCCTTTTTCGCGACAATGTGCGACAGTTTGCCGAGGAGAAAATCCGTCCTTTGGTGCGTGAGATGGACGAAAAGGGAGTTTTCGACCACGATCTCATCCGCGAATTTTTCCAGCTGGGCTTGATGGGAATTGAAATCCCGGAGCAATACGGCGGAGGAGGAGCCAAGTTCTTTGACGCAATTCTCGCGGTGGAGGAGTTGTCGCGGGTGGACGCCGCGGCCGGTGTTGTCGTGGATGTGCAAAACACACTGGTCAATAATGCTTTGCTGCGCTGGGGGAGTGAAGCGCAGAAGAAGCATTACTTGCCGATGATGGCGGCGGAGACTGTGGGTGCCTACGCATTGAGCGAGGCGGGATCAGGATCGGATGCATTTGCGCTACAGACGCGCGCCGAGCGCAAGGGAGGAGAGTATCTGCTGAACGGACGCAAGCTCTGGATCACGAACGCGAAAGAAGCAGGACTGTTTGTGCTGTTCGCTACGATCGACCCAGGAGCGGGATACAAGGGGATTACCGCCTTCCTGGTGGAAAAGAACTTCTCCGGCTTCAGTGTGGGCAAAAAGGAAGATAAGCTGGGAATCCGGGCATCATCGACTTGCGAATTAATTCTCGAGGACTGCCGCATTCCAGCCGATAACGTTCTGGGCGAGCCTGGGAAAGGCTACAAGATCGCCATTGAGACCTTGAACGAAGGGCGAATCGGCATTGGAGCTCAGATGATCGGGTTGGCGCGTGGGTCTTGGGAATACGCCCTAAAGTACGCGCAGGAGCGGAAGCAGTTCGGCAAGCCGATCGCGGATTTTCAGGGGATCCAGTTCCAGATCGCGCAAATGGCCACTGAGGTCGAGGCTGCACGCCTGATGGTTTACAACTGTGCCCGCATGAAAGATGCAGGCGTGTCCTTCGTGAAAGAAGCTGCCATGGCCAAATTGTTCGCCTCGCAGGTTGCCGAGCGCGTGACTTCACTGGCGATTGAGGTGTACGGTGGCTACGGCTTCACCAAGGATTATCCCGTCGAAAAATACTGGCGGGACGCCAAGATTGGCAAGATCTATGAGGGCACCTCGAACATGCAGCTGGCCACGATCGCAAAATTGGTGCTGGGCGGGAAATAGCGTCCTAGCGGCGGCGAACCCATCGCCTTTCGATCCAGAAGCATTTTGGGTGTGGGTTTTGCGACCGTAGGCCCTATCTCGCAATAATTCGAGTTGCCGTTTATGTGCATGGAGTTGCACCAGCCGAGTTTCTGCCGCATCCGAAAGAGCTGCTAACACTTGTATTTTCAAAAGCTTTTTTGGGCATCCCTTGGTGGGGAAGCTGCAACGTATCGAGGTGCCTGCCGTTTTGGGCAAGAACTGGAGTGGCCAGTGGCGACTTTCGATGGCAATGACGGCAGTGCCTTTTCGGGTATTTCTCCCGTAGCTCCGCAAAAAAGACAGAGTTTGCTTCCCCTGTTAACTGTCTTGTTTCTCATCTCCTATGGGTTAATGACGCTGCTGATTGTGGAGCAGGGTTCTACCATCCAAGCCCAGCGCGCCTTGATTCACGATCTGTTTGGCGACACGATGCAACTGGCTGCCGTGAGAGGTAAAGCAATTCTGCAGCGGAATCTCGATAGTGCGCAACGCAGCGCCCAGGCACCCGCCGTAAAGTCCCAGAACCCAGGCCGAGACTCCCAGGTGCAAGCACCAATGACACAGGCGCCCTCCAGCCAGTCGAATCAGTCCTCGTCCTGCCAGGTTTTTCCCAAGGTGCGCGCTCAGGACAAGAACGATAAGAGGCAGAAACCCCGGTTCAAGCGCCCTGCACGCCCGGAGGAGGATCTAACCGACGTGCGCCGGGCCGTAAATGCGATTTAGATCAAAAGTTTGCGCGGTACGTTCTGTGCAGTAGGTGGCTGAAAGCGACAATGGTTCCGTGGAGAACCAATGAAGGCCCTGACCCTAGCCTTGTTGTTAAGTCTACCCGTCCCTAAGCTGGCGCCGCCTCCGCGCCAGCCCGTGGGACATCTAGCCCAACATTCCAAGGGTGGACGCTGGTATTTTGCCGCCAGCGGCCATGCCATTTTTTGCTATGGCCCGGTCATGATCGTGCCCCGCGCCAATGGGAACCTGCAGAAGGTCGCGACGTTCTGCCGCGACGGCCGCGCGGTAGTGCCGCTGAAGGAATAGCTCACAATCCAAATTGTCATTCCTTATTCGCGGCCGCCATATTAGGGCGGCTGACAGCGACCGCAGGCTGACTGTAGACTGGGCTCGATGCCAGAGTTGCCCGAAGTTGAAACCATAGCCCGAGGGCTGGCCAGGCGGATCACCGGGGAAGTAATCGAGTCTGTCTGGCTGGGACAGAAGCCGGAGCCTCTCAAATCTCCGGCGAACGAAATTGCCGGTACGCTTGAACACAGCCGGATTGCCGCGATCCAGCGGATGGGCAAGCACATCGTTTTTGATCTAGAGCCGAACGGCGCGGGCTCGAAGATGGTCCGCCAAGCTTCGGGTGGCGTTGCATCACGAAGACGTAGTTCTTCGCGGCAGGCTTCACCCAACCCGGCATTGGCGGGCACCGGCGAGCGTTCCAAAAAGAATTTCCGTCCAACAAAGCCTCTCCTCTTGCGGCGGCCTCCAGCCCAGTGGATTGTTCATCTGGGCATGACCGGAAGCTTGCAGATTTGTGATCCACACTCCGAAGTTGCCAAACATACTCATGCGATCCTGAAGCTGCGATCGGGTAAGGAGTTGCGGTTTGTTGATCCACGGCGGTTTGGACGGTTGAGCGTGGTTGCCTCTGGTGGCTTCGATGCCGGTGGCTATGAACCGCTGGAGATTGAGCTGGAGCGGTTCACGTCTTTGTTCCGGGGCCGAAAGACACCCATCAAAAGCGCACTGCTCAACCAGAAACTGCTGCGTGGTGTTGGGAACATTTACGCGGATGAGTCTTTGTTTCGAGCCGGCATCCGGCCGCGCCGTCGTGCGGCCTCGATTTCGCGCGAGCAGTTGCGAAAACTGCTTCTTGCGGTGAAGGAGGTTTTGCAGGAGGCGATCGCGCTAGGCGGTTCGTCCATTTCCGACTACGTCGATGCCGAGGGCGAGGAGGGCTTTTTCCAGCTTCAGCACCGAGTCTACGGGCGCGAGGGAGAACCATGCCTGGTTTGCAGGATG